>Ga0207667_10000262_pt1 | contig 73170 bp, 73 predicted proteins | sample KBSCornC52_FD_184301 | JGI IMG/M metagenome (GOLD analysis project Ga0207667, IMG submission 184301) | Corn rhizosphere microbial communities from Kellogg Biological Station, Michigan, USA - KBS Corn C5-2 (SPAdes) (version 2) | ecosystem: Host-associated > Plants > Roots > Rhizosphere > Soil ... | reverse complement strand
TCGGTCTCGCCGATCTCCTGGAAGATGTGCGGAGCGTTGGGCGCCTCGAACGACACGTCCTTCACATAGATCTTCTGCAGCACCAGCTGCGGCTGGCCGGCCTGGCCGTTGGCGTTGACGTCTGCCATCTGTGAAACCCCTCGATCTGGATTACGGAAAAGGACAAAGAGGCCGATTGTTCCATACATCCCGGCAAGCCGCCATGCGACCCGCCCGGGCTTTGGGAGCAGCCCTAAACCCCCGGCCTGCTCAAAGATTGCGCAGGCACCCGGATTTCTGGGAGAATACGCGGCTCGGCCATGCCGGCCCGGTCTTACGGGCACTTCCGCGACGCGATGCGGACCTCACGGCAGCCCCCGAAAGCAGCACCCTCCAGCATCGCGTGGCGCCTTATAAAGGGCGCTGCTGGGCCGATGTCGCCCTGGCCAACGGGCGGTAAACGAATCTACGGAGGTCATCATGGCCCGTGTATGCCAAGTCACCGGAAAAGGTGTGCAGACCGGCAACAACGTCTCGCATGCCAACAACAAGACCCGTCGCCGCTGGTTGCCGAACCTGCACGAGCGCCGCTTCTGGGTCGCCAGCGAGAACCGCTGGGTGAAACTGCGCGTCTCCAACCAGGCGCTGCGCACCATCGACAAGAAGGGCATCGAGGCCGTGATCGCCGACCTGCGTGCCCGCGGCGAGAAGATCTAAGGAGCCCTGAGCCATGTCCAAGAGCAAGAGCGACAAGATCCGCCTGATCTCCTCGGCCGGCACCGGCCACTTCTACACCACGCAGAAGAACAAGAAGAACACGCCGGACAAATTCGAGTTCAAGAAGTACGATCCGGTTGTCCGCAAGCATGTGATCTACAAGGAAGGCAAGATCAAGTGACCCGCGCTCAGCGGGTCATCCCGGCGAAAGCCGGGATCCATGCCTGATGAAAAACCCGCCCTCGAGGCGGGTTTTTTTTCGCCTGCGGAAAGGCGCGGACGGATCGTCCGCGCCCCGCCCTGCTCACGGCGCTTTCTGCTTCGCCGGGTCCGCGGCTTTCGGCGCCGCGTTCTTCACATAGCGGTCGAACCAGCTCAGCACCTCGTACACCTGCTGCTCGTTCGACTCCATCGCCGTATACCAGTGCGGCTCGTGCGGCAGCATCACCAGCCGCGTGGTGCCGCCCAGGCCGCGGATGGCCTGGAACAGCTTGGGCGACTGGATCGGCTCAGTGCCGGGATTGGCGTCGTCCATGCCGTGCATCAACAGCAGCGGCGCCTTGATCTTGTCGGCGTTGAAGAAGGCCGAGGCCTGCTCGTACACCTTCGGCGCCTGCCACAGCGAGCGGCGTTCGTTCTGGAAGCCGAACGGGGTCAGGTCCTTGTTGTAGCCGCCGCTGGTGGCCACGCCGGCGCGGAACAGCCCGGTATGCGCCAGCAGGTTGGCGGTCATCAGCGCGCCGTGGCTGTGGCCGGTGACGCCGATGCGGTCGCGGTCGACCACGCCCAGCTCCACCGCCTTGTCCACCGCCGCCTGCGCGTCCATCACCAGCTGGTCGACATAAGTGTCGTAGGCGGTGCGCGGATCGCCGACGATCGGGAACGCCGCGTTGTCGATGATCGCGTAGCCCGACAGCAGCAGCAGGCGATAGCCGCGCAGGATGTCGAACTTCTGCTGCGAACCGCTCACCTGCCCGGCCTTGCTCGGATCGGCGTAGTCCAGCGGATAGGCGTACAGCACCGCCGGCAGGCGCGTGCCTTCCTTGTAGCCCGGCGGCGTGTACAGCGTGAACGACAGCTCCACGCCGTCCTTGCGCTTGTACGTCACCAGCCGCTTGCCGATGCCGCGCACCTGCGGCGTGGGATCGGCGATATGGGTGATCGCGTCGCTGCTGGATGCGAATGCCGCCTCGCCGGATTTCGCATCGCTCACCGCGGCGCCCAGCGCATGCAGGAACAGATTCGGCGGCTCCGCGGGCGACTGCTGCGCGGTGATGAAACGCTCGCCGCCCGGCAGCACCGCCACCGGCATTTCGTAGTGGTCGCCGCCGCTGCGGAACAGGCGCTCGGTGCGGCCGCTCGACAGCGAATAGCGATCGAGGAACGGACGATCGCCCTGCGGCGAGCCGCCCGGCGCGGCCAGATAGACGTAGTCGCCTTCCTGCCGGATCACCCGCGCGCCGTTGGGCTGCACCTGCGTCAGGAAGGAGCCGGGCTCGTTGTAGTGGTCGTCGATCGATAAATCCCACACGGTGCGCGCAGGCTTGTCCGGATGGGCGACGTCGATGCGGCTGATGTGCAGCCAGCGGCGGTTCGCGTCGTACTCGTATACGAACGGCTCGTCGCCCTGCGCCAGCCAGCGCATGCCTTCCAGGCGTTGCGCGAGACGGGCTACTTCCGTCGGCTTGCCGGTGAACGGCGCGCTCCAAAGCATGAGTCGGTCGCGGTGCGGCACACTGACTTTCAAGTCGCCCTGGTCCAGCGCCTCCGGCCAGATCAGCGTGGCCGGCGCGTTGTCGCGCCATTCGAATTCGCGCGGGCCGGTCGGCACGCCATGCACCGGCACGCGGTCGGCCACCGGCAAGGAGGCGATCGCGGCGGACTGGCCGGTGCGCACGTCGAGCACGCTGACGTCGCGCGCGAAACGCTCATATGTGGTGACGTACGAATACGGCTTCTTCAGCGTCTCCACCAGCACATGCTCGCCATCCGGCGCGCCGCTGACGCCGGCGAGCACGCCCGGCTTGCCCACCGCCTTGACGCTGCCGCTGGCGGCATCCACTACCGCCAGCTGGGCCATGCCGTAGTAGTCGAACAACGCTTCGTCCTCGGGACTGCCCAGCGTATCGCGCGCCTCATAGGTGCTGCTCTCGCCCTTGCCGCCGATCGCTTCCTTGATCTCCGGACCGGAGGTGTCGCTGAGCTTGGGCGCGGCGCCGAGCTGGGCCGGCACCTGCTTCACCAGCAGCGAATCGCTGCCGTGCAGCCACTGCACCGCGTCTTCCATGATCGGATTGAGCCACACGCCTTCGACGCGGCGCACCTGGCCGGTCAGCGCATCGCCCAGCCACAGCTCGGTGCGTTCCTTCGTCGTGTTGGCGAAGGCGAAGCGGCGGCCGTCGGGCGACCACTGTGGCGCGCCGGGACACGCATCCGCCGGCAGCGTCACCGGCAGCTGCTTGTGGCTGGCCACGTCTTCCACGGTGAAGCGCTTCAGGCAGGTGCGGATGCCGTAGCCGCTGGAGGCATCGTGCCGGCTGTGATTGGCCGGCTCGATGCGCAGGCCGGCGAGCTTCACGTACGGCTCGGCCACGCGTGCGATCGGCGGGTACTGCGATTGCTCGACCAGCAGCATGCGCGTGCGGGTGGGATCGAGCAGCGGGATCGCCGGCAGCGGCGCGTGCATCACGCCCAGCAGCGGCTCGGGCGGCTTGTCGTAGCCGGCCAGCACGGCGGCGGGCAGGCCGGCGAACAGGGCGGCGGCGAGGGAAAATCCCTTGTGGGCGGCGGACGGCATCGTGCGGTCTCCTGGCGGGGCGCCCGGGGTGCCGGGCGCGACCGTAGGAAGTTACACCGCGCGCGAAGGGCGATGCGCCCTGCTGTTAGTCATGTAGGGGGCGCTTCAAGCGCCCGGCGAAAGCTCGAACTCGATCCAGGCCGGATGCTCCTGCGTCTGCCCTTCGATCGCCTTGACCGTCAGCGTGGCGCCGCCGACCTGCAGCCGGTCGCCGACTTTCACCGCCTGCTGCCTGATCTGCTGCGGCGGCAGGCTTTCGCGCGGGAAGGCGGCGCTCAGCCACTCCAGCGTGGCGCTCTGCGGCGCGTGCTTGTCCGGCGTCCAGGCCAGCACGCGCAGGTCGTAGGCGGCTTTCACTTCGGGGCCGCCGATGCGCAGCCGACCGTCATCGCTGACGAATACATCGCGCGGCGAACCCGCGCGCGCCGCTTCGGCATCGATCGCCACATGGCCCTGGCGATCGCTTTCGCTCGGCGTGGCGAGCTTGCTCACGCGATGCAGGCCATCGGCCAGCGGCAGCAGCATCTTCTCGCCCACCACCAGGGTGCTTTCCACATGCATCGGCGCGTCGCGCATTTCGATCAGCGTGGCGCGCGCGCCGGGCATGGCGCCCTGGAACGGCGGCGGCGTGGCGACAATGGACGACACCCCCACCCGAGAGCCGCCGATGGTGCCGGCGCGGCCGCGGAGAATCTCGACGTCGGCCGGTGCGGCCGCTTGCTGATCGCTGGAGCTGGACATGGATTTCCCTGCCTGCGTCGACCATGCGGAAGTGCCGGCCGAAAGTAGCAGCAGCGCCGCGAACGCGACAAGGCGCCCCGCAGCGGGGCGCCTCCTCTGATTGGGGCGTGCATCAATCGTCATCGGTCGAGCTTGCCACGCGCTTTGTCGACAGCGGATGACCGCGGTCACAGCGCGGCGCACGCGCTTCAGGCGTTGCCGATCTCCACTTCGTTGATCGAGCCGTCGCCGATCTTGTCGAGCGGAATGTTCTGCGGCTGGTCGAAACCCCAGGGATTGCGCAGCTCCAGATACTTCTTGCCATCGGGACCCGTGCACACACCGGTGACCGTATAAGCGTGGCCGCCCACCAGCCCGTGCGGATTCTTGCCCGCTTCCATGCCGGCCTGGTTGCCATCGGATTCGGGCGTGGAGATGGTGACCAGCTTGCCGTCCTTCAGTGCCTGCTCGATCTTGCCGGCGCCGTCCTTGGGCGAGTAGTAGTCGGCGCTCTTGCCGGTCAGCGCGGTCATCGCCGCGGTGGGATTGCCGCCGTGGCCGATCTCGTCGTAGCCGCCGCGCATCTTCGCGTAAGCCGCTTCCAGCACCTCCGGCCACTTGGCGGTGCCGTCGCTGGAGCTGGTGCCGTTCGAGGGCAGGTCCTTGTCGCTGACGGTGATCTTCACGTCGTGATAGTCGTCGCCGAACAGGCCCCACAGATTGCCGGCGCCGTTGTCCTTCTGGTGCGGGAACGTCACGGTGAACGTGCCATTGCCGTTGTCGTGGATCATGTTCTTGATCTGATCCGGATGCTGCTGCGCGAGCGAGGCCAGGGTCGAGTCGAAATAGCAGTCGCCATAGCCTTCCTGCTTCACGTCGCCGGGGCTGGGCTGGCTGTTGTTGGAGAAGTCCGGCTTGCCGCTGCCGTCGTTGTACAGCGAGCGGTTCGGCGCGCTGGTGTCGGGACCGATCTTCGGGTCCAGCACCGGGTTGTGTTCGGCCAGGCCAAGGTAGCGCTGGATATCGACACCGGCGAACGCGACATTGACGCTGGACATGATGGCTTGCTCCGAACCGTAGAGAACCCTGTGGCGCCAGATGAAACCCGAACGGCCGGTGCAGGGCCTAGCTAGGTCGATCCCTACCTAGGGGTGGCCCTAGGTCATGCTGTAATGCGCGCTTTCGTGAGTGGAGCGCCCCAGGGATGGCCTTGCGTGCGGTGGTGATCGGCGCGGCCGGCGTGTTCGGTTCGCGCGTGGCGCGGCGCCTGGCGGGCGATGCGCGCTTCGAACTGGTGCTGGCGGGACGGCGGCGCGAGGCGCTGGAAGCGTTGCGTGCTTCGTACGGCGATGCCTCGGTGCAGGTCGCAGCACTGGACACAAACGATGCGGGCTTTGCCGCGGCGCTCGCGGCCTTGCAGCCGCAACTGGTGATCCACACCGCCGGGCCATTTCAGGGCCAGGACTATCGCGTGGCCGAAGCCTGTATCGAAGCGGGCAGCGACTATATCGATCTCGCCGATGGACGCAGCTTCGTCACCGGCATCGCACGCCTGCACGAGCGCGCGCTGGCGGCAGGTCGGCTGCTGGTCACCGGCGCATCCAGCGTGCCGGCCATGAGCGCGGCCGCGGTGGACGCGCTGCTGCCGCGCTTCGCCGTGCTGGAGCGCATTGAGCACACCATCAATCCGGGCAACCAGACGCCACGCGGCGACGCGACGGTCGCGTCGATCCTCGGCTATTGCGGCCGGCCGATCCGCGTGTGGCGCGACGGGCGCTGGCAGGTGGCGTACGGATGGATGGACAGCCGGCTGCAGACTTTCCCGTTCGGCAGGCGGCGCGTCGGGGTGTGCGAGATTCCGGATCTGGATCTGTTTCCCGCGCGCTATCCGCAGGTGCGCACGGTGATGTTCCGCGCCGGGCTCGAATTGCCATTCCTGCAGGGCGGCACATGGTGCGCGGCCGCGCTCGTGCGGCTGGGCCTGATCCGCAACCTCGCCAGCTACGCGCCGGCCTTGCGGCGCTTCAGCGAGCTGTTCTTCCGCTTCGGCTCCGAAGTCGGCGGCATGACCATCGAGCTGAGCGGCACGGGCCTGGATGGACGTCCGCTGCAACTGCGCTGGTGGCTGAGCGCGGATCGCGGCGACGGCCCGCAGGTGCCGGTGACGCCGGCCGTGGTGATGGCGCGGTGCATCGCCGACGGCACGATCGCCGCCAAAGGTGCGATGCCTTGCGTCGGCCTGCTTACGCTGGAACAGATCGAAGCGGGCTTCGACGGCTACGCCTTGCACACCGGCGTCGAAGCGTTCGACTGAATCAGTCGATCTCCAGCCAGCCGCGATAGGCGATCAGCTGGCCGAGCAGCGGCAGGCGCGTGTCGATATGGAACACGTAGCGCCCCTGTTCCGCGAGGCTGCGCGACAACACGCTGCCAAACATGGCGCGCGGCAGCGGCAGGCCGAGCAGGCGGCCGCCGCGCAGCCGCCAGTCGATCGCATCGCCATCGCGGCGCAGCTCGAAGTACAGCGATACCGGGCCGAGGCGTTCGCGCAGGCGCGCGCCGTCGGGTGCGCGTTCCAGCGTGGAACGCATGCGTCCGTTGGCGAAGCCGCGGGTCCAGGTTTCGCGGCCGTCCTTGCGTTCGATGCTGAGCGCGATCGCCTGGTCCGCGCCCGGCTCCGGCAGGCCGAGCACGCGCCGCAGCAGGCGCGCCAGCGGATGGCGCGCGCCATCGACCTGCGCCACGCCGTGCGCGCGCAGCGACGCCGTGCCACCGTGCATGCGCTGCACCGGCGCGGCCAGCAGCGGCCAGTCGGCCGGGCCGATCAGGGCGGGGAAGAGTGCTTCGGGCATGGCGCGATCATGCTGGTGCGGATGGAAGACCGACAAGCGCCCAACAAAAAAGCCCGCCTTGCGGCGGGCTTTTTCCTTGCAGGCTCACGGCGTGCTCAGTGCGCGCCGCTGACCGCGTAGCCCTTCAGGCGCTGGGCGAAGTCCTGCAGCACGCGGATGCCGCTCTGCTCGGCTTCGGCGATCCACTGCTGCAGGCCCTTGAGGCTCTGCTCGGCGCCGCGCTGTTCCATCAGTTCGGCCAGGCGGGTGCGGAAATCGCACACCGTGCGCAGGGTCGGGCGCTTGGCCAGGGCGGCCTGCAGGCGCTCGCGGCCTTCGTTGTCCAGCCAGCGGCCGCCGTCGGCGAGCGAGCGGCGCATGCGGCGCGGCATCGCCTTGAGGCTTTCGCCGGCGTGCTGGGCTTCGTCGCGCAGGGTCGGCACGATCACGCCGCGGTAGTAGTCGGTCATCGCCTGGAAGCGATGGGTCAGCACGGCCTTCAGCGTCTCGGCGTCGGGCAGGTGCACGTTCGGGCGGATGTCCAGGGTCGGCGCCACGCGCATCACCTTGGCCAGGCCGACCGCACGGAAGGCGCAGATCGCCGCCCAGCCGATATCGAACTCCCACTTGCGCAGGGCGAACTTGGCCGAGCTGGGGAACGCGTGATGGTTGTTGTGCAGCTCTTCGCCGCCGATCCACACGCCCCACGGCGACAGATTGGTCGCGGTGTCGGCGCTTTCGAAATTGCGGTAGCCCCACCAGTGGCCGATGCCGTTGACGAAGCCGGCGGCCCAGAACGGGATCCAGACCATCTGCACGGCCCAGATCGCCGCGCCGATCACGCCGAACAGCGCCAGGTCGATCAGCAGCATCAGGGTCGGGCCCCAGTACGGATGGCCGCCGAACAGCTTGCGCTCGATCCAGTCATCCGGGGTGCCGCGGCCGTACTTCTCCAGGTCTTCCTTGATGTAGCTGGCGTCGCGGTACAGCGACACGCCGTCCCAGAACACCTTCTTGATGCCGTAGATCTGCGGGCTATGCGGATCTTCCTCGGTCTCCACCTTGGCGTGGTGCTTGCGGTGCACGGCCACCCACTCCTTCACCACCATGCCGGTGGTGAGCCAGCCCCAGAAGCGGAAGAAGTTGGCGATGGCGGGGTGGAAGTCCACGCCGCGATGCGTCTGGCTGCGGTGCAGATACAGCGTCACCGTGAAGATGGTGAGCTGCGTCATCACCAGCACATAGACCAGCATCGTGACCCAGCCGGCCCCGGTGAGGCCGTTGGACAGGAAGTTCAGCACTGCATCGAGCATGGGAAACACTCAGTAGGGTGAAAAGTCAGTCTAATCGAGGGTTTCCGTACCCACCAGCATGGGAAAGCATGCCTGCACAGCCATGCCGCAGAACGTGTTTCAGCGCGCAAGAACGCCCCCGCCGTCTGTTCAAACGGTGGGGGCGCCGTGACAATCATGCAATGACTCTGCCACACCCCCTGTTAAAGCTTGATCAGGTCCAGCGCCGCCGCGCCGGGCGGCCGGCCGTGGAGAGTCTCAGCCTGGTGCTGGACAGCGGGCAGATCCTAGGCCTGCTGGGCATCAACGGGGCGGGCAAGTCGACCACGCTGGCCATGATCGCGGGGGCCTTGAAGCCCGATGCGGGCCGCATCGAACTGAACGGCAAGGACTTCGCCGGGCACCCCGCCCTGGCCCGCGAGCTGATCGGCTGGCTGCCCGAACGTGCCCCGCATTGGCCGGAACTGACCGTTTTGGAACATCTGCAGGCGCACGCCCGCCTGCGCGGCTTGCGCGGCAGCGGACTCAAGCAGGCCTGCGCGTCCACCATCGAGCGCCTGGAACTGGCCCCGCTGCTGCGCCGCCTCGCCGGCGTGCTGTCGCAGGGCCAGCGCCAGCGGCTGGGCCTGGCCTGCGCGGTGCTGCACCGGCCGAAGCTGCTGGTGCTGGACGAGCCGGGCAATGCGCTCGACCCGGTGCAGGTATCGGCGCTGCGCAAGCTGATCCGCGAGGAAGCCGCCGCCGGCGCCGCGGTGATCCTGTCCACCCATCTGCTGGCCGAGACCACCGCCGTGTGCGACCGCGTGGCGATCCTGCACGAAGGCCAGCTGCGCCACGATGCCGCGCTGGAAGGCGGGCACGCCGCGCTGGAGCAGAAGTTTTTCGAAATCGCGATGAGCGGAAAGGACGTGGCGGCATGAGTTCGATGTGGTCCGTGGCCCGCCTGGAGCTGCGCCGCCTGCTGGTCCGTCCCCTGGCCTGGGTGCTGGCCGCGCTGACCCTGGCGCAGCTGGCCTGGCGCTTCGTGCTGCTGCTGGGCAATTTCCTCGACAACCAGGTGAAGCTGGCCGCCCTGCCCGGCGGTCCCGGCTATACCGACCTGGTCGGCATCCCGCTGCTGGGCAGCACGCTGACCATGGGCGTGCTGCCGTTCGGCCTGACCGAGCTGGCCCTGCTGGTGGTGCCCCTGCTGACCATGTCGGCGCTGGCCGGCGACCGCGCCAACGGCACCCTGCCCCTGCTCGCCGCCAGCGGCACCTCGCCGGCGGCCATCGTGCTGGGCAAATACCTGGCGGTGCTGCTGTGGCTGCTGGGCTGGCTGGCCTTGACGGTGGCCATGCCGCTCAGCCTCGCCCACGGCACCGCGCTGGACTGGGGCAAGTTCGCCGCCGCCGTGCTGGGCCTGGCGCTGACCCTGGCCGCGCTGAGCGCGGTGGGCATCGCCTGCTCGGCCTTCGCCTCGCTGCCGGCCGTGGCCGCCACCGCCAGCCTGACCCTGGGCCTGGCGCTGTTCACCGCCAACCTGGCGGCGCAGAAGGCCGGCATCGGCAATGGCGTGTGGAACTGGCTGTCGCTGAGCACGCATCTGGAAGCCCTGCTGCGCGGGCTGGTGTCGAGCGCCGACGTGGCCTGGTTCGCGCTGGTGATCGCCATTGCGCTGACCCTGGCCATACGCCGCGTCGCCGCCGACAAGGAGCGTGGCTGATGCGCGGACGTCTGCACGGCTGGCTGTTCGCGCTGGCGCTGTTCGCCGCGGCGGGCGCGATCGGCTATCTCACCTATCGCCACGACGTTGTCGCCGACTGGAGCCACGACAGCCGCTCCAGCCTGTCCACCGAAAGCCGCGCCGTGCTCGATGCGCTGAAAGGCCCGGTGGAGATCGTCAGCTACGCCAACCCGCAGGGCGATCTGCGCCAGACCGTGAGCGCCTTCGTCGAGCGCTACCGCCGCTTCAAGCACGACCTCAGCCTGCGCTTCGTCGATCCGCAGCAGGACCCGGCCAGGATGCGCGAGCTCGGCATCACCGTCGACGGCGCGCTGATCCTGCATTACGGCAAGCGCGAAGAACGCCTGGACGAGCTGTCCGAACGCAGCCTCACCAACGCGCTGGAACGCCTGGCGCGCGGCGGCGAGCGCATCGTCGCCTTCGTCACCGGCGACGGCGAACGCCGCGCGGACGGCAAGGCCAATGCCGACCTCGGCACCTTCATGACCCAGCTCGAAGGCCGCGGCATGCGCGCGGTGCCGCTGAATTTCTCGCAGGTGACCGCGGTGCCGCAGCACACCGACCTGGTGGTGCTGGCCGGCCCCACCCTCGCCTTGCCGCAGGGCGCGGTGAAGGCGCTGACCGACTACGTCGCCGGCGGCGGCAATCTGCTGTGGCTGACCGAGCCGTCCAACGACGATCTCGGCCTGCAGCCGCTGGCCGATACGCTGGGCGTGCACATCCTGCCCGGCGTGCTGGTCGACGGCCAGGGCTCCGCGCTGGGGCTGCAGGATCCGCGGATGATCACCGTCGGCTCGTATCCGCTGCACGCGATTACCCGCGGCCTCACTCTGACCACACTGTTCCCGCAGGTCTCCGCGCTGGCGCTGGCGCGCCGCGGCGAGTGGGAAGTGCAGCCGTTCCTGCGCTCGGGGCCGCAGAGCTGGACCGAGTTCCAGCCGATCGACAACAACGGCAGCTCCAGCATCCGCTTTGACGCCGACGCCGGCGAACTGAAAGGCCCGCTCGACTTCGGCCTCAGCTTCGCCCGCCTCTCGCCCAGCCCGGACAAAAGCGAGCAGCGCGTGGCGGTGATCGGCGACGGCGATTTCCTCTCCAACACCTTTCTCGGCAACGGCGGCAATCGCGCGTTGGGCGAGCGCGTGTTCGACTGGCTGCTCGGCGACGACGCCCTGGTCAACCTGCCGCCGCGCGGTGCGCCGGACCGCGCGATGCAGCTCAGCCAGGGCCAGCTCAATGCGGTGAGCTTCGGCTTCCTGCTGGCGCTGCCGCTGGGCCTGCTGCTGCTGGGCGGATGGATCGCGTGGCGGCGCCGCCGCGCATGAAGCGCGGCACCCTGCTGTTTGCCGCGGTCGCCGCGGCGTTGCTGCTCGCCGCCGGCTGGCAATGGCGGCATGACCGCGAACAGGCGCTGGGCAGCTTGCTCGATCTCGATCCGGCCGCGGTGCAACGCATCGACCTGGCCTGGCACGGCGGCAACGCCGAGCACTACGCGAAACGCGATGGCCATTGGCAGGCGGTCGACGGCACCAGCTTGCCGGTCGACGAAGGACGCCTGGCCGATCTCGCCGCCACCGCGGCCGCACCGGTCATCAGCTGGCGGCCACTGGCCGACTTCGATCCGGCCAGGATCGGCCTCGCGCCCTCGCCGGTGGTGCTGACCCTGGACGGCCACGCGCTCAGTTTCGGAGAAGTCGCAGTCACCGGTCCGCTGCGCTACGTGCGCGCCGGCGATCGCGTGGCCCTGGTCTCGGTGCGCTTCACGCCGCGCCCGGCCAAGGCGAACACCACCAGGGCGCCCTGATCCCGCAACGGTCTGCGTATGATTGCCTGACACCTTGCATGCCCCGGCGACCTCCCCATATCCGAGGCATCCCGTCATCCTCCCTGGGAGCATCTGCATGAATCGTTCGGTCGAGCAACCCGTCATCGGCGTCGTCGGCATGGCCGTGATGGGCCGCAATCTGGCGCTCAATATCGAGAGCCGCGGCCACACCGTCGCCATCTACAACCGCAGCCGCGAGAAGACCGACGAGGTCATAGCCGAACATGCCGACAAGCGGCTGGTGCCGACATACACGCTGCAGGAGTTCGTCGATGCGCTGCAGAAGCCGCGCCGCATCCTGCTGATGGTCAAGGCCGGCGACGCCACCGACGCCACCATCGCCGAACTGAAGCCGCTGCTGGACAAGGGCGACGTGCTGATCGACGGCGGCAATACCTTTTTCCAGGACACCATCCGCCGCGAGCGCGAATTGAACGAAGCCGGCCTGCACTTCATCGGCACCGGCGTGTCCGGCGGCGAGGAAGGTGCGCTGCACGGCCCGTCGATCATGCCGGGCGGTCCGCGCGATGCGTATGACCTGGTCGCGCCGGTGCTGACCGAAATCGCCGCGCGCGCGCCGGACGGCGAACCCTGCGTGGCCTACATGGGCCCGAACGGCGCCGGCCATTACGTGAAGATGGTGCACAACGGCATCGAATACGGCGATATGCAGCTGATCTCCGAAAGCTATGCCGTGCTGAAGCAGGTGCTGGGCCTGTCCAACGAAGAGCTGGGCAAGGTCTACGCCGACTGGAACCAGGGCGAGCTGGACAGCTATCTGATCGCGATCACCGCGGACATCTTCGGCAAGAAGGACCCGGACACCGGCAAGGCGATGGTCGACATCATCCTCGACCGCGCCGCGCAGAAAGGCACCGGCAAGTGGACCAGCCAGAGCGCGCTGGACCTGGCCGTGCCGCTGCCGCTGATCACCGAGTCGGTGTTCGCGCGCCTGCTGTCGGCGCTGAAGGACGAGCGCGTCGCGGCGAGCAAGGTGCTGGCCGGTCCGGCAGCGAAGCCGTTCGCGGGCGATCGCGCGGCCTTTATCGAATCCGTGCGCCGCGCGCTGTACCTGAGCAAGATCGTCTCCTACGCACAGGGCTTCGCGCAGCTGCGCGCCGCTTCCGACCAGTACCAGTGGAACCTGCCGTACGGCACCATCGCCAGGATCTTCCGCGCCGGCTGCATCATCCGCGCGCGCTTCCTGCAGAAGATCACCGATGCCTATGCGCACGATGCGGCGCTGGCCAACCTGCTGCTCGATCCGTACTTCCGCGATATCGCCGCGCAATACCAGCAGGCGCTGCGCGATGTGGTCTCGGCGGCGGTGCAGGCCGGCGTGGCGGTGCCGGGCTTCGCTTCGGCGATCGCCTATTACGACAGCTACCGCGCCGAGCGGCTGCCGGCGAACCTGGTGCAGGCGCAGCGCGATTATTTCGGCGCGCATACTTTCGAACGCATCGACCGCCCCGGCAGCTTCCACGCCGACTGGACCTGAGCGCAGCGCCTCGTGCCTGAACTGCCCGAAGTCGAAACCACCCGCCGCGGCATCGCCCCGCATCTGATCGGCCGGCGCGTCACCTCGGTGGTGCTGCGCCGGCCGGATCTGCGCTGGCCGATTCCGCCGGAGATCGGCGCGCAGTTGCCGGGGCAGCGTATCGAGGACGTCGAACGCCGCGCGAAATACCTGCTGCTGCACACCGAAGTGGGCAGCGCGCTGCTGCATCTGGGCATGACCGGCGTGCTGCGCGTGCTGCCGCCGGATGCGCCGGTGGGCAAGCACGATCATGTCGACATCGGGCTGGAGGCGACGCCGACGGCCGGCGCGCGCGTGCTGCGTTTTACCGATGCGCGGCGCTTCGGCTGCCTGCTGTGGCAAGCGCCGGGGACCACGCACGAACTGCTGGAAAAGCTCGGGCCGGAACCGCTGACCGACGACTTCGACGGCGATCTGCTGTGGCGCCTGTCGCGCGGCCGCACCGCGGCGGTGAAGCTGTTCCTGATGGACAACGCCGTGGTGGTGGGCGTGGGCAATATCTACGCGAGCGAAGCCTTGTTCGCGGCGGGCATCGATCCGCGCCGCGCCGCAGGCTCGGTCTCACGTGCACGCTATGCGCGGCTCGCGGCCGAAGTGAAACGCATCCTGGCCTGGGCCATCGAACGCGGCGGCACCACGCTGCGCGATTTCATCAATCCCGACGGCATGCCCGGCTATTTCGTGCGCGAGCTGCAGGTGTACGGCCGCGAAGGCCAGCCGTGCCGGACTTGCGGCACGGCGATCCGCCAGGTGGTGCTGGGGCAGCGCTCGACGTTCTGGTGTCCGCGCTGCCAGAAGTGACGCGGGCTTAGGGCCTCTAAAAAAATTAGTCCGCATCCCGCTCCCGTCATTCCAGCGAAAGCTGGAATCCTTCGCATCCCGCTCCCGTCATTCCAGCGAAAGCTGGAATCCAGTGCCTTTAAGGCGCTGGACCCCAGCTTTCGCTGGGGTGACGAAGGTCTTGGGGGTGACGAAGGTCTTGGGGGTGACGAAGGTCTTGGGGGTGACGAAGGTTTTGTCCGGAGTGCCTACTCTGGCCAGCGGAACTCGACGTAGGTGTTGTAGAACGGCGCTTCGACCGCGCTGCCGCCGAGTTTGGCCACAAAGCCCTGCATGCCGTCGGCTTCCAGCGACTGCCCGTCGACGAAGCTCGCACCCAGCGCCTGCATCTCCGCCAGCCGCTCGCACAGCATGCCGGCGCGATCGGTATCGCCCTCCGGCACATGGCGCAGGCTGATGTCCGGGCGGCCGAACTTGCGCATGCCGCGCGTGCGCACCCAGGCGCCGGCGCCGGCGTCCTCGTCGTCGCGCAGGATCAGCAGGTGGTTGCGGATCGGCGCGCCGTCGCGCACCAGATAATGGCTGCGCCAGCTGTCGGCATCGAACAGCGTGACGATCTGCGGATCGAGCACCGCCACGCCGCCGATATCCAGCAGGCCGGCGACCACGCCGAGCGTGTCGCGCAGATAACCCACATCGCCCTGATCGGGAATCGTGCCGCGCAGGATCATCACCTGCGGCGCATCCACCGCGGCGCGGTAGGCATCCGGCGCCTCGTCCTTGAACAAGCGGCCCAGCTCGCCCTTGAGCGGATAGCCCTCCCACGAGCGCAGCGCCGCATGGTGGTGGTTGCTCACTTCGATCCCATGCGGCAGGCCATCGCTGCCGTAAGGCGCCGAAGGCACGCGCACGTTCTGGAAATTCCCGAACACGTAGTAGTGCAGGTAGATTTCCTCGCCGCCGGGATGCCAGTGCGGACGCTGCCAGGCGGGGATGCGGATCGGAGCGGTCATGGGGGGATTCCTTGTGATGGGCAGCGATGCCACGCCCTGGGTCAGTGCTCGCCCAGCGGCAATACCGGCTGCTGCAGTTCGATGCGGCCGTGGCCTTCGGTGATCTTCTTGAACTCGGCGCGGCTGACCGAGACATAGCGGTCATTGCCGCCGATCTCAACCTGCGGCCCCTCGGTGACCGCGCGGCCGCGTTCATCCACGCGCACCACCATGGTGGCCTTGCGGCCGGTATGGCAGATGGTCTTGATCTCTTCCAGGTTGTCGGCCCAGGCCAGCAGATAGCGGCTGCCTTCGAACAGCTCGCCGCGGAAATCCGTGCGCAGGCCATAGGCCAGCACCGGGATACTGAGCTTGTCCACCACGTCGCTGGCCTGCCACACCTGCGCCTTGGTGAGGAACTGCGCCTCGTCGATAAACACGCAATGCAGCGGTCCGCGCTCGGCGATATCCGCCTCCACCAGCGCCAGCAGGTTTTCGTCGGTGCGGAAGCGCCGTCCGTTGGCCTTCAGGCCGATGCGCGAGGCCACCACGCCTTCGCCGTAGCGGCTGTCCAGCGCGGGCGTAAGGATCACCGTGCGCATGCCGCGCTCGTGATAGTTGTACGCGCTCTGCAGCAGGGTGGTGGTCTTACCGGCATTCATTGCCGAGTAGTAGAAGTAGAGCTTGGCCATGGAAGCGCCAGGACGGATGGAAGGGGCGCATGGTAGCGCGTGCCAACTCGGGGTTGACGTGAATAAGCGAAACGCGCCCTTGCTCGTCATTCCAGCGAAAGCTGGAATCCAGGGCCTTTAAGGCGCTGGACCCCAGCTTCCGCTGGGGTGACGAACGTTTTCGCTAGACCCCAGCTTCCGCTGGGGTGACGAACGTTTTCGCTAGACCCCAGCTTCCGCTGGGGTGACGAACGTTTTCGCTAGACCCCAGCTTCCGCTGGGGTGACGGACGTTTTCGCTAGACCCCAGCTTCTGCTGGGGTGACGAAAGCTCGATCAGCGGCCTTACTGCTTGGCCGCCTGCAGCTTGCCGTGGTTGAGCGCCAGGCCCTTGAGCACGTTCAGCGCCTGCGACAGCGCATAGTCCTTGGTGGCCAGCTCGGCATTTTCCGCGCTGCCGTCGTTGTCGATCGCCTTGCGGTCCTTGCTGCCGTCCTCGTTGGCGAGGTGGTTGCGCAGGTCCGCTTCCGAGCCGATCAGGCTGGCGGCGCTGTCGGCCTTGTTCACCGCCAGGTCCGCCAGCGCGATGTCCGGCTTGATGCCTTCGGCCTGGATCGAGGTGCCGCTGGGCGTGTAGTAGCGCGCGGTGGTGATCTTCACCGCGTGCTCGGCATCCAGCGGCAGCACGGTCTGCACCACGCCCTTGCCGAAGGTGCGGCGGCCGATGATCAGCGCGCGGTGGTTGTCCTTCAGCGCGCCGGAGACGATCTCCGCCGCCGAGGCCGTGCCGTTGTCCACCAGCACCACCATCGGCGCGCCGTTGAGCAGGTCGCCCGGATGCGCGGTGAAGCTGAGGTTGGCGTCCTGCAGGCGGCCGCGCGTGGTGACGATGGTGCCGCTGTCGAGGAATGCGTCGCTGACGCCGACGGCGGCAGTCAGCAGGCCGCCCGGATTGGAACGCAGGTCCAGCACCACGCCGCGCTGCTGGCCGTTCTTCTTGACCAGCTCGCCGAGCTTCTTTTCCAGATCCGAGGCGGTGTCGTCCTGGAACTGGCTGAGCCGCACATAGGCATAGCCGGGCTCCAGCTCGCGCACCTTCACGCTGGTGACCGAGATACGCTCGCGCACCAGGCTCATGTCGACAGGCTTATCGCTTTTTTCGTGCAGGATCGTCAGCACGATCTTGCTGCCCGGGTCGCCGCGCAGCTTCTTGAACATGTCGTCGATGTTTTCCGAATCCACCGCCGTGCCGTCGATCTTGACGATGGTGTCGCCCGGCTTGATGCCGGCGCGCGAGGCGGGCGTGTCGTCGATCGGCGCGACGATGCGCAGGCTGCCCTCCACCTGCAGTACCTCGATGCCCAGGCCGCCGTACTGGCCGGTGGTGTCTTCGCTCAGTTCCGCCAGGCCGTCCTTGTCCAGGTATTCGCTGTGCGGGTCCAGGCCGGTGAGCATGCCGCTGATGGCGGCCTTCATCAGGGTCTTGTTGTCGACCTTTTCCACATAGGCCTGCCGCACCATCTCGTAGACGCGGCTGAAGTTGCGGATGTCGTCCATGTCGACCGCGTCCGGCGCGGCGGCGGCGGATGCAGCCTTGGCCGGCTCGGCCGCGGGCTTGGCGCCCTTCGCGGGCAGGGCCTGCAGCGGCAGCGCGGGGGCCGCCAGCAGCAGCGCGACGAGGGTCAGGGAGGAAAACCGCATGAACTTGCTCCGGGAAAGCTTGGGGACGCGCCGCGGGCCGGCACGGGAGGCCGTTTGGACCGCGGGGGGACGCCTGAATTCAACGCAGGCTAGCCTGCTGCGGCGTACGCCCCACGTCAACGCTGGCGTGCCAGCCAGCTGCGCGGATCGACGGGTTTGTTGTTCTGGCGCAGTTCGAAATACACGCCGGTGTTGACGCCGGTAGGCGCCGCCGCGGTGCCTACCGGCTGGCCGGCGTCGATCTCGTCGCCCACGCCGTGCAGCAGGGTCTCGTTATTGCCGTACATGCTCAGCCAGCCGCCGCCGTGGTTGAGGATCAGCAGCATGCCGTAGCCGCGCAGGAAGGCCGCATAGACCACCCGGCCGCGCGCCACCGCGCGCACTTCGCTGCCGCCGGAGGCCTTGATCAGCACGCCGTTGCCATAGGTGTTGACCACGCCGTTGGCCGGCCACGGCAGATTGCCGCGGATATTGGCGCTGCCCTTGCCCGGCGACACGCTGGGGCCGGCCGGATTGGCCTTGGCTGCCTTGGCCGCCTCGCGCGCGGCTTCGTCGATGGCCTTCTGCAGCTTGTCGACCAGGCTGTTGAGCGACTGCGCGTTCTGCTTGAGCTGGGCCAGGCGTTCGCCCTGGTCCTTGTATTGGGCGTCGGTCTGCGCGGCGAGCTTCGCCTGTTCGGCGCGCTGCTGCTCCAGCGTCTTGGCCTGCTCCTGGCGCTGCGCCTTGGTGGCCTGCAGCGCCTGCTGCTCGGTGGCGATGCGCGCTTCCAGATCCTGCAGCCGGGCCAGGTCGCCCATCAGCTGCTGCACCTTCTGCACGCGGTCTTCCTGGAAGTACTTCGAATACGCCAGCGCGCGCGCCACCCGCGCCACGTCGTCGTCGCCCAGCAGCAGGCGCAGGTCGGAGCCGCGGCCCAGGGTGTAGGTGGCGCGCAGCAGGTCGGCGATGGCGGCGCGCTGGCCGTCGAGGTTTTTCTGCAGGGCGGCGCGGTCCTGCTGCAGTTTGTCCAGTTCGCGCTGCTTGGCGCCGAGCTCGGTGTCGGTCTGGCGCACCGCCTTGGCGGCGCCGGCCACGGCATTGGCGCGCTTGGCAAGTTCGGCGTTGGCGGAGTCGCGCTTGCTCGCGGTCTCGGCCTGCTCCTTGGCCAGCTCCTCCATCTTGCTGCGCACGTCGGCCAGCTTCTTCTGCGCCTCGGCCTGTTCGGCCTTGGTCTTTTCCTGCGCGGACGCGGGCACCGCCGCGAGCGCGGCGAACAGCAGAGCGACGGCACCGATCAGGCGGACGGAGCAGCGGATATGTGGCATCGCGCGATTATGCGGGGGCGGGCTGAACGTGGCGAGAGGCTGACGCGGGGCACTGATCCGTCATCGCGCATCCTCTACCATCGCCCGCTTCCATCCTCTTCGGGGCAGCGATGCGCGGCAGCGGCAAGTCGACCATCACCGGCGTACTGCTGCTGTGTCTGGCGTGCGCGGCGCAGGCGGCCGATACCACCGAGCTGCCGCCGGTGCGGGTCAATGCCACGCGGCTGGATATCCCGCCGCTCGACCTGCCGGCTTCGCTCAGCGTGGTAGCGGTGGCGCCGGGCGACAGCGGCAAGCCGGGCGTCAATCTGTCCGAGGCCCTGATCGGCATCCCCGGCGTGCTCGCCCGCGACCGCCAGAACTACGCGCAGGACGAACAGATCTCGCTGCGCGGCTACGGCGCGCGTTCCACCTTTGGCGTGCGCGGCGTGCGGCTGTATGCGGACGGCATTCCCGCGACCATGCCGGACGGCCAGGGCCAGGTCTCGCATTTCAGCCTGGATGCGGCCGACCGCGTGGAAGTGCTGCGCGGGCCGTTCTCGGCGCTGTACGGCAATGCTTCCGGCGGCGTGGTGCAGCTATGGAGCGCCGAGGGAGGCGATCCGCCGGTGACGCGGGTGGGCCTGTTCGGCGGCAGCAACGGCACGGCGCGGGTGGGGGTGTCGACGCGCGGCAAGGACGGCGGTTTCGACTACAACCTCGCGCTATCGCACTTCCAGACCGCCGGCTATCGCGAACACAGCCGCGCGCGGCGCGAATCGGGCAATGCGCGGCTCGGTTTCGAGCTGGGTCCGCGCAGCCATCTCACCGTGGTGCTCAATACGGTGGCGCTGCCGCAGGCGCGCGATCCGCTCGGGCTGACCCTCGCACAGGCCATGGATGATCCGCGCCAGGCGATCGCCGCCGCCGCTCAGTTCGATACGCGCAAGAGCGTGCACCAGGCCCAGGGCGGCGCGATCTACGAGCTGTCGCCGGATGCCGATACGCAATGGCGCCTGATGGCCTACTACGGCGAGCGCGGCGTGCAGCAGATGCTGTCGGTGCCGCTGGCGGCGCAGCGCAATCCGCTCAGCGCCGGCGGCGTAGTGGACCTGGACACCCGCTACGGCGGCCTGGATGCGCGCTGGACCCGCCGCGCCGAACTGGCCGGCCGTCCGCTGGAAGCCGTGCTTGGCCTGGCTTACGACGATCAGGAACAGCGCCGCCGCGGCTACGAGAATTTCGCCGGCAATACCTTGGGCATCGCCGGCCGTCTGCGCCGCGACGAGGACGATCGGGTGTGGAATCTCGATCCCTACGCGCAGCTTTACTGGCGCTTCGCCGACCAGTGGTCGCTGCTGGCCGGCGTGCGCCACAGCGAGGTGCGCTTCCGGGCGCGCGATCACTATCTGGCGCCCGGCAATCCGGACGACAGCGGCGGCGTCAGCTACGGCGCGACCACCCCGGTGCTCGGCCTGCAATACCGACCCGGCGAGCGCCTGCGCTTCTATGCCAGCTACGGCGAAGGCTTCGAGACGCCGACCTTCGCCGAACTCGGCTACCGCGCCGACGGTGGCGCCGGCCTGGCCTTCGATCTGCAACCGTCGCGCAGCCGCCAGGGCGAGCTGGGCATGAAGTGGCAGGCCGTAGCGGACTGGCAGCTGGAAGCGGCGCTGTTCCGCGCCGATACGCGCCACGAACTGGCGGTGGCCAGCAACAGCGGCGGGCGTTCCAGCTATCGCAATATCGGCCGCAGCCGGCGCCAGGGCGCCGAGCTGTCGCTGCGCGGCGAACTGGGCGACGGCTGGCGGCTGGCGCTGGGCGCCACGCATCTGCAGGCGCGTTTCCGCGATGCCTTCTTAAGCGGCACGCCGCCGGTGCGCATTCCCGCCGGCACGCGGATTCCGGGGGTGCCGGACAACTACGGTTCGCTGCGCATCGAACGCGGCGGCGTGCTGGGTTGGCGCATGGGCGTGGAGTGGCAGGGTGTCGGCGCGGTGACGGTGGACGACCGCGGCAGCGAACGCGCGCCGGGTTATGTGCTGACCGGCGCCGATGTCGGCTACGGGCTGGCGCTGGGCGCGGCGAAGTTGCATCTGAGCGCGCGCGTCGACAATCTGTTCGACCGGCACGTAATCGGCTCGGTGATCGTCAACGAGAGCAACGGCCGCTATTACGAACCCTCGCCGGGACGCACCGCGATGTTCGGCGCGCAGCTGGAGTTCTAAGCCACTCGAGTTCTAGGCCAGCAACGGACGCAAGGTATCGGCGAATGCTTCGTCGGTCAGCAGGCGGAACCCGCCGAACTCGAACGCCGGCGCCACCGTGCAGGTCACCAGGGTGTACGCGCCCAGCGGACGCGAGGCCTGCCACGCATGCGCCGGCACCACTTGTGCCGGCTTCGCGCCCTGCGTCAGCGGACCCAGGCGATGGCGTTCCAGCCGCCGCTCGGCCGGGTGATAGATCAGCAGTTCCAGCGGATCGCCTTCCACGTAATGCCAGGCTTCCTCGGCATCGATCGCATGCCAGGCGCCGACTTCGCCGGCGCTGATCAGGTAATGGATGGCGCTGAGCGCCGGGCGCTCGCCATGCCGCGCCGCGGCGGTGTGGAAGCGGCGGTAATGCCCGCCTTCGATATGCGGTTCCAGGCGCAGCTCGGCGATCAGCGCCGCCGCGCGCCCGGGCGCGTTCAACGTGGCGCCTCGAGCTGCGCCGGCGGCTTGATCAGCCAGCGCACCGCCAGCAGGCCGAGCTCGTAGAGGACGCACATCGGTACCGCCAGCATGATCATCGAGGTGATGTCCGGCGGCGTGATGAACGCGGCGATGGTGAACGCGCCGACCACCGCATAGCGCCGCCCGTCGCGCAGCTGCTGCAGGTTCACCACGCCGATCGCGGCCAAGATCACCACCGCCACCGGCACCTCGAAGCACAGGCCGAAGGCGAAGAACATCAGCATCACGAAGTCGAGGTAGTGGGTGATGTCCGTCATCATCTCCACCCCTTCCGGCGTCACCGCGGTCAGAAAGCGGAACGCGGCCGGCAGCACCAGGAAATAGGCGAACGCGCAGCCGGTGTAGAACAGCACCAGCGCCGCCGCCAGCAGCGGACGCGCCAGGCGCTTCTCGTGCTTGTACAGGCCGGGGCTGACGAACGACCACAGCTGGTACAGGATCATCGGCATGCTGATGAACAGCGCCGCGTAGAAGGCCAGTTTCAGCGGCGTCACGAACGGGCTGGCCACTTCGGTGGCGATCAGGTGTGCGCCCTGCGGCAGGCGCGCCACCAGCGGCGCGGCCAGTTCCGCGTACAGGCGGTTGGCGATCGGAATCAGCGCCAGCAGCACCAGGGCCACGGTGACGATCGCGCGCAGCAGGCGCGAGCGCAGCTCGATCAGGTGCGAGAACAGGCCTTCTTCGATGCCCCCGTCCTCGTTGGCGCGGGGGTCTTGCTCAGGCGCCGCCATGCGGAGGTTCCTTGGGTGGCGTCTCTGGAGTCGGGGCGGACTCTTCCTTGATGGCGGGGGTTTCGCTGGAGACTGCGACGGCTTCGCCGGAAGCAGGCGCGACCGTGGCGGGTCCGACCGTCTCCGCGCCCGCGTCGCGCACCTTGCGCAAGGTGGCGTCGAGTTCGGACTGCGCCGCGTTGGCACGGTCCGCCGCCTCGCGCGCCTGGCGCTTGATCTCTTCGAGCTGCAGTTCGCGCTCGACCTCGGCCCGCACGCTGTCCCAGCCCAGGCGCACGCGGCGCAGCAGGGCGCCGGCGGTGCGCGCGGCGTGGGGCAGTTTTTCCGGGCCGAGCACGATCAGCGCGACGAGCGCCAGCAGCACCAGCTTGCCGAAGCTGATCTCGATCATCGCCTGGGGATCCGCCGGGACTTACTTGGTTTCGCTGTGGTCGTGCTGCGACTGGTTCTGGCTGCTCGCGGCCGGCGGCGGATCGGCCTGCAGGCGCTCATCCTTGGGCTTCTCGCTGCCTTCGCCGCCGTCCAGGCCCTTCTTGAAGTCGCGCACGGCGCCGCCGAGGTCCGAACCGATATTGCGCAATTTCTTGGTGCCGAAGATCAGCACCACAACGACCAGCAAGATAAGGAGATGGGTCATGCTCATGGGGATGGCCTCAATACGGAAAAGGACCGGAAAACAATCGCACGCGGGTGCGCTGGCCTTTCCGAATCATCGCTGAGTGTACTCCTCCAGGCGGTCGCGGAAATCGACGACCTGGGAGGGTACGTTGCTGACGCCGCCTTCGAAGATGCGGCGCGGGGTGATGCCCTTGCCGTAGATCGCTTCGTTGGCGTCGTAGTCGATGCGCAGAGCGGAGCCATCCAGGGCCACGCCGGCGAACAGGCCGCGCGAGCGCGAGTATGAATAGATCTCGGCCTTGAACTGCGAATCGGTGGAAGCGGTGGCCGTGCGGCCGACCGGACCGGCCGCGGCCGCGGCGTCGGCGCCGAGGGTGAACTTGCCGTTGACGATGGAATCCACGCCGCGCTGGGTGCGGAACACCAGGATCACATCGGTGGACGAGACGCCGGCCTGGAAGCCCACGCTGCCGCCGGTGATGGTGACGAAGCTGGGGTTGGACCAGGTGCCGTCCGGCCCCTTCACCGAGATCAGGCCCTCGCCGCGGCGGCCGCCGAAGATAAAGCCGGCCTTGACCATGTCGGGAATCACCGCGATCGCATGGGCTTCCTTCAGCAGGTCGACCGGGATCGACTTGTCCGGCGCCTCCATGATTTCCTTCAGCACGCGCACCGAGTTCTCAGCGCGCACCAGCGGCGGATCCTCGGCATGGACGGCCATGGCCGGCAGCAGAACCAGGGCGGCGAGCAGCAGACGGCGCAGCGATGCTTTGAACATGGGTGGCTCCTGTTACGGGTTCCTCAGTAGCGCCCGCGACCGTGGGTCACAGGGGGCGCCGCTTGGCTTGTGGCAGACTTCGGGGCCGCATTCGCCACCTCGCCACCATGCCTCTCAGCCACTATACCGGCCTGACCGGGCTTTCCGATGACCTGCCGGTTAAGGCCGGATTACTGCTGGTCAACCTCGGTACGCCCGCAGCACCGACCGCGCGGGCCTTGCGTCCCTATCTGGCCGAGTTCCTCGGCGATCCGCGCGTGATCGAGTATCCGCGCTGGCTGTGGCAGCTGATCCTGCACGGGGTGATCCTGCGCATCCGGCCGCCGCGCTCGGCGCATGCCTACCAGCGCATCTGGACGCCGCAGGGCTCGCCGCTGCGCGTGGGCAGCGAGGCGCTAGCCGCCGCGTTGCAGGAAACCCTGTCGCGCCGCATGCCGGGGCCGGTGAAAGTCGCCCTGGCCATGCGCTATGGCCAACCCTCGGTGGCGGCGCAGATCGAAGCCATGCTGCGCGACGGCGTGCGCCGGCTGCTGGTGCTGCCGCTGTATCCGCAGTATTCGGGCACCTCCACCGGCTCGGTGCTGGATGCGGTGGCGGACAGCTTCAAGAGCCTGCGCTGGCCGCCGGAACTGCGCGTGGTCAACGACTATCACGACGACCCCGGCCATATCGAAGCGCTGGCGCGCAGCATCGAGGACTGGTGGCGCGAGCACGGGCGCGGCGACCGGCTGCTGCTGTCCTTCCACGGCATCCCGGAGCGCTACACCCAGGCCGGCGATCCCTACTTCCTGCACTGCCAGGCCACCGCGCGCCTGCTGCGCGAACGCCTGGGGCTGGAGCCGGCGCAGCTGATCGTGAGCTTCCAGTCGCGCGTCGGCCGCGAGCGCTGGCTGCATCCGTATACCGACGCCACCGTGCGCGAACTGGCGGCGCAGGGCGTCAAGCGGCTGGACGTGGCCTGCCCCGGCTTCGCGGTGGACTGCCTGGAGACACTGGAGGAAATCGCCATGCAGAACCGCGATTTCTTCGTCGCCGCCGGCGGCCAGGAGCTGCGCTATATCCCCGCGCTCAATCACAGCCCGGGCCAGGTCGACAGCCTGGCCGAACTGGCCCTGCGCCATATGCAGGGTTGGCCGGAACGCGGCGGCGCATGAGCGCGCCGGCCGAGCGCGCGATCGAACTGCCGGCGCTGGCGTTGCGCGCGCTGGTGTGGGGCGAGGACGGCCTGCCGCCGCTGCTGGCCCTGCACGGCTGGCTCGACAACGCCGGCAGCTATGCATACCTGGCGCCGCTGCTGGCCCAGCAGCGGCAGGTCATCGCGCTGGAACTGCCCGGCCATGGCCATTCCGACCATCTGCCGTCCGGCCTGCACTACCACTTCGTCGACTACGTGCGCGCCGTGCTGGCCGCCGCCGATACGCTGGGCCTGGAACGCTTCGACCTGCTCGGCCATTCGCTGGGTGCGGGCATCGCCGCGCTGTCGGCGGCCGCGGCGCCGGCGCGCATCCGCCGCCTGCTGCTGATCGAAGGGCTGGGGCCGCTGGGCGACGACGGCGCGCAGACCTTGCAGCGTTTCCGCGACGGCGTCGCCGCTGCGCCGAACGGCAAGGGCCTGCGCGTATTCCGCGATATCGAACAGGCCATCGCCGCGCGCGCCATCGCCGGCGGCCTGCGCGCCGAGCTGGCGCGGCCCATCGTCGAGCGCGGCCTGGCGGAAGTGGCGGACGGCTGGTGCTGGCGCAGCGATCCGCGCCTGACCCGCACCTCGCCGCTGCGTATCGCCGAAACCCAGGTGCATGCGCTGCTGCGCGGCATCGCCGCACCCACCGCGCTGCTGCTGGCCGAGCCGGCGACCTCGTACCTGCCCAGCGGCCCGATGCTGCAGCGCGCCGCCTGCGTCGCCGATATCGCGGTCAGCCCTCTGCGTGGCGGCCATCATCTGCATCTGGAACATCCGCAAGCGGTCGCGAGCTGGGCGCTGGCCCATCTTGAGCCGGCAAGCCCCTGACCAACGGCACGCGGCGCGGCGCAACGCCTCCGTACACTGAGCGCCATGCAGCACCTGGGCCGCGCCAACTTCGGATCTCCGCAGCACCGCCTGTCGATCGGCGGCATGCTGGTCACCGCGACGACGTATGCCGGCGAAGACGCCTTGCCGCTGCACGAGCATGACGACGCTTATCTGTGCCTGGTGGCCGACGGCGCCTACTCGCAGCAAGCCTCCGGCACCGACACCGCCTGCTCGCCCGGCCTGCTGCTGACGCATCCGCAGGGCCATCGCCATGCCAACCGCTTTTCGCCGCGCGGCGCGCGCTGCCTCAGCATCTTTCCCGCGCACGAACTGGCCGACAGCAGCGGACTGAAACGGCTGCTCGGCGACTACCGGGCGCTGCGCCTGCCGGATGCCGCGCGCCTGTTGACGCGGATCGAAAGCGAGCTGGCGGCGGATGACGACGCCGCACCGCTGGCCTTGCAGTCGGCGGTATTCGAACTGGTCGCCCTGGCCTGCCGCAACGAAGGCGACGACAAGCGCCCCGCCTGGCTGGCCAAGGTGCTGCAGCGCCTGCACGACGATCCGCTCGCCGAACTGTCGCTGCCGGCACTGGGACGGCTGGCCGGCGTGCATCCCGCGCATCTAGCGCGGCGCTTCCAGCAGGCGCAGGGCATGTCGGTAGGCGAGTACCGCCGCGCGTTGCGGATCCGCCAGGCCTGCCGCGAACTGGCAGACGGCGTGCGGCCGATCGCCGAAGTCGCGGCGGACGCGGGCTTCGCCGACCAGAGCCATTTCGCCCGCGTGTTCAAGCGCGTCACCGGCCAGACGCCGCGTGACTACCGGCACAAAACGCAACGCCCGTCCTGAAAGCTCATGTTCGTCCTAGTCGGCGCGCGACGCGGCCGGCAGCATGCGTACCGCACGCCAAGGAGACGAACCCCATGCTGAAACCATCCCTGCCCCGCCTGTTGCTGCTCGCCGGCCTGCTGCTGCCCGCGTTGGCCTGCGCCGACGATGCCGATACCCTGCTGCGCCAGCTGCGCGAAGCGCACGGCGCCGAAGCCTGGCGTCGCCATGGCGCGCTCGTCGCCGAAGGCCGCGAGGACGCCGACGGCTTCACCGGCCCGTGGCGGATGGCGGTGGATCTGCGCAACGGCCACTACGCCGAGCATTCCAGCACCCCGCTGTTCACGCGCGCCGACGGGCGCGACGCGCAGGGGCGCTGGCACCAGGACATCACCGGCCTGAATCACGCTTACGACTCGGCCGAGGCCCTGATCATCGCCGCCAACGAAGACTGGCTGCGCCGCTTCGCCTTCCTCGCCGCGGACGACGCCACGCGCTATCGCCGCCTGCCGGACGCGGACGCGAACGGCCATCGCTACCAGCGCCTGGAAGCCACGCCCAAGGGCGGGCGCGCGATCACGCTGTGGCTGGATCCGGCCACGCACCGGCTCGACCACGCCACCTGGGCCAGCTCCTTCCTGCTCGCCAGCGAGGCCTATGCCGACTATCGCGACGTGGACGGCGTGCAACTGCCGTTCCGCATCGTCGCCAGCGCGGTCACCGCCGGCGGCGGCGAGGACAACGGCAGCACCGACATCGTGCAGAGCTATCGCTGGCTGGACCGCGCGCCGGCCGCTGCGCTGGCGCGGCCCGACAACACCGTGCGCGACGTGAGCATGGCCGGCGATGCGCGGCGCACCACCGTGCCGATGCAGCTGTCCGGCGGCATGCTGCTGGTCGAGGCGAGCATCGACGGCAAGGGGCCGATGCCTTTCATCCTTGATACCGGCGGCCACGCCATCCTCACCACGGACGCGGCGAAAAAGCTGGGCCTGGCGACGCGGGGCGCCGGCGTCAGCACCGGCTCCGGCCCCGGCTCGATGTCGATGGCATATACGCGGGTGGGCCATCTGGGCATGGGCGGCGCGGACATCCGCGACCTCACCTTCCTGGTGATGCCCTACCCGCACGAATTCAACGAACGCGGCGAGGGCCGCGAGCCGATCGCGGGCATCCTTGGCCTGGAGATCTTCGAGCGTTTCGCCGTCACCTTCGATTACGACAAGCGGCAGCTGGTGCTGCAGGCCTACGATCGCGGCGAAACGCCGGCGGCGGAGCATGGCGAGCGGGTGCCGCTGAAGTTCACCGACGATATGCCGCTGGCCGATGCGAGCTTCGATGGCAAACCCGGTGTGTTCGGCATCGACACCGGCAACAGCGGGCTGGTCCTGCTGTTTCCGCAATGGGCCACGCGCAACGGCGTCGTCACGCACTATGAGCATGGCGCACCGGCTCCCACCGGCGGTGTCGGCGGTCTGTTCACCGCGCATTTCGCGCATGCGCAATCGCTGCAGCTCGGCGGCCAGCGCCTGGACAACCTGGTGGCCATGCTCACCCGCGCCGATGCCGGCGCCACCGGCAATCCCACCGAGGCGGGCAATATCGGGCAGGACGTGCTGTCGCGCTTCAATGTGCACTTCGATTACCGGCGCGGCGAGATGGTGCTGCTGCCACGCAGCCCGGCGGTGCAGCGGCAATATGCGATGGCCGGCTTCCGCGCCGGCAAATCGGCGGCGCAGCCGGATCGCTACAAGGTGAGCTGGGTGCTGGCGGGCAGTCCCGCGGCCGAAGCAGGACTCAAGGCCGGCGACTTTATCGTGGCGGTGAACGGCAAGGCGGCGAAGGCGATCGGCTTGGGCGAATTGCGCGACGCCGCCATGTATCTGCCGGAAGGCACGCCGCTCAAGCTCACGCTGGATGGCGGCAAGGTGCTGGACATGCGCCTGCGCGACGTGGCGCCGCGCTGAAGCGAAGCGGGCCGGGTTTGCCCCGGCCCGCCGATTCGATCAATCGACCGGCTTGCGCCCATCCGCGCGCGGCTGCACTTCGATCGTCGCGGTCATGCCCGCGGCGATCAGCACGTCCGGCGGCAGATGCTCGGTGTCGATGGCGATGCGCACCGGCACGCGCTGCGCGAGGCGCACCCAGTTGAAGGTGGGATTCACATCGGCGAGCAGGTCGCTGCCGGTGGGATTGTCGCGGTCGGTGATGCCGCGCGCGATGCCGATGATCTGGCCCTGCAGGCGCGCGCCGCCGGCCATCAGGCGGATCTTCACCGGATCGCCCACGCGCAGGTGCGGCAGCTTGGTTTCCTCGAAATAGCCGTAGATGTAGTAGCTGTGACTGTCGATCAGCGCCAGCCGCGGCGAGCCGGTGGAGGCGTAGTCGCCGACGCGGATATCCAGGTTGGTGACATAGCCGTCGACCGGCGCGCGCACGTCGGTGCGTTCCAGATCGAGCTTGGCGCGGTCCAGCGCCACCTGCGCCTGTTCCACCGCGGCCTCGGCCTGCTGGCGCGAAGCATTGGCCTGGCTGCCGCTGGCCTGGGCCTGCTGCCAGGTGGCGCGCGCGGCGTTGGCGGAGGACTGCGCGTCGGTGCGCACTTCCTGCGACACCACATCGCCCAGGCGCTGGCGGCGCTGCGCCTGCGAGGCGGCCATGTCGTAATCGGCCTTGCGCGCGGCGGCGCTGGCCAGGGCCGCGTTGATATTGGCGCCGGCGGCGCGCGCGCTGGCTTCGGCCGCGGCGAGATTGGCCTCGGCCTGGGCCACGGCGTATTCGAAGCGCGGCTTGTCGATCGAGAACAGCAGATCGCCCTTCTTCACCTGCTGGTTGTCGATCACGGCGACGCGGGTGACCAGGCCGGACACATCCGGCGCGATGCGCACCACCTCTGCGCGCACGCGGCCGTCGCGGGTCCATGGCGAATACATGTAGTGGCGCCACAGCGCATGGCCGAGCAGCGCGGCCACGACGACGACGGCGGCGGTAAGGACGAAACGAAGCAGCGAAGAGATTTTCATGGCGATGGCTCAGGGAAACAGCAGCAGTCCGGCGGCGCCGAACATGCATATGAAAAGTGCGAGGCGGAACAGCGGCGGATGCCAGACGAAGCGGTAAAGGCCGAAGCGGCCGACCACGGTGTCGACCACCCACAGCGCCAGCAGGCAGCCGATGAACACGACCAGCAGGCCGGGTACCAAGGCATCGGCGAGGGCGACTTCATGCGGGATGAGGTTATGCAGCATCGGGAGACTCCGCGGCCCGGCTCGCCTGGATATAGGGAGCCATCGCCGATTCGTCGTCGCGCAGCGCGCTGCGCAACAGGTAGAGATGGGTGAGCGCGGCCTGGCAGGTCGAGGGCGACTGCGCCAGATGGGCGTTGGTGATGGCGATCGCGTGGACCACGGCGATGTCGGCAGCACGCCAGCGCTCCGCGCCGGGCTGCGCATACAGCGCGCCGATCGCATGCACGGCATCCTGCACCGGCCCCACCACCGACAACGGCATGCCGCTGCGCGCGATGTCCTGGCGCAGCTCGATCACCGCGCGGCCGCATTCGTGCACCGACAGCGCCCAGGCCAGCAGGCTGCGCGACTCGTCCGTGTCCGGCCGCGTGTAGGTGACCACTTGCTGCACGATGTCGCGATTGACGCTCTCGAAGCTGTACAGCAGCCCCGGCAGCGGCGCATTCGCCGCCTGCACCACCTGGTGCCGCAGCTGCACCAGCTGGCGCCGGCGCTGCCACACCGAGCCGGTCACCGCCGGCACGAAGATAAAGAACACCGCCGTCATCGCCATGCCGACCACCTGGGCGATGGCATCGTTGAGGAAGCGCGTGGGGTCGTACACCATCGGGTTCTTCAGGGCGAGGATGTACACATAGCCCAGCGTGAAACCCGCGCCGACGCCCGGCAGCGTGTGGTTGCGCGTGGTCAGGTACGGCCCGATCAGCAGCACCGGCAGCGTGGCGATGATCAGCATGGCGAAGCCGTCGCCGCCCGGCAGCCCGTAGAAGGTGACGATGTAGCCGCCGAGCATGCCGCTGGCGTAGCCGATCAGCGTATTGGTCACCGCGATCATCGGAAACGCCGAGGCCGCGAACAGGCCGCTGAAAATGGTGGCCAGCAGCATTGCGCTGGAACCGTAGCTCCAGCCGCTGCCCAGCCAGAACACGCTGAGCACCGCCATGGTGAGAAAGGTGCGCAGCACGCTCACCGCCGCGCCCAGCGCGTCGTTGCCGCGGCGGAAATGCACGATCTCCACCGCGCCCTTGAGCTTGCCCGCGCGCAGCGAGGCTTCCAGCGCGGTGAAGTCGCGCATCTCGCTGCAGAAGCGGCGCAGCAGGCCGGCGCCGGTATCGAATTCCAGCCAGGCATCCGCCGGCAGCTCGGCGCGCAGGCGCGCGGCCAGCGGCGGCAGCACGTCTTCGCAGGCCTTGAGGCGTGGGGCCAGCACGGCCGGGTCCTGCTGCTGCGCCGGCTCGGGCGAGAGCGCATCGCCGATCGGCGCATACAGCGCGATCAGCGCGGCGGCGACATTGTCGCGGCCGGCGCGCTGCAGCCGGTTGATCAGGCGGTGCGCCGACTGGAAGCTGGTCGATGCAGCCATGTAGCGCTGATTGAGCAGGCGCATGCGGCTGCTGCGGGCGCGCGCTTCCGGGTCTTCGAAGATCACCGAGGCGCGCAGGTCTTCCAGCTGCACCGCGGCGCGCACGAAACGCAGGTGCGCCTTTTCCATCTCGGCGCGCGCAATGCTGCCGCCGGTGCTGCCGCGCGCGAAATCGATGAAATGCGCGAAATGCTCGCGCGCACTGCGGCGCAGCAGCGGACGCAGGCGCTCCGGCAGGATCACGTCGCTGACCACGCCGGAAACGATGATGCCGAGCATCACCTCGCTCACGCGCATCACCGCCGAGTCGAACACATTGAGCGGATTGCTCACCGCCGGCAGCGTCACGATCGCCGCGGTATAGCCGGCGAGCACGAAGCCGTACGCGGCGAAGTTGCGGTACAGCGTGGCGCCGCCGGCGCACATGGCCACCCACAGCGACAGGCTGAGCAGGAACAGCTCGCGCTGCTGCGGGAACAGGCTCATCAGCACCAGGCCGAACAGGCTGCCGGCGAAGGTGCCCAGCGCGCGGTAGAAGCTCTTCGCCAGCACCATGCCGCTCTGCGGATGCATCACGATCGAGACCGTGATCATCGCCGTGGCCGGCTGCTCCAGCTGGAACAGCATGGCCAGCCAGCAGGTGACGTACATCGCCACCACGGTCTTGGCCACGAACACCCACGACACGCGCTCCTCGGCGAGGAAGGCGGGCAGCCAGTGCCAGCGCGATGCGGCGGCGGCGGCGGTGGTATCGGCGGCGGCCATGGACTCAGGCCGGGTCCACGTGGTCGAGGAATTTCTTCAGCAGCCGCTCCAGCTGCGCGGCTTCGCGCGGCTGCAGTCCGCCGGCCTGCCGCTCGAGCAGGGCGCAGATACCGGGCAGGAAGCTCTCGATCATCGCCAGCCCCTTCGCCGTCAACGTGAGCGTGACCTTGCGGCGGTCTTCGTCGCTGGCGGTGCGCTCGATCAGGCCCTTGTCGCACAGCTCGTTGGTCAGGCGGGTGATGTTGGCCGACTTCTCCCCCGCCGCATCCGCCAGCTGCGAGGGATTGAGGGTATAGCCCTCGGTGCCGTACAGCATCATCAGGAGGTTGTATTCCGGATGGTTGATGCCGTAGGGCTTGAGCAGGGCGTTGGCGTCGTCGTGCACGCGCTTGTAGATGTGCTTGACCAGGCGCACCAGCACGGCCGGCTCGCGGGGGAACTCGGGATAGCGCCGGCAGGTGATGGCCAGGCGCTGTTCGGTGGGGGCGAAACTGCTCATAGGGATCCCGGTGGCGACCGTGCGTTTAGTACATTTATGTACAACTTATTTATGAATATTATGCTTGTGCGGTAACCGGCGCAACCGGCATTTTCCGGCGCGCAAAAAGAAAGCGCCCCGGAAGGGGCGCTTGTTAAGTCTTTTCAGCAGCTTGTGGTGACTTACCCCTTGATCGGGTAGGTCTCCGTATTGCCCGGCGCGGACTGTCCCGGCGCCGGTGCCGGCGTCCCCGGACGCCCCGCCGCCGGGCGGTTGGCGCCGCACTGGTAGGCGCCCCAGGGCTGGGAGCCCTCGGACGGCTCGCCCAGCGGCTTGACCGTGTCGGCATGCATCTTCGCCGCCTCGTTGCGCGCCATCACTTCCAGCTCGTCGCGCACCTTGATGTCGTTGCGGTTGATCGGCCCCACGCGGTTCATCACCGACACGGTGACCTTGCCCAGCTCATGGCAGGAGGACACATCGCCGCTCCATACCGTGCGGACGTTCTTGGCGGCATCGTCCAGGGTGATGCCCCAGGTGCAGGCACCGAGCAGCAGGGCCACGGGAACGAGCAGCAGGGTCTTGCGCATGGGTGACTCCAAGGTTCCGAAAGGCAGGGGTGTCTCGAAAGAAAGGCCGGGCAGTCGCCTGCCCGGCCCACATCGTAACGTGCTGCGATGTCAGCGGCTCACGCCCGGCTGAACGGCCGGAGGCGGCGCCTCCCGCCGTTCGCTTACTTGCCGGCCTTGGCCGGCGCCTTCGCCTTGGCCGCCACCGGCTTGCCGTCGGCGTCGATCACCTGCACCTCGCCCAGCTTCAGCGCGCGCACCGGCGCCTCGATCTTGCTGAGATCGCCGACGATCACCCAGGTCAGCGCCTGCGGCTTGACGATCTCGCCGATCGCGGTCTGCGCGCTGGACTGGTTCACCGCCTCGGTGTGCTGCTTGAGCGTCTGCACGTAATCGTCCGGACGGCCGTACTGCACGATCTCGCTGAGCGCGCCGAGCACGGAGGACGTGGTCTCGAAACTGCCCGGCAGGCCGCGCACATTGGACGACTTGATCTTGTCCACTTCCTGCGCGGTCAGCGGCTTGGCGCCCACCACGGCGACGGCTTCCTTCTCCACTTCGCGCGCGGATTCGGCGGTCTTGTCGGTCTGCACCGGCGCATACATCAGGAACGGCCGCTGCCCCAGCGCATCGCGCAGGAAGCTGAAGGCGCCGTAGGCCCAGCGCTTGTCCTCGCGCAGATTCATATTGAGGCGCGAGGTGAAGCTGCCGCCGAAGGCGCCGTTGGCCACGTCGATGTCGATGTCGTTCGGCGCCCTGCTGGACGGCGCCAGCAGGCCGGCGAGGATCAGCGACTGCGGCGCATCCGGCCGGTCGATCAGGAACACGCGCGGCTTGGCCTGGTTGGCGACCTTGGCGATGTTCTTCTTCGGCAGCGCCGTGGACGGGGCCTTCCAGTCGTCGAACACCGCATCGAGCTGCGGAATGATCTGCTCCAGCGTGGTGTCGCCGGCGACCAGGATCTTCACGTTGTCCGGCCGCAGCCAGCTGTGCTGGAAGCCGGCCAGATCATCGGCCGTCAGCGACTTGATCGCCGCCTCGGTGCCGGTGCCGGTGAACGGGATGCCGTAGGCATGGCCCTGGCCGTACAGCAGCGGCGGCAGCGTGCGCAGGGCCAGGCCCGTCGGCTGGGTCTTCTCCTGCGCGATACCGGCCAGCCACTGGCCGCGCACGCGCTCGATGTCCGCCGCCTTGAAGGCCGGGTTGCGCACGATGTCGGCGAACAGTTCCAGCGAGGGCTTCAACTGGTCGTTGAGCGCATTGAGCGAGGCGGTGCAGGTATCCAGGCCGCAGCCGATGCTGGTGATCGCGCCCAGGCGCTGCTTGCGCTTGGACACTTCCACCGAGTCCAGCGACTTGGTGCTCTCGTTCATCAGCGTGGTGGCGAAGCTGGCGGTGCCGAGCTTGTGGCCCTGGTCCGCCGCATAGCCGGCGTCGAACTGCAGATGGATCTGCGTGACCGGCACGGTGTGGCGCTGCGCCAGCACCACTTCGATGCCGTTCTTCAGCTTGCCGCGCTCCAGCTTAGGAAAGCTCAGGTCGGGGAACTGATTGACCTGCGGCACGCCCTTGGCGCGCTCGACTTCGTTCTTGCCCACGCTGTACTGCTGCGCGGCGGGCAGCTTGGCGTCGGGACGGCCCTGCGCATCCGGCAGCGCGGCCACCTTGGCGTCTTCCTTGTCCGGATCGAAACCGTCGCCGGCCGGCAGCACGGTCAGCAGGTAATCGCCCTTGGTCAGCCACTTGCCGGCGGCGGATTTCACGCTGGCGACGGTGGCGGTGTCGATGCGCTCCAGGTCTTTCTTGTACGCGCCCGGATCGCCGCGATAGACCTGGCCCTCGGCCAGGATCACGGCCTTGCCGCCGAAGCCGCCGACTTTTTCCAGCCCGCGCACGAAGGAGGCGCGGTTGCCGACCTTGGCGCGATCCAGCTCGTCCTGGGTCGGGCCGTCGGCGAGGAATTTCTTCAGCTCATCCGCCACGGCCGCTTCGACCTTGGCCGGATCAACGCCTTCGCGCACGTCGGCCTGGATCTGGAACTGGCTGGCCAGAGCGAACGGCGACACGCTGGCGGAGATGTCGTCGACCAGCTTGTCCTGATAGACCAGGCGCTGGTACAGGCGCGAGGTCTTGCCGCCGCCGAGCACGGTCGAGGCCAGGTCCAGCGAGACCATGTCGTCCGTGCCCAGCTGCGGCACCACCCAGGTGCGATAGATGCGCGGCTGCGACACATGGTCGTGCTGCACGCCGCGGCTGGACTTGGCCAGCGGCGTGATCCACGGCTGCTGGCGCGGCACCGGCGGGCCGGCGGGGATGTCGCCGAAGTACTTGCTGAGCTTTTCCTTGGCCTGCGCGGGCGTGATGTCGCCGGCCAGCACGATCACCGTGTTGGCGGCGCCGTAGTAGTCGTGGAACCACTGCTTCACGTCGGCCAGCGAGGCGTCATCCAGATCCTTCATGGAACCGATGGTGTCGTGCTGGTACGGGTGGTTGGCCGGGTAGGTGTTGGACAGGATGTTCTGGTCCACGCGGCCGTAGGGGCGGTTCTCGCCCTGGCGCTTCTCGTTCTGCACCACGCCGCGCTGGGTATCGAGTTCCTTCTGGCCGATCGCGCCGAGCAGGTGGCCCATGCGGTCCGATTCCATCCACAGCGCCATGTCCAGCGCGGTGGTCGGCACCGTCTCGAAATAGTTGGTGCGGTCGAACCAGGTGGTGCCGTTCATATCGGTGGCGCCGGCCAGTTCGAACGGCGCGAAATAGGTGCCCTTGTGGTTCTCCGAACCGGAGAACATCAGGTGCTCGAACAGATGCGCGAAACCGGTCTTGCCCTTGGGCTCGTCGCCCGACCCGACGTGGTACCAGATGCTCACCGCCACCACCGGCGCCTTGTGGTCCTCATGCACCACCACGGTCAGCCCGTTGGGCAGGGTGAAGCGGGTATAGGCGATCTCGGGGACGGTCTGCGTGGCCGGGGCGGCCAGGGATGGCGACGGCGCTGTCATGGCGACTCCGGCGGACAGTAGCCCGGCAATAAGCAGGGCAAGGGGCTTGCGCATGGATGAACCTCCTGTGTCACAGAACCTCCGAGGCTAGTCATGCGGGGTGGGAACCGCAAATGACCTTCGGCCGATTGACCACGCAGGCCGGCCGATGGGGTACGGCGGACGTCCGGACAGTGTCCGCTGGCGGGCGCACAGTGTCCGCGGACAGACGAAGAGAACGGACCGCGCATCCTAAGTTCCGGCAAATCAAGGTCTTGTGATCTGACTTGGCTTGGCACGGCGCTTGCCAATTCAGGGCGTAGGAACCCCAAGCCTGTCGGAGACATCCCCATGAAATTCGAAGCCCTGATGTTGCGCGGTCTATTCGCCGGTTGCCTGCTGGTGTGCGGGCTGCTGCTGGTGGCGATGGTCAATGCCTCGCCCGAGGCCATCCGCCTGGCCGCCAAGGGCAGCGCCGGCCAGCTCAGCCCCGCCGTCCAAGCGCAGTGCCTGCTGCCGGCCGACGGCGTGGTGTGCCCCCGCCTGGGCGGTTGAACGCCGGACGGGGCGCTATTCCGGCGCGCGCCCCGCATCGATGAGCGAACATCGATGAGAGTTCATCGATAATGTCCGGATGCTGCATGTCATCCTGTTCAATCCCGAAATCCCGCCGAATACCGGCAACGTCATCCGCCTCTGCGCCAATACGGGCGCCTCGCTGCACCTGATCCGGCCGCTGGGTTTCGAACTCAACGATGCGCGCCTGCGCCGCGCCGGCCTGGACTACCACGAGTACGCCAGCCTGGCGGTCCACGACGACCTGGATAGCTGTCTCGCTGCGCTGGCGCATCCGCGCGTGTTCGCCTTCTCCACCCGCGGCCGCGTCGCCCATGTCGATGCGCGCTACGCCCCCGGCGACGCCTTCCTGTTCGGCTGCGAAACCGCCGGCCTGCCGGGCGAAGTGCTGGATGCGATCCCCGAGGAGTGCCGCCTGCGCCTGCCGATGCGCCCGCAGAGCCGCAGCCTGAATCTCTCCAACACCGTCGCCGTGGCCGTCTACGAGGCCTGGCGCCAGCTCGGTTTCGACGGCGCGGGCTGATACACCGCAGGGCGAGTCCGCGCGCCCTGCCGCTACAATGCCGGCCCATGACCGCACCCGCTCCCCGCCCCTTGCTGCCGCGCCCGCTGCGCGTGATCGCCGGCCGCGCGCTCGAGACCGCGCTGAACCACGTGCTCTCGCTCGATCCCGACACCGTGCAGCGCCTGTCCGCGCTGGACGGGCGCAGCGTGCAGCTGCACCTGGAAGGACCGGCGCTGACCCTGGCGATCACCGTGCACGATGGCCGGCTGAAAGTCGGCCCCGGCCGCGAAGACAGCCAGCTGCGCGTGCGCGCCACCCCGGGCAGCCTGCTGGCGATGGCGCTGCGGCGCGATGACGAAGGCGTGGCGCCGGGCAAGGTCGATATCGCCGGCGACGCGGAACTGGCGCGCCGCCTGGAAAAACTGGCGTCCAAGTTCGCTCCCGATTTCGAGGAAGCCTTCACCCGCACCTTCGGCGACGTGCTCGGCGTGCCCCTGGCCAAGGCCGTGCGCGAGGCGCTGGCGCATGCACGCGAAAGCGGCAGCCACCTGGCCGAGGACACCGCCGACTGGCTGCGCGACGAAGTGCGCGTGGCCGCGGCGCCGGGCGAAGTGGAAAGCTTCCTCGACGGCGTGGACACCCTGCGCGAACGCAGCGAACGCCTGGAATCGCGCCTGGCGCGGCTGGAACAGAAGCTCAAAGGAAACGCCGCGTGACGCCGCTGAAAGTCGTGCCGCGCGTGCTGCGCGTCGCCTCGGTGCTGCTGGCGTATCGGCTCGATGAGCTGGTCGACGCCGCGCATCTGTTCCGCCCGCTGAAACTGCTGCGCCCCTTGCTGGCCCGGCCGCGCCCCGGCGTGGCCACGCTGTCGCGCGGCGCGCGCCTGCGCCTGGCGCTGACCGAGCTGGGCCCGATCTTCGTCAAGGCCGGCCAGGTGCTGTCGACGCGGCGCGACCTGGTGCCCGGCGATATCGCCGACGAACTGGCTTTGCTGCAGGACCAGGTGCCGCCCTTCCCCGGCAGCGAAGCGCGCGCCATCGTCGAGCGCGAACTGAAGGCGCCGGTGACGCAGCTGTTCGCCCGCTTCGACGAAACGCCGCTGGCTTCGGCCTCGATCGCCCAGGTGCATGCGGCCGCACTGCCGGATGGACGCGAAGTAGTGGTCAAGGTGCTGCGTCCCGGCATCGACCAGCGCATCGCGCGCGACGTCGCCCTGCTGCATTCGCTGGGCGAGCTGGCGCAGCGCTGGCATCCCAACGCCGACAAGATCCGCCCGCTCGACGTGGTGGCCGAAGTCGAGAAGATGCTGGAAAACGAGCTGGATCTGCAGCGCGAAGGCGCCAGCGCCAGCCTGCTGCGGCGTAACTTCGAAAGCGGCGTGGACCTGTACGTGCCCGAAGTGCACTGGGAACTCACCGCCGAGCGCGTGCTCACGCTGGAGCGCGTGAATGGCGTGAGCTGCGACGATATCGCCGCCATCGACGCCGCCGGCGTGGACCGCAAGACGCTCGCCGCCAAGGGCGTGCGCGTGTTCTACGAACAGGTGTTCCGCGACAACTTTTTCCACGCCGACGCGCACCCCGGCAATATCTGGGTGGACGTGACGCGCGCCGACGAACCGCGCTTTATCGCGCTGGACTTCGGCATCATGGGTTCGCTGCCGGAAGCGGACCAGTACTGGCTGGCGCAGAACTTCATCGCACTGTTCGAGCGCGACTATGCACGCATCGCGCAGCTGCACGTGGACGCCGGCTGGATGCCGAATACCGTGCGCATGGACGAACTGGAAGCGGCGGTGCGCACCGTGTGCGAGCCCTACTTCACCCGCCCGCTGTCGCAGATCTCGCTGGCCGAGCTGGTGGTCAAGCTGTTCCAGACCGCGCGCCGCTTCGAGCTCACCTTGCAGCCGCAGCTGATCCTGCTGCAGAAGACGCTGCTGAATATCGAAGGCGTGGGCCGCATGCTCGATCCGGATATCGATATCTGGGCGGTGGCGCATCCGGTGCTCAAGCGCATCCTGCGCGAGCGCTACAGCCCGCGCCGCACCTTGCGCGAAGTGCGCAAGCGCCTGCCGGAGTGGTTCCACGCAGCGCCGCAGTTCCCGGAGCTGATCCGCGATGCGCTGCGCCAGGTCGCGCGCGGCGAGCAGCGCGCGCTGGCCGATCCGGCGGAACTTGCGCAGCGCCGCGAGGCCTCGCGCCGCCAGCAGCGCAGCATCGGCGCCAGCGTGCTGGGCGGCGCCCTGCTGGTCTGCGCCACGCTGCTGTGGACGCAGGCGCCGCAGCATGGCGTGTGGCCGGCTATCGTTGCCGCCGCGGCCGGCGTGGTGGCTTTTGCCGCCGGATGGCCGAAGCGCTGATCCGAATCGCAACGCCGCACGCATGACTGTTCTCGATCTGATCTACCAGGACGACGCCCTGATCGCGGTGAACAAGCCCGCGGGCCTCGCCGTGCATCGCTCCAAGCTGGTCGGCCCGGCCGACGAGTTCCTGATCGACCTGCTGCGCGAGCAGGTCGGCGGCACCGTGAACCTGGCGCACCGGCTGGACCGCGCGACCAGCGGCGTGCTGCTGGTGGCGCGCTCGGCGGAAGTCGCCGCGGCGCTGGGCGAGCAGTTCATGGGCCGCGACGTGCACAAGCAATACCTCGCCGTGGTGCGCGGCTGGCCGGAGCCGGAAGAGGCGCTGATCGACTATCCGCTGCCTGGCGCGCGCGACTCCGGCCCGCGCCGCGATGCGCGCACGCGCTACCGCCGCCTGGCCACGGTGGAAGTGCCGATCGCGCTGGGCCGCTATCCGCAGCAGCGCTATGGGCTGGTGCTGGCGGAACCGGAGACCGGCCGCTTCCGCCAGATCCGCAAGCACATGGCGCATATCCACCATCCGGTGATCGGCGATTGCCAGCACGGCCGCAGCGATCACAACCGGCTGTACAAGCAATATTTCAGCTGCCATCGCATGCTGCTGCACGCATGGCGGCTGAGCTTCGCGCACCCGGTCAGCGGCGCGCCGATGCGGCTGGAAGCGCCCCTGAACAGCGCCTTCGCCGGGGTGCTGGAACGCTTCGGCTGGACCCTGCCCGAGATCGCCTGAAACCCCGCTACACTGCGCGCCATGCTTATCGTCAGCCGATCCCTAGCGCTGCCCGAGACCGAGCTGACCGAGCGCTTCCTGCGCGCCGACGGCCCCGGCGGGCAACACGTCAATCGCACCGAAAGCGCGGTGGAACTGCGCTTCGATGTAGCCCATTCGCCATCGCTGCCCGACGAGGTGCGCGAACGCATGCTGGCGCGCCGCGACCGCCGGCTTACCGACGATGGCGTGCTGGTGATCCAGGCCCGCCGCTTCCGCGACCAGGCGCGCAATCGCGACGACGCGCGCGAGCGCCTGGTCGAGATCATCCGCGCCGTGCTGGTGCCGCCCAAGCCGCGCGTCGCTACCAAGCCGTCGCGCGCCTCCAAGGAGCGCCGCCTCGTCGGCAAGCAGCAGCGCGGCAAGATCAAGCAGACGCGCTCGCGCAACTGGAGTTCCGAATGAGCCGCCCACCGGTTGTCCCGCCGACCCCGCCGCGGGCGCCGAAGCTGAAGAGCCGCTTCTGGCCGTGGTTCTCGCGCGGCGTGCTGCGGCTGTGCGGCTGGCGCCTGCTGGGCGAACTGCCGGACGTGCCCAGGCTGATCATGATCGGCGCGCCGCATTCCTCGTACTGGGATGGCCTGTGGGGCCTGCTGATGAAGATCGGCGCAGGCATCGACGTCAACATCATGATCAAGCGCGAGGTGCTGGACGGCCCGCTCGGCATCCTCCTGCGCCCGATCGGCATGATCCCGATCAACCGCAAGGCCGCGCTCAACGTGGTGGGGCAGATGGTGGAGCGCTTCCAGCAGAACGAACGCATGTGGCTGGGCATCACGCCGGAAGGCACGCGCAAGCAGGTCAAGGAATGGAAGTCCGGCTTCCTGCGCATCGCGCACGAGGCGAACGTGCCGATCCAGACGCTGTTTATCGATTATCCGAGCAAGACCTTCACGCTGGGGCCGGTGGTGCACGCCACCAGCGATCATGACGCGGACATGGCGAAGATCCGCGCGCTGTTCCGTCCTTATCGCGGCAAGCATCGCAACACGGAGTGATCCCGATGGAAGCGCTCGGCATCCAGCATTTCGGCGCCTTCGTACTGGCCTGCATCGCGCTGGCGCTGACGCCCGGCCTGGATACGTTCTACATCCTCGCGCGCAGCGGCCGCGAAGGTCGCACGGTGGGTGTGGCCGCGGTGCTGGGCATCAATACCGGCTGCCTGGTGCATACGCTGGCGGCGGTGCTGGGCATCTCGGCGATCCTGATGACGTCGGCGCTGGCATTCGCGGCGCTGAAGTATCTGGGTGCGGCCTATCTGGTGTGGGTCGGCCTGCGCATGCTGCTGGCCAAGCAGAGCGCGCGGCAGCCGACGGTGACGCGCGGCCGCGGCCTTGGCGCGGCGTTCCGCCAGGGCATGCTCACCAATGTGCTGAACCCGAAGGTGGCGCTGTTCTTCCTGGCCTTCCTGCCGCAGTTCGTATCGATGCAGGCGGCGCATCCGCAGTGGGGCCTGGCGGTGCTGGGCTTGAGCTTTATCGGCGTCGGCACGGTGTGGTCGATGGTGCTGGCGATGCTGGGCGGCCAGGTGCATCGCCTGCTCGACGCACGCCCGCATCTGGGCCAGTGGATGGACCGCGCCTGCGGCACGGTGCTGCTGGGGTTTGGCGTGCGGCTGGCGATGCAGCGGCAGCAGTAAGAGCCGCCGGCGCTCCGTTCGTCACCCGGCGTTCGTCACCCAGCGTTCGTCACCCCAGCGAAAGCTGGGGTCCAGCGACTCAAGGCCTCAAAGGCACTGGATTCCAGCGTTCGCTGGAATGGCGAAGCTGGGGCGTACTCAGCGTTCGGAATGGCCCGACTCGTCGTAATCGCGATGCGTAAGCAGCCCAGGCCGGATCAGATCGATAAACGCCCGCGCTTCCGCGCTGAGGAATTTGCCCTTGCGCATCACCACGCCATAAGCGCGCTGCGGAAAGTACTGGCGCAGATTGCGCACGGCCAGGCGCGCGCGGTCGGCCTCGGTGATGCAGATGCCGGTGACGATGGAGATCCCTAAACCCATCGCGACGTATTCCTTGATCACGTCCCAGCCGCCCACCTCGATCGCCACCTGGTACGGCACCTGCCGCTGCTGGAACACCAGGTCGACCAGGCGATAGGTGGACAGACGCTGCGGCGGCAGGATCAGGCCGTACGGCGACAGATCCTCCAGGCGGATGCTGTCCTTCGCCGCCAGCGGATGGTCCGGCGGCGTGATCAGCATCGGGTCGTAGTGGTAGACCGGCGCCCAGGCGATGTCGTTGGGCACGTCCAGCATCGAACCCACGGCGAAATCCGCTTCGTCCGCGCGCAGCAGGGCCATGCCGTCCTTGCCGGTGACGTTGGCCAGCTGCAGTTGCACGGCCGGGTATTGCTCGCGGTAGCGGCGCACCAGGTCCGGCAGCAGGTACTGGATGGTCGAGGTGCCGGCGGCGATGGTCAGCCGGCCGCTCTGCAGCCCCTTCACCTTGGCCTGGAAATCGCGGTCCAGCGATTCCCAGCCTTCCACCAGCGGGCGCGCCAGCTCATACAGCGCCTCGCCGGCATCGGTGAGATTGATGCGGCGCCGGCTGCGCTCCAGCAGGCGCGCGCCCAGCTCCCGTTCCAGCGCCTGCAGCTGCAGGCTCACGCTGGGCTGCGACAGGTACAGCGCCTCGGCGGCGCGGGTCAGGGTGCCCAGCTTCACCGTGTAGACGAAGGCGCGCAGCTGCTTCTGGCGGTTGCCCTTGTAGTAGAAGCGCGTCGTGCCCTCCGCTGGGGCTATATCGCCCGCACGGCGCCGCGGGGCTGGTTTTCGGCCTTTGCCGGGCTTGTTCAGCTTGTCCGATGCCCTGACCATGGCTTTTGACTCAACGAGTTAGAAAGATCATTAGCATTGCCAATACCTAAGATTGAAACATTCGCTTTGTCAAAGCCAGTGCCCGCGACCTAGTGTCATTCCATCGTCACCCCGCGGAGAACGCCATGGCTGTCCCCCAAGAACGCCTGCCCCAGCCTACCGTCCGGATCGAGGGCAAGACCGGCCCCGGCCACGACAGCGTCCTGACCCCGGCCGCCCTGGCCTTCCTGGCCGGCCTGCACCACCGCTTCAACGGACGCCGCCTGGACCTGCTGGCCGCCCGCCGCGCCCGCCAGGCCCGTTATGACGCCGGCGCGCTGCCGGATTTCCGCGCCGACACCGTGGCCATCCGCGAAGGCCAGTGGACGGTCGGCAAGATCCCCGCCGCCCTGCAGGACCGCCGCGTGGAAATCACCGGCCCGGTCGAGCGCAAGATGATCATCAACGCGCTCAATTCCGGCGCACGGGTGTTCATGGCGGACTTCGAGGACTCCAGCGCGCCTACCCTGGCCAACCAGCTCGACGGCCAGATCAACCTGCGCGACGCGGTGAACGGCACCATCGGCTACACCTCGCCGGAGGGGAAGACCTACCGCGTCGGCCACGATCCGGCCGTGCTGGTGGTCCGCCCGCGCGGCTGGCATCTGCCGGAGCGCCATCTGACGGTCGACGGCGAGCCGATGTCCGGCGCCCTGGTCGACTTCGGCCTGTACGCCTTCCACAACGCCCGCGCCCTGCAGGCGCGCGACCGCGGCCCTTATTTCTACCTGCCCAAGCTGGAGGCGATGGAAGAAGCCGCGCTGTGGGACGAGGTGATGGCCGCCGCCGAAGATGCGCTGGACCTGCCGGCCCACTGCATGAAGGCCACCGTGCTGATCGAGACGCTGCCGGCGGTGTTCCAGATGCACGAGATCCTGCACGCGCTGCGCCAGCGCGCGGTCGGCCTCAACTGCGGGCGCTGGGACTACATCTTTTCCTACCTGAAGACCTTGCGCGGCCACCGCGACCGCCTGTTGCCGGAGCGCGGCCAGGTGCTGATGACGGTGCCGTTCCTGAAGGCGTATTCGGAACTGCTGATCCAGACCTGCCATCGCCGCGGCGCCTTCGCCATGGGCGGCATGGCCGCGCAGATTCCGATCAAGGGCGACGAAGCCGCGAACGAGGCGGCGATGGCCAAGGTGCGCGCCGACAAGCTGCGCGAAGTGCAGGCCGGCCATGACGGCACCTGGGTCGCGCATCCGGCGCTGGTGCCGGTGGCGCGCGAGATCTTCGACAAGTACATGCCCTCGCCCAACCAGCTCAACGTGGCGCGCGCCGATGTACAGGTCAGCCGCGACCAGCTGATCGCGCCCTGCGCCGGCACCATCAGCCGCGCCGGCTTCGACAACAACGTGGAAGTGGCGCTGCGCTATACCGCCGCGTGGCTGGAGGGACTGGGTTGCGTGCCGATCCATCACCTGATGGAAGACGCCGCCACGGCCGAGATCGCCCGCGCGCAGCTGTGGCAGTGGCTGCATCACGGTGGCGTGGAATTCACCGACCACGCGCCGATCGATTTCGCGCTGTTCGACCAGGCATTGGCGGCTCACACGCACCGCCTGCGCGCCAGCACGCATCCCGGCGCCGCGCGCGCCGACGACGCCGCGGCCCTGCTTGCCACGCTTACGCACGCCGCCCAGCTCGGCGACTTCCTCACCCTGCCCGCCTACGACCGCCTCGCCTGAAGCGCGACGCATCGAAGACCTTTGACTCCAGGAGCCATCACCATGAAGAACATCCTGCCCACGTCCGAACAGATCACCCTCGACTGGCAGAACAATCCGCGCTGGAGCGGTGTGCGCCGCAACTACGACGCGGCGGATGTGGTGCGGCTGCGCGGCACCGTGCCGGTGGAGCATTCGATCGCCCGCCATGGCGCGGAGCGGTTGTGGAAATCGCTGCAGCAGGAGGATTTCGTCAACGCGCTGGGCGCGCTGACCGGCAACCAGGCCATGCAGCAGGTGAAGGCCGGCCTCAAGGCCATTTATCTCAGCGGCTGGCAGGTGGCCGCCGATGCCAACCTCGCCGGCGAGATGTATCCGGACCAGTCGCTGTATCCGGCCAACTCGGTGCCGCAGGTGGTCAAGCGCATCAACAACACGCTGTTGCGCGCGGACCAGCTGCATCACGCCGAAGGCAATGACGAGATCGACTGGATGGTGCCGATCGTGGCCGACGCGGAAGCCGGCTTCGGCGGCGTGCTGAATGCGTTCGAGCTGATGAAGGCGATGATCGAGGCCGGCGCCTCCGGCGTGCACTTCGAAGACCAGCTGGCCTCGGTGAAGAAGTGCGGCCATATGGGCGGCAAGGTGCTGGTGCCGACGCGCGAAGCAGTGGACAAGCTGACCGCCGCGCGCCTGGCCGCCGACGTGCTCGGCGTGCCCACCTTGCTGGTGGCGCGCACCGATGCCGATGCGGCCGACTTGCTCACGTCCGATATCGACGACAACGACCGTCCCTTCGTCACCGGCGAACGCACTGTCGAAGGCTTCTACCGCGTACGCCCCGGCCTGGACCAGGCGATCAGCCGCGGCCTGGCTTATGCGCCCCACGCCGACCTGGTGTGGTGCGAGACCAGCAAGCCGAACCTGGAAGAAGCGCGCAAGTTCGCCGAAGCGATCCACGCGCAGTTCCCCGGCAAGCTGCTGGCCTACAACTGCTCGCCGAGCTTCAACTGGAAGAAGAATCTGGACGACGCCACCATCGCCAGGTTCCAGCGCGAGCTGGGCGCGATGGGCTACAAGTTCCAGTTCATCACCCTGGCCGGCTTCCACAGCCTCAACTACGGCATGTTCGATCTGGCCCACGGCTATGCGCGCCGCCAGATGAGCGCCTTCGTGGAACTGCAGGAGCGCGAATTCGCCGCGGCCGAACGCGGCTTCACCGCGGTGAAGCATCAGCGCGAGGTCGGCACCGGCTACTTCGACCAGGTGACGCAGGCGATCCAGCAGGGCCAGTCGTCCACCACGGCGCTGAAGGGTTCTACCGAGGAAGCGCAGTTCCACGCGCGACGCGCTTCGGCCGCCTGAGCGCAGCACCACTTGGCATGGCGCCGGCACGGAAGCTGGCGCGGGAGCCGGCGGGCCCGCCCGCCGGCTCCCGCCATGCAGGGAGGCTGGGAGCTACTGACAGCGAAGTGTTCGTCACCCCAGCGAAGGCTGGGGTCCAGCGACTTGAAGGCGCCGCATTTCGGCTTTCGCCGGAATGACGAGCGAAGTGCCCGTCACCCCAGCGGAAGCTGGGGTCCAGTGACTTAAAGACGCTGGATGCCGGCTTTCGCCGGAATGACGCGCAAAATGTCCGTCACCCCAGCGGAAGCTGGGGTCCAGTGACTTGAAGGCGCTGGATGCCGGCTTTCGCCGGAATGACGAGCAAAGTGCCCGTCACCCCAGCGGAGGCTGGGGTCCAGTGACTTGAAGGCGCTGGATGCCGGCTTTCGCCGGAATGACGAGCAAAGTGTCCGTCACCCCAGCGGAGGCTGGGGTCCAGTGACTTAAAGACGCTGGATGCCGGCTTTCGCCGGAATGACGAGCAAAGTGTCCGTCACCCCAGCGGAGGCTGGGGTCCAGTGACTTGAAGGCGCTGGATGCCGGCTTTCGCCGGAATGACGAGACTCATACATCGCGGCGATCCGAAATGTTTGTCGCCCCAGCGAAGCGCCGCAGCGGCTCTGAGCTGCTCTTATTCGGCCGGCACCAGGGCGATCACCAGCCAGCCGGGGCGCGGTTCCAGTTCGCGATGGGCCGAGGCTACGCGCAGCGCGCCTTTCTCTTCGACGCCGAACAGCAGCACCGTGCCGGAGCCGTACTGCTCGATGAAATGCGGCCAGTCGAAGGTCGCCGACAAGCGCGTGGACTTGATGCGCCAGCCCTGCGCCAGCAGTTCGGCGAAGCGCGCATGCGTCATGTCCTCGGCGAACAGCGGCGGCGCCATTAACGTACCGGCCAGCACGGCGCGGCCGTTCGATTCCTGCGGCGGCAGCACGCGCAGCAGATAGACCTGGTCGCGGCCGAATTCCTGGCGGTAATGCACGCACACCAGCGAGTTGCGCTCGCGCTGGGTGGACAGCGCCAGCAACGTGCCGACGCCGGTAAGGTCGAGATTGCGTTCGGCAAAACTGGAGGCGGGATTGCCGAAGAACGTGGTCAGGCCTTCCATGCGCGCGATGCGCACGCCTTCCCAGGCATCGTCCGCCAGCACCACGCGAAAACCCGCGTCGCGCAGCGCCTTGGCGATGGCGCGCGCCACGTCGTCGGAGCCGGCGATCAGCACGCCGTTCGGATCCGGCTCCGATACCTTCAGCCAGCGGGCGAGCGGACGCGCCGTCGCGCTCTGCAGCACCACCGTGCCGATGATCAGGATGAAGACCAGCGGCACCAGCGCTTTCGCATCGCGCATGCCCAGGGCTTCGAGCTTCAGTGCGAACAGCGCCGACACCGAAGCCGCAACGATGCCGCGCGGCGCCACCCACGCGATCAGCGCGCGTTCGCGCCAGTTCAAGGCGCTGCCGATGCTGGAAATCACTACCGTCAGCGGCCGCACGATCACCTGCGCGGCGATAAAGATCGCGATGCCCGCCCACAGCATGCCGTCCGGCAGCGGCCACTGCAGCCGCGCCGCCAGCAGGATAAACAGCGTGGAGACCAGCAAGGTGGTGAGGCTTTCCTTGAAGTCGAGGATGTCGTCGATATGCACGCCGCGCATGTTGCCCAGCGCGATGCCCATCACCGTCACGGTGAGCAGGCCCGACTCATGCTCGATCGCATTGGACAGGCAGAACGCCAGCAGCACCGCGGCGAGCACGCCGAAGTTCTGCAGGTAATCGGGAATCAGCTGGCGGCGCAGCAGAAAGCCCATCGTCCACGCCGCCACCGCGCCGGCCACCGTGCCGCACACCACCGTGGCCAGGAACACTCCGATGGTGTGGCCCTGCTGGCGCGAGACGATGGCTTCGTAGATCAGCACCGCGAACAGCGCGCCGAGCGGATCGATCACGATGCCTTCCCAGCGCAGCGTATTGGCGATGCGCGCGTTCGGCCGCAGGGTGCGCAGCATCGGCGCGATCACGGTCGGGCCGGTCACGCAGGTCAGCGCGCCGAACAGCCAGGCAAGCTCCCAGCGCAGGCCGGCGAAGTAATGCCCGGCCACCGCCAGCAGCACCAGCGCGACGATCGCGCCGTAGCTGACCAAGCCGCGCACGGCATGGCCGATGCCGGGCAATTCGTCGAAACGCAGGGTGAGGCTGCCTTCGAACAGGATCACCGCGACAGCAAGCGACACCACCGGAAACAGCAGATCGCCCAGCAACCGGTCCGGCTGCAACACCCCGGACACCGGTCCGAGCAGGATGCCCGCCAGCAGCAGGAACAGGATCGCCGGAAGCCGTACGCGCCAGGCCAGCCATTGCGCCAGGAAGCCGATGCCGAGCATGCCCGCGAGCATCAGGCTGATTTGGAGCGTGCTCATTCGCGTTCCCTCGTCGAGTGCGGCGACAGGGTATCCGCGCCATCAGGGCGCGCAGTCTCGGGGCCGCCGGGAGTGGACGCTATAGGAGCAATCTGAAATGAAAAGCGAAAGAAGCGAGGGGAAAGGCCAAACCCCGGTATCGGACGGGGGGAGGGAGGGGAACCGATACCGGGGTGGCGGGGACGGAGTCCATAAGAGAACTCGTCGGTGCAGATATTAGCCAGTATCCGCCTCAAGTCAACACTGATCAGTACACAAATTCGCCAACTTGGCTAATGCATTGATTTCAAAAGCTAGAAACGCCGGTATTGCAGCGCTTCGGCGAGATGGACGCGGGCCAAGGCGGCCGCTCCACCATCGAGATCGGCAATGGTGCGCGCCACCCGCAGGGTGCGGTGGTAGGCGCGGGCGGACAGGCCCAGCCGTTCCAGCGCGCCCTCGAACCAGGTCCGTTCGGCGGCGCCCAGGGCGCAGTCGCGTTCCAGTTCGCGCGTATTGATTTCGGCGTTGGAACGCCCGGCGCGCTGCAATGCCTGCTGGCGCGCCTTGATCACGCGGGCGCGGACGGTGGCGGAGTCCTCATCCTGTTCGCCGCGTGCCGCACCCAGCTCGCTCAACGGCTGGCGCGGCACGTCCACGCACAGGTCGATGCGGTCCAGCAGCGGGCCGGAGATCTTGCCGCGGTAGCGCTGCACCTGGTCCGGCGTGCAGCGGCAGCGCCCGCGCGGATCGCCGGCATAGCCGCAGGGACAGGGATTCATCGCAGCAACCAGCTGGAACTGCGCCGGGAAGGTGGATTGCCGCGCCGCGCGCGAGACCACGATGGAACCGGATTCCAGCGGCTCGCGCAGCACTTCCAGCACGTGCCGGCTGAATTCCGGCAGCTCGTCCAGGAACAGCACGCCGTGGTGCGCCAGCGAAATCTCACCCGGGCGCGGCAGCGAACCGCCGCCGACCAGCGCGACGCCGGACGCGGTGTGATGCGGAGATCTGAAGGGACGCCGCCGCCACTGCCCCAGCTCGACCGGCTGCCCCGCCACCGACAGCACCGCGCAGCTTTCCAGCGCCTCGGATTCGCCGAGCGGCGGCAGGATGCCGGGCAGGCGCTCGGCCAGCATGGTCTTGCCGGTACCGGGCGGCCCGACCAGCAGCAGGTGATGGCCACCCGCGGCGGCGATCTCCAGCGCGCGGCGGGCATGGCGCTGGCCGCGTACTTCGCGCAGGTCGGGAACGCTTGCGTCCGGCTCGTCATTGGCCGGCGTGGCGGCCGGCAGGGACAGATCCTGCGTGCCGCGCAGCCAGCCGCAGACATCGGCCAGCGAATCGGCCACGCGTACGTCGACATCCGAAATCAGCGCCGCCTCCGCGGCATTCGCGCGCGGGATGACGACCTTGCGGCCCTGCGCGCGGGCGCGCATCAGCGCCGGCAGCACGCCGGATACGCCGCGCAAGGCGCCCGACAGCGCCAGCTCGCCCAGGAATTCGCAGTTGTCGAGCCGCTCGCGCGGCACCTGGTTGCCGGCGGCGAGGATGCCCAGGGCGATCGCCAGGTCGAAGCGGCCGCCGTCCTTGGGTAGCTCCGCCGGCGCCAGATTCACCGTGACGCGGCGGTTGGGGTATTCGAAGGCGGTGTTCTGGATCGCCACGCGCACGCGGTCGCGCGCTTCGCGCACGGCGGCTTCCGGCAATCCGACGATATTCGTGCCCGGCAGGCCGCCGGACAGATGCACCTCGACCATCACCTGCGGCGCGGCCACCCCCTCCTGGGCTCGACTGAGGGTGACGGCAAGACTCATGGCGACGGCGTTTCCGGGGCAGGCACGAAAAGAATGACCGCCCCCGGTCGTTCTCGGGGTGAGGGTGACGGACCGGGGACGGCTCCCGGGAGGGAGAAGGGCTAGCCCCCGCGCGATGCGGCGAGCGCCTCCAGATCGGCCACTCGTCGCTCCAAGGCTTCCACTCGGGCTCGCGTACGGGCGAGCAGGAGGGTCTGGACGTCGAACTCCTCGCGGGTGACTAGGTCGAGGCGGCGCAATCCTTGCGCGAGGACATCGGAAAAGTTGGCGCGGAGGTCCTGATGCGCCTGTGCCAATCCTGGCGGAACCAACGAGGCAAGTCGTAGGGCAAGCTGATCGATATCCTGCCTATCCATCATGGATAGCACCTCGAACTCGTCGGAAAGAAGTCTAAGTAAACGCTGGGTTGGTACGCCATCGGCCTGCTCCGCTGCTTTATGTAGGGATTTTCCTACACACCGCCCTCACAGGCGACAAATCCGCCCCGGGCCGGGCAAAATGCCGCTCCCCGGAGGCGCCTGCCGCCACCGCTTGTGACGAGGAATACCCATGAAGCTGGTGGTGGCAGTCATCAAACCCTTCAAGCTGGACGATGTGCGCGAAGCGCTGGCCGAGGTGGGCGTGCAGGGCATCACGGTAACCGAGGTCAAGGGCTTCGGCCGCCAGAAGGGCCATACCGAGCTCTACCGCGGCGCCGAGTACGTGGTCGACTTCCTGCCCAAGATCAAGCTGGAAGTGGCGGTGGCGGACGAGCAGCTGGACCGCGTGGTCGAGGCCATCTCCCAGGCCGCCCGCACCGGCAAGATCGGCGACGGCAAGATCTTCGTCAGCGCGCTGGACCAGGTGATCCGCATCCGCACCGGCGAGCTGGACAACGACGCGCTCTGATCAACCGGCTGATCAATCGGCTGACGCCGGCAGCCCGCGTTCGCGCTGGAAGCGCCGGTGGTGCACCAGCAGGCCGATGAAATACACCAGGTAGTAGCCGACCATCAGCCCGAACACCGCCAGGGTCAGCGGGCTGTTGCCCATCGGCGGCCCGTAGCCGGCATGGCCGGCCATGGCCGGGTCCTGCATCTGCGGCATCGCCACCAGCAAGCGCCAGGCCAGGCGGCCGAGCAGCAGCATGGTCAGCGCCGCGCCGATCCAGGGATTGGGGATATAGACGTCGGCACCTTGTGCGTTCTGCTCGAAGCGGGTCAGGCGCAAGCCCACCGTACCCAGCACCGCGCCGCCGGCGATGCCGCCGGCCAGGCCGACCAGCAGCATCGGGTTGTACAGGCCGGTCAGCGAGAGCAGCACGGTCAGCACGGCGAAGATCGCCACGCGCACCATCATCCGCGTGCGCCGGATCGGCTGCGGGCCGAAATTGCCGCGCACGCGGCGGTAGATGGCGAAGGCCGCCAGTGGAACCATCAGCGCGGGAATCAGGTTCGGGGCCATGGCCGGCACTCGTTCGTGGAAGATGGCGCAGCGTAGCGCCCGGCATGTTGCACGGCGATTGACGCCGCGCAGCCATCGCGGGTGACGCGTGTCACCCGCGCCGTGGCGCCCTTACTTCGCCTTGCCCTGGTTGGCCACCGCGGCCATCTTCGCCGCGATCGCCTCCGCGTCGCCCAGGTAGTAGTGGCGCAGCGGCTTGAGGTTTTCGTCGAATTCGTACACCAGCGGCACGCCGTTGGGGATGTTCAGCTCGACGATGTCGTCATCGGAAATGCCGTCCAGATACTTCACCAGCGCGCGCAGCGAATTGCCGTGCGCCGCCACTACCACGCGCTGGCCGGCGCGGATCGCCGGCGCCAGCACGTCGTGCCAGTACGGCAGCACGCGGGCCACGGTGTCCTTCAGGCATTCGGTGTCGGGAATCACCGACGGATCCAGCCCCGCATAGCGCGGGTCCTGCACCGACTCGTTGTCGGCGCGCTCCAGCGCCGGCGGCGGGATGTCGTAGCTGCGGCGCCAGACCTTGACCTGGTCCTCGCCGAACCTGGCCGCCGTCTCGGCCTTGTTGAGGCCGGTCAGCGCGCCGTAGTGGCGCTCGTTGAGGCGCCAGTCGGTGATCACCGGAATCCACATCAGGCCCATCTCGTCCTGCACGCCCCACAGCGTGCGCACCGCGCGCTTGAGCACCGAGGTATGCGCCACATCGAAGCTGTAGCCGGCTTCTTTAAGCAGGCGTCCCGCTTCCTTCGCCTCTTCCATGCCCTGCGCGGTGAGGTCGACGTCGGCCCAGCCGCTGAAGCGGTTGTCCAGGTTCCACTGGGATTGGCCGTGGCGGATCAGTACGAGTTTGTGCATGGGCATCGTAGGGCTGCGGTGGAAGACCCGGCATGGTGAAGCCCGGCACCGATACCCGTCAAATCCGTCCCCTGTCGAAGGTCATGCTAAACCCCACGGCGCAACGGAGCATCCTAACCAGGTCATTCACACAAGGAGTTTCGCCATGCGCCGCACCCTGCTCACCCTGGCCCTCGTCCTCGCGCTGCCGCTGGCCGCCCAGGCGCGAGGCAGCGATTACGACAAGGTCAACGGCGCGGTCCGCGTCGAGGCCGGCCAGCAGACCGGCGACGTCAGCTCGGTCAACGGTTCGGTGCATGTCGGCGAACGCGCCGTGGTGCAGAAGGCCAGCACGGTGAACGGCTCGGTCGAACTGGGCGAACGCGCGCAGGCCCGCGAAGTGGAAACCGTCAACGGCTCGGCCACGCTCGGCGCCGGCGCCAAGGTCAGCGGCGAAGTCAGCACCACCAATGGCGCGATCCGCATGGCCAAGGGCGCGGACGTGTCCGGCAAGGTCGGCAACGTCAACGGCCGCATCCAGCTCGACGCCAGCCACATTGGCCACGGCATCGAAACGGTCAACGGCAGCATCTATATCGGCGCCGATTCGCGCGTCGAAGGCGGCATCCTGGTCGACAAGCCCAGCGGCTGGTTCAACAGCAACAACCGCCCGCCGCACGTGGTGATCGGCCCGCACGCCGTGGTTCAGGGCACGCTGGAGTTCCGCCGCGAGGTGATCCTGCAGATCAGCGACAGCGCCCAGGTCGGTCCGATCAAGGGCGCGACGCCGACCAAGTTCTCCGGCGAGATGCCGTCCTCGGACGACTGAGCAGCTTCAAGCGGGCCGCTGTCCATGGCGGCCCGCTTCGTTCAAAGCCAGTCGCGCGGCTTGAGGTAATCCGCCAGCCGCGCTTCCGCCGAACCGGGTTCCGGCGTGTAGGCATATTCGAAGCGCACGCGCGGCGGCAGGCTCATCAGGATCGATTCGGTGCGCCCGCCCGACTGCAGGCCGAACAGCGTGCCGCGGTCGTAGACCAGGTTGAATTCCACATAGCGCCCGCGCCGATAGAGCTGGAATTCGCGTTCGCGCTCGCCGTGCGGCGTGTCCTTGCGGCGCTGTGCGATCGGCAGATACGCATCGAGAAAGCCCTGCCCCACCGCCTTGGTGAAATCGAAGCAGCGTTCGAAGCCGCCTTCGTTCAAGTCGTCGTAGAACAGGCCGCCGACGCCGCGCGTCTCGGCGCGATGCTTCAGATAGAAATACTCGTCGCACCATTTCTTGTAGCGCGGATACACCTGCGCACCGAACGGCGCGCACAGATCGCGCGCCACCGTATGCCAATGCGCCACGTCCTCGTCGAACGGATAGAACGGCGTGAGATCGAAGCCGCCGCCGAACCACCACACCGGCTCCAGGCCGTCCTTGCTCGCCTCGAAATAACGCACGTTGGCATGCGTGGTCGGCAGATAGGGATTATGTGGATGCAGCACCAGCGACACGCCGGTGGCGACGAAGCCGCCGCCGGCCAGTTCCGGCCGGTGCGCGGTGGCGCTGGGCGGCAGCTGGCTGCCGTGCACCAGCGAGAAATTCACGCCGGCCTGCTCGAACACCGCGCCGTCGCGCAGCACGCGGGTGCGGCCACCGCCGCCGGCGGGGCGCGTCCAGGCGTCCTCGACGAAACGGGCCTTGCCGTCCACCTGTTCGACCGCGGCGCAGATGCGATCCTGCAGCTCGCGCAGGAACTGTTCGACACGGTCGGTTTGCTGGCTCATCGGGACATCCGCGTGGGGAGGGAACGGCGGGAGCTTAGCAAGCCCATCGCGTGCCCGACTGCGACCGCGCGCCGCGCTCTACCGCACGCGCATCAAGAGCCGCGCATGCCCGATCCGCCGCGCCCAGCGCAGGCCCAGGTCGATCCACATGATGTACGCCGCTTCCGCCAGCAGGCGCAGCACGATGCGGCGGTCCAGCCGCAGGCGTTCTTCCGCCGCCACCGGCACGCCCGCCTCGAAGCCGAGCCAGCGCGCCAGCAGCAGGCAGCGCGGCAGGTGATAGCGGCTGGTCACCAGCGCCACCGGCGGCAGCGCCGCGGCATGGTCTTCGTGGCGCAGCAGGCTGCGCGCATGGCGCAGGTTGTCCAGCGAATCGGTGGACGCCTGTTCCAGCTTCGGCACGAGCCCCGCCGGCAGGCCATGCCCGCGCAGCCAGGCCAGCCCCGCTTCCGCCTCGCTGAGGCGGCCGCCGCTGCAGCCTCCGAGCAGGAACATGGCTTGCACCTTGCCGTCCTGCGCCAGGGTCAGTGCGCGGGCCAGGCGCTGCTGGTAATCCCGCTCCGGGCGGTCGCCGGCCAGCTTGCGCCCGAACACCAGCACATCGCGCCGGTCCGGCGGCGCCAGCGGGCTGCGCGCCGCGATCCGCCACACGTAGAGCAGATAGCCGAACCAGACCAGCCCCAGGCTCAGCGCCATCGCCGCGCCCACCACCGCCGCCACGTGCAGCAGATCGCGCCGCCGCGCATGGCGCCAGGGACCGCGTTTCAGGGGGCTAAGCAAGGACGGCACGGATGGGTCCGGCAAAAGGTCGGCAGTGTGGGCAAGGCTTATGAAAGCCGCAATGGAAAAAAATAGGCGAAACATGAACGCAAGAACCGGCCGCACTAGGCGCAGTACGCGGCCGCTAGCTAGGCTCCCGCGATGCCCGAAACCATCACTCCACTCGCCGTCAGTGCATACACCGTGACGTCTGCGCTGGGCTACGGCCTTGCCGACCATCGCCGCGCGCTCGAAGCCGCGCGCGGTGGCCTGCGCCCGAACGATTTCAGCGAGGCGCCGCTGGCCTGCTGGATCGGCCGCGTCGACGGCGTCGAAGAGGCGCCGCTGCCCGCCGCGCTGGCCGCCTGGGAATGCCGCAACAACCGGCTGGCCTGGCTGGGCCTGCAGCAGGACGGCTTTCTCGCCCAGGCGGAAGCGGCTATCGCCCGCTATGGCGCCGCGCGCATCGCGCTGGTGCTGGGCACCTCCACCGCCAGCATCGGCGCGACCGAGGAGGGCTACCGGCGCCTGCACGACGGCCGCATGCCGGCCGAGCTGGAGCGCCCCGCCATCCATATGCCGCATTCGCTGACCGCCTTCGTCGCCGACGCGCTCGGCCTGCAGGGACCGGCGCTGACGGTGTCGACCGCGTGCTCGTCCAGCGCCAAGGTATTTGCCAGCGCCGAACGGCTGATCCGCTTAGGCCTGGTCGATGCCGCGCTGGTCGGCGGCGTGGACACGCTGTGCGGCAGCGTGCTGTTCGGCTTCAATTCGCTGGAGCTGGTCTCGCCGGAGCGCTGCCGCCCGTTCGATCGCGCGCGCCGCGGCCTGTCGCTGGGCGAGGCCGCCGGCTTCGCCCTGCTCGAGCGCGCCGAAGCCGCGCCGCAGGCGCCGCGCCTGCTCGGCTATGGCGAAGCGAGCGATGCGCACCATATGTCGACGCCGCATCCGGAAGGGCTCGGCGCGGAACTGGCGCTGCGCGATGCGCTGGCGCGCGCCGGCCTCGACGCGGCGCAGGTCGACTACATCAATCTGCACGGCACGGCGAGCCAGAAGAACGACGAAGTCGAAGCCGCGCTGATCGGCCGGATCTTTCCGGCCAGCACGCGCGCCAGCTCGACCAAGGGCTATACGGGCCACACGCTGGGCGCGGCCGGCATCGTCGAGGCCGCGTTCGCGCTGCTCGCGCTCGAGCACGGCTTCGTGCCCGGCAACCTCGGCGGCGACGAGCCCGATCCGACCTGCGGCCCGCAGTTCGCCTGGCAGCACGAACGACGCGACGTACGCATCGCCTTGAGCAATTCTTTCGGTTTCGGCGGCAACAATGCCTGCCTCGCGTTCGGCAAGGCAGCGGCATGAGCTTGCGCATTCACGTGGAAGGCATCGGCGTGTGGTCGCCGCAGCTGGCGGACTTCGCCGCGCTGCGCGGCTGGCTGGACGGCACGCCGCCGCCCGCACCCACCGCGAAACCGCCGGCCGCCACCCTGCCGGCGAACGAACGCCGCCGCGCGCCGGAAAGCGTGCTGCTGGCGATCGAAGTCGCCGGCCAGGCAGTGGCGATGAGCGGCCGTACGGCTGCGGAACTGGCCTGCGTATTCGGCTCCGCCTTCGGCGACCTGAGCATCACCGACTACATGTGCGAGACCCTGGCGCACACGCCGACCGAACTGTCGCCGACGCGCTTCCACAACTCGGTGCACAACGCGCCGGCCGGCTACTGGACCATCGCCACCGGCTGCCACGCGCCGTCGTCGGCGGTCTGCGGCTGGCGCGACACCGTCGGCGCCGGCCTGCTCGAAGCAGCCGCGCTGGCGCTGGCCGATCAGCGGCCGGTGCTGTTCGTCTGCGGCGACGTCGCCGGCGCCGGCCCGCTGCTGCCGCTGAGCGGCTGCACGCAGGCCTTCGGCTGCGCCTTCGTGCTGGCGCCGGAGGCATCGGAGCGCAGCGTGGCCACGCTGTCGCTTGAACTGGTTTCACGCAAGGAAACGAACACGGAAGCCAGCGCGCTGCCTGCCGCATGGGGGGAGGCCAATCCCATGGCCTCCGCGGCGCTGCCGCTGCTTTCCGTTTTGGCGGGTCGAAACCGTCGTTGTGCAATGGCCGCGGCGGGAGAGCTGGGCCTGGATATCCATAGGGAGAACATCGCTTGAATTCCCCGGGCAAACGCTGGTGTGTACTGATTCCCTGCCTCAACGAAGAGGCAGCCATCGAAAGCGTGGTCGGCTCGGCCATCGCGCTGGGCGCGCCGGTCATCGTGGTCGATGACGGCTCCGACGACCGCACGCCGCAGATCCTCGCCGGCCTGCCGGTGACCCTGCTGCGCCACGAGCAGCGCCGCGGCAAGGGCGAGGCGCTGCGCACCGGTTTCCGCGAAGCGCTGCGCCAGGGCTTCGACGCCGTGGTCACCATGGACGGCGACGGCCAGCATCTGGCCAGCGACGTGCCGCGCATCGTCGCCGCCGCGCAGCGCTATCCGCGGCACATCGTGATCGGCGCGCGCCTGCTCGACAAGGAGCAGCAGCCGAAGGCACGGCGCATCGCCAATGCGATCGCCGACTGGGGCATTTCCTGGGCCTGCGCGCAGCCGGTGGCCGATACGCAGAGCGGGCAGCGCTGGTATCCGCGCGCGGCGCTGGATCTGGCGGAACTGCCGGCGGAGAACTTCGTGTTCGAAGCGGCCATCCTGATCGCCGCTTCGCGCGAGAAGGGCCTAGGCACCGCCTCGGTGCCGATCGCTTCGCGCTATCAGGGCGAGTTCCGCCTGAGCCACTTCAATCCGGTGCGCGATGTGGTGCGCATCACCAGCTACACCGTCGGCCGCGTGCTGCATTACGGCGATATGTGGACCAGCTACCGCCGCTCGCGCGCCAGCCAGCCGATCGTGTTCGATACGGCGCCGGCGCGCTGAGCCAGCCTTCGTCACCCCAGCGAAAGCTGGGGTCCAGAACCTTGAAGGCACTGGATTCCGGCTTTCGCCGGAATGACGGACTCAAACCTCGTTCGTGGCTAGCCATACCGTCACCCCAGCGAAAGCTGGGGTCCAGGGCCTTGAAGGCACTGGATGACTCGCTTCACTGTTGTGAAGCCCCTCGCCGGAATGACGGACTCAAACCTCGTCGTGGCTAACTACTACCGTCACCCCAGCGAAGGCTGGGGTCCAGCGCCTTAAAGGCACTGGATTCCAGCTTTCGCCGGAATGACGAAATCCACCGCCGCCCAAAGTCAGATGACGTAGATCACCGCGGCGCGTCCGCTGGCCAGCACGCGCCCAGCCTGCTCCACGCGGAATGCGTACTGCGCGCCGCTGTCGTCGGCGAACAGCTGTTCCGCGTAGACGTCGAGACGGCCGCCCTGCGGATCGACGTACTCCACCGCCAGCACCACCTCGCGCAGGCTGACCAGGCGGCCCTGCTTCACCGCGACATCGCCGCGCGAACGCGCAGCCAGCGCGCCATGCACCGCCATCGCCTGCGCGCCGTACTCGGCCAGATGCGCGGCATGCAGGCCGCGCGCCGTGCGCAGCGGATGCGTAGGCGCGGCGTGGCGTTCGCTCATGGCATGGATGCCGGCGTCGTTCCACGCCAGCACCGCATCGAGCAGGCACATCTCGCCCGCGTGCGGAATCAGGTGGGCCCAGTCAGTCCGATCGAGCATGCGGCGCCATCAGGGTGGACAGGCAGAAATGGAAGAACACGCCCAGGCTGACCGTAAGCCCGATCGCGCGCAGCACCGGAATGCTGCTCCAGGCGAACATGCCGAACACCAGCAGCGCGGACGCCACGCAGACCAGGGTGGCGTGCAGGGTGCGGCGCTGCTCGGCGACGTCGCCCGTATCGCGTTCGAAGAACAGCGCGTAATGCAGGCCCAGGCCGGCGGCCAGCGTCAGCGCGACCAGGTGGAACAGCGAGATCTCCACGCCGGCGGCACGTTCCACCGCCAGTACCAGGAAGGTCGCCAGCGTCATCGGCGCCAGTACGCGCCAGGCGCGCCGCCAGCCGCGCAGGGCAAGCGCCACCGTCAGCACCAGCAGCACGGCGGCGATGGCCAGCGCGTGCAGGATGCGAACGCGGTAGTCGGCGACCAGCGATTCCGCCGCGGCTTTCAGATCCAGTACGCGCACCGCGCCGCCGCTGTCCTGCGCCAAGGTTTCCAGCGCCGCCACATCGTGCACGCCGCTGAGCGTGCCCAGGCCCAGCCACTGCTTATCGCGATGCGCCAGCATGGCGGCGAGCCGCTGGCCCAGCGCGCTGCTGCCGAATTGTTCGGGCGTGAGCGGCGGCAGGGTTTTCGCCGTCGCTACGTCGGCGACGAAGGGCTCGAACAGATCCTTGCGGAACGGCAGTCCGTGCGTCGCTGCGTCCAGCGCCGCGCGCAGGCTGGCGGCATCGGGAAGCTGGCGTTGCCGCGCCTGCTGGGTCGCGATGCTGGGCAGATAGCGCGAAGGCAGTTCGATCGCGTCGGCCGCATGCCGCTGCAGCAGTGCGTCGACCTTCGGTTCCAGCTGTTCCGACAGGCGCAGCACGCCTTGCGCATCGGGCGCCTGCAGCACCAGCAGATAACGCACGTCCGGCGCGCCCAGCGCTTCGCGCAGACGTGCATCGCGCTGCAGCAGGTCCTGCGGCAGCGGCGTCAGCGCGGCGAGGTTGTTCTGCCAGAACGGGCCAGGCGCAACCGCCAGCGCAATCACGATGGCGGCTGCCGCCGCGGCCGGCAGCCAGCGCGGACGCGGCAGCCGGTCGAAGAAACCGCGCGCGCGCGCCAGCCACGGCATCGCCGCCACATCGCGCACGCGCGCCGGCAGCAGGCGCGGCAGCAGGTAGCGCGTGCACAGTCCGGCCACCAGCAGGCCGGTGATGGTGAATACCGCCAGCTGCTGCAGGCCATTCACGCCGGACGCGTAGAACGCGAGATAAGCGATGCACGCGGAAGCGATCGCGGTCAGCAGCAGCGGCCACAGGCCGCGCACGCTGGCCACCGCATCTTCGCCGGCACGCCGGTGGCTCAGTACGCGGATGGGATATTCCTGCGCCACGCCCAGCAAGGTGAAGCCGAACGCGAGCGTGATGCCATGCACCTGCGGAAACGCCAGCACCAGCGCGGCGATGCCGCCCAGCGCAGCACTGGCGATCGGCAGCGCCGAGAGCAGCAGCGAGCCGACGCTGCGATACGCCAGCAGCAGCAGCAGAATGAAACCCACGGTGGAGACATTGCCGATCCACTCGGCCTCATGCCGCGTGTGCTCGCCCACCACCACGCTGAAATAGCCGGGACCGCTGATGCTCAGATGCGCCTTGCCCAAACCAGGCAAGCGACGAAACGCCTGCTCGATGCCACTCACCGCTGCGCCCTGCGCCGCCGGATCGAAACCCGCGGCACGCGTCTGCACCACCAGCAGCGCCTCGCCCTGCGGCGAGAACCACACGCCTTCGCGCACCTGCGGCGTATGCGCGGGCGTCCAACGCTCGGCCAGCTTCAGCACTTCCAGGGTGGGATCGCGCGGCAGCAGGCCTTTCAGCAGGGTCGCCGCGGGTGAAGAGAGATCGTCGAGGCGCTGGTCGAGCTGATCGGCGAGAAACGCTTTGTCGTAATGTTCCGTATCGAGCGTCGGCGACAGCAGATAGCGGTACGGCAGCAGGTGTTCGTCCAGCGCCGTCAGATCGAAGCTGCCGTTGAGCACCTGGGTGTAGCGCGGGTCGCCGCGCAGCGCGCCGGCAAGGCCCTGGCTCAAGCCGGCCAGCGCCGCATCGTCGCCGCCGTCGATCGCCAGCAGCAGCAGGCGCGAACCGGGACCATCGCCCACCTGCTCCATCAGCAGCCGCTGATCGAAGGTGGTCGGCGCCGGCATGAAGTCGCGCAGATCGCCGCTCACCTTCAGCCGCTGCGACACCAGCAGGCCCAGGCCGGCCAGCGCCAGCAGCCACACCGCGAGCAGTACGCCTCGCCGCATGCTCAGCCGCCCTTGCACAGCGCGGACAGCGCATCGCGCGTCGGCGCCGCCGGCATGCGCGCGGCCAGTTCGCCGAGCAGGTCCACGGCGAGATCGCCGTCGGCTTCCTGCATGCGCATGCAGCGCGGCTCACCGCCGCGGCCGTCGATCTCGATGGCGGCGATGGCCTTGGCCAGGCGCGCATCGCGCGGCGTCAGGCTCAAGGTCCAGCCGTTGGCGCGGGTTTCATGGCGCACCTCGAAGGCCTGGTTGAGGCGGCCCGCATCGCCGCCGAGCAGGGCCACGAAACTGTCCAGCAGCACCTGCAGCTGCGGCGCGCGCTTCAGCGAAAAACTGCGCGGCTTGCGGCCTTCGCGCTGCTGCGTCACTTCGCCGTCGGCGATGGTGAAGGTTTCCTTGGCCGGCTTGTCGACGCGGCGCTCCAGCTGATCGCCACCGAGCCAGCCCAGCTCGCCGGATACCACCAGCGGCTGGTCCAGCACTTTCATGAAACGCGCTTCGGCGAACGGCGTGCGCGACGGCGCCGGACGCGCCAGCGAGCCGATCAGCGCCTGCGCATCGGCCGAGCTCGACCCGGCCGCGCGGGCCTCAGGCTCCTGGGCGTTCGCCCAGCACGTCAGGCTGAGGCCGAGCAGGAGCGCGAGTGTCTTGCTGCCAGAAGTCATAGAAGTTGAACCAGTTATAGGGGGCTTGGTGGATGTAATGCTCGACGCGCCGGGCGTAACGCGCGATGACCGCATCCAGCGCCTGCGCGCGGTCCTGGCGCGGAATTTCCACGCGTTCGGCGAAGACTTCGAACACCAGGCGATAACGATTGCCGCCGAGATACAGGCCGAAGCACAGCACCACCGGCACGCGCAGCGTGTGCGCCAGCAGCCAGGGGCTGACCGGGAACGGCGCGGGACTGCCGAGCAGGTCCGCCCGGCGCAGCACCTCGTGCTCGCGGCCGCGGTCGGCCAGCATCGCCACCATCGCACCCTGGCCGCAGGCCTCGGCCATCTGCAGCGCGACCGAGGCGCCGTCCTGGGAGGCGTCGATCACCTTGTCGCCGATCTCCGGCGCCAGCGCTTCCAGCAGCTCGGTCAGCGCGGGCGTCTTCTGCTTGTCCAGCAGCACGCGCAGCTGCACATCCGGACGGCGCGTGCTGAGCGTGCGCAACGCTTCGAAGCTGCCCTGGTGCGAGCCGAGCAGCAGCACGCCCTGGCCCTGCTCGAGATAGGCGGTCAAGGCTTCCAGCCCTTCCACTTCGATGGCGAAGCCGCGCTCCCCGCGGGCCAGCAGGAACACGCGGTCCAGCATGGTCGAGGCAAAGCAGTGGATGTGTTTCAGCACATGCCATGCGGTGACGCGATGCGGCAGCACGCGTGCGAGGAACTGCCGCGAAGCCTCGCGCTCGAGCTTGCGGCGCCAGTAGAAGTACAGCGTGATCGGATACAGGAACAGCCGAGCGAAACCGCGCCCGCCGTACAGCGCGATGCTGCGGATCAGCCACAGCGCGAAACGGCCGCCGCCTTCGGGCCGGCTTTGCCAGTGCTCGGTCATAGCGCCTCGCCCTCGACCGCGCCGCGCGCCAGCAACACCTCGCCGCGGCGGATCTCGAAGCGCACGCGCGCGCCGCTTTCGCTCAGCACCAGTTCCGCCTCTTCGCCCGGCAGCAGCGGCGCGACGAATTTCGCCTCGGCGATCCGCGCCAGGCGCTGGCCGCGCCACTCGCGCAGCGCAGCGGCCACGCGTTCGAGCAGCACCACGCCGGGCACCAGCGGCTGGCCGGGAAAATGTCCCGGCAGCGCAGGGTGCGCAGGGTCGATGCGCAGGCGGGTGCGATAAGTCGGACTCATGCGGCCACCGGCTTGCGCATGCGGAAAGGAATGGCGGATGCGATGCCTGACATGCCGGGCATCGTCGGCGGCTCAGGCGGCCGCGCGGTGTTTTTCGATGTGCTCGGCCAGCGAGCGCAAGGTGGCGAAGATGGCGCGGTTGTCCGGATTGTCCGAGCGCAGCTGGAAGCCATATTGCTTGGACACGGCCAGCGCGATCTCCAGCGCATCGATGGAATCCAGGCCCAGGTCGCCGCCGAACAGCGGCGCGTCGGGATCGATCTGCTCGGGCTGGAGGTCTTCCAGGTTGAGGCTCTCGACGATCAGGATCGCCAGTTCACGTTGTGCCGCAGTCTGCTCTGCCATGCTCGTTCCGTACTACGCCAGACATGCCCTCCCCCCCGGCTGGCATGGGCCGGCAGTGTAACATGGCAGCCTTGTCGTCCCTGGTTACGGTGCATGGTTCCCGGTTCAGAAAGCCTCCTGCCGGCCGCCCCGGAAAGGCGTGCTCCCCGCATCTCCTATCGCCACGAGGCCGTGGCCGCGGTGCTGGCCGAAACCGGCACGCTGGCCGTGTTCGGCTTCGGCAGCGGCGCCGCGCTGCACGACGATCCGCGCTATCTGCCCGTGCCGCTCGAAGGCATGCAGGCGCCGACGCCGCTGGAGGTGTGGCAGGTCGACGGCGAGGTGGAACACGGGCGGCAAGGTCCGCTGCGCTGGTCCGCCGGCGCGGGCTGGCTGTTCGCGGCGATCGATCTGGACGAGCGCGAGTACGGCGGTCCGCGCGACACCGCCGAGATCGCATATCGGCTGCTGCGCGAGTTCCTGCAGCAGCGGCCGGAACAGCAGGTGCAGCGCATCTGGAACTACCTGGGCGACATCAACCAGGGCGACGGCGACGCCGAGCGCTACAAGCTGTTCTGCGAAGGCCGCGCGGCCGGCATGGGCGAGTTTTTCCGCGAAGGTTTTCCGGCGGCGACGGCGATCGGCCATCACACCGGCGAGCGCCTGCAGATCTATCTGCTGGCCTGCGACCGGCCCGGCCGGCGCGTGGAGAATCCGCGCCAGGTCAGCGCCTGGCGCTACCCGCGCCAGTACGGCCGCACGCCGCCGAGCTTCGCCCGCGCGATGTCGCTGCCGGGACAGGACGTGCTGGCCATCTCCGGCACCGCGGCGGTGGTCGGCCATAGCTCCGCGCACGAAGACGATCTCGACGCGCAGCTGGCCGAGACCCTGGCCAATCTGGAAACTCTGCTGGCGCACGCCGGCATGCCCGCCGGCTTCGACACGCATTCGCCGCTGAAAGCCTATGTGCGCCACGCGGCGGATGCGTCGCGCGTGCTGGACTTCCTCGCCGCGCGCCTGCCCGGCGTGCCGGTGCTGCTGCTGCACGGCGACGTGTGCCGCCGCGAGCTGCTGGTGGAAATCGATGGCTGGCGTTACGCCTGACGTCCTTACTGCCGCCCGCAGCCGCCGTGCGCGCGCTTGAACGAAGCCAGCAGGAAATCCGCCACCGCCGCTGACGAAGCCGGCATGGCGATCGCCAGTTCGCGGTAGAACGGATCGCCGGTCTGGTCCAGCACCATCAGCGAACGCACGGGCGGCGATTTCGGCAGGCGATAGGCGAGGCGCGCGGTGCAGCGATCCACGCGCTGCAGTTCATCCGGCTTCGGATCGAGCACGGGCTCCGGCGTCGACGTCTCCAGCAAGGTATCGAGCTGCTTGTGCGCGCCGGGAAACACGCCCTGCGCCGCTTCATAGATGCAGCCCAGGCAGGCGGGAAACAGCGCCCAGCTCATCCAGCCCGCTTCCACGCCTTCCGGCGCGGCGAAGCTGAAGACCGTATTGCCGTCGACGCCGACCGCGCTGCGCACCGGCTTCCAGCCGCGCGGCACGGCCAGCCAACCCGTGGCGCCGGCGTAGAACCAGTCCAGCTTGTCGTGCAGTTCCGGCGGAACCGTGATGGCGAGCGCGGGCAGATCGGCGTCCGCCACGGTTTCCCACTCGCCTTCGCCATCCTTCACTTCGATGCGCATGGCGTGGATGTCGGCGAGCGGCTTGCCGGCGGCATCGTGCGGATGCGCGGGGGCGAGGCGGTAGTCCTTGCCTGGCGTGGACACGTAGCGCGTCGGCGGTGTGGTGAGAGAGCGGCGCGGGGCGTCGTCGGCGCCAACGCTTCCCGCGGCCAGCAGGAGTAGCGCGGCGGCCAGGTGCAGCTGGAATTTCATGCAAGACACTCCTTGTCTTCGATTGGGTGGGTATCCGTCCCGTCACCCCAGCGAAAGCTGGGGTCCAGTGCCTTGAACGCCGCGGAGGCGCTGGACCCCAGCTTTCGCTGGGGTGACGGGGCGGTCGACGTTTATTTCTTCTCGGGACGCTTCCACCCATGCAGCGTAGCCTGGCGGCCGCGCGCGACGGTCAGCTGGCCGGGCGGCGCATCGTGGGTGATTACCGAGCCCGCGCCGATGGTCGCGTTCTCGCCCACGCGCACCGGCGCCACCAGCGAGGTGTTGGAACCGATGAACGCGCCATCATCGATGCGGGTGATGCTCTTGTTCACGCCATCGTAGTTGCAGGTGATGGTGCCGGCGCCGATGTTGACCTTCGCGCCGATCACCGTGTCGCCCAGATAGGTCAGGTGATTGGCCTTGCTGCCCTCGCCCAGAACGGCCTTCTTGGTCTCGACGAAATTGCCCACGTGCACGCCGGCGGCCAGCTCGGTGCCGGGGCGCAGGCGCGCGAACGGGCCGATGGTGCAGGGGCCGTGGGTGATCACGCCTTCCAGGTCGCAGTGCGGCTGCACCACGGTGCCGGCGGCGAGCTTTACATCTTTCAGGCGGCAGAACGCGCCGATGCGCACGTCCTCGCCCAGGTGCACCTCGCCTTCCAGGATCACATCGATATCGATATCCACATCGCGCTCGACCGTGACGCTGCCACGCACATCGATGCGCGCCGGGTCGGCGATGCGCACGCCTTCCAGCGCCAGCGCCTTGGCCGCGCGCTGGCGGTACACCGCTTCGAGTTCGGCGAGCTGCCAGGGATTGTTGGCGCCGGCCGCTTCCATCTCGTCCTCGCATTCGACGCAGAACGCCGGACGGCTTTCCGCCGCGGCCATGGCGAAGATATCGGTGAGGTAGTACTCGCCCTGCGCATTGTTGCGATCGAGCTTGCCGACCCAGCGCTTCAGCGAGGCGGCGTCCGCGGCGACGATGCCGGTGTTGATGCGGTCGATCGCGCGCTGCTCGTCGCTGGCGTCCTTTTCTTCCACGATGGCGCGCACGAAGCCGTTGCCGTCCAGCAGCACGCGGCCATAGCCCTTCGGATCGGCCACGCGGGTGGCGAGCACGCTGAGCGCTTCGTCGGTATCGATCAGGCGGCGCAGGGTTTCGGCCTGCGTGAGCGGCACGTCGCCGTACAGCACCAGCACCGCGGCGCCATCCGGCACCTCGCGCAATGCCTGCGCCACCGCGTGGCCGGTGCCGAGGCGTTCGGCCTGCAGCACCCAGCGCAGGTCGGGCTGGCCGTCGAATGCGGCGAGCACCTGGTCGCCGCCGTGGCCGTAGACCACATGGATCTGCTGCGCCGACAGCGCGCGCGCCGCGGCCAGCACATGCGCCAGCAGCGGACGGCCGGCCAGCGGCATCAGCACCTTGGCTTTCTTGGACTTCATGCGCTTGCCTTCGCCGGCGGCGAGGACGATGACGTGCAGGGGCATGTTCTTCATGACGGTCCCTTAGAGCCTGGGTCAGCGAAGCAGGATAGCAGCCGCTTATTTCGCTCCATGACCGGGGGCTGACGCAGCGTCGCCGGCCGTGACGCGCGCCGCACCTCCGTAGCATTCGAAGTGAAAATCGTAGGCGAGGCTGAACGGACGCGTCTGGCTGTCGACGACGTGGCTTTCGCCGTTCGCATCGGCTGCCCAGCGTTCGACTTTCAGCGGCAGGAAGGACCATTGCTTCGCCGCGGTCTTCACGGCGTCGATGTAGAGGTGGTGGTCTGCATCGGCGGCGGCTTCGTCGTCGACGCGCACGTCATCGACCGCGCCGGCCGCGCTGACGATCAGCAGCGCGCGGATCTCCACCGGTGGCGGACATTGCGCCAGCAGCGCGGACGGATACGCCGGCGTGACGCGATGCTCCGGCGCGGCGCCGCTGGAGACCTCGCCCATGGCCAGCTCATAACGCGCCGTGCCTTGCGGAATCACCGCATGCCAGGTGGCGTCGCCCTGCGGACGTTCCACCGGCTGCGGCGGCACGTGGCAGCAGCCGGCGAGCGCCGCCGCGAAGCCCACGGGCACGATGCTTGAAAGCCTCGCCATGCGCTGCTCCATCCGGACACCGCCGCAACATGCCCAAACGAAAACGCCGGCACAAGGCCGGCGTTCCGCATATTCCTTTCCGCCGTAACCGGCGCGAGGAATCAGTGCTTGAGGTTCTTGCGCAGGCGCTCCAGCGCCTGCAGCTGGGTCAGCGCCTGGGCCAGCTTGGCCTGGGCCTCGGCGATGTCCTCGGCGTCGGTGCGGTTGGCCAGGGCGTCCTCGGCTTCCTGCTTGGCGCGCTGTGCGGCGGCTTCGTCCAGGTCGGCGGCGCGCGCGGCCGTATCGGCCAGCACGGTCACCACCTGCGGCTGCACTTCGAGAATGCCGCCGGACACCCAGAACTGCTGGCGCTCGCCGCTGGCCAGTACCACGTCGACGTGGCCCGGCTTGAGGCGGGTGATCAGCGGCGCGTGGCGGGGCGCGATGCCCAGCTCGCCCATTTCGCCGGTGGCGATCACCATCGTCGCCTCGCCGTGGAAGATCTCGGCTTCGGCGCTGACGATGTCGACTCGAAGGGTATGGCTCATGTCTGTCTCGCTCTGCTCGAAGGCAACTGGGGATCGGGGGTCAGGGAACGGGGTTTACCGTTCCCTGGTTACGGTCCCGCTCCTCAGGCCGCCTTCTTCGCGGCCATGTCCTCGGCCTTCTTGATGGCCTCGTCGATGCCGCCGACCATGTAGAACGCCTGCTCCGGGACGTGGTCGACTTCGCCGTCGACGATCATCTTGAAGCCGCGGATGGTTTCCTTCAGCGTCACGTACTTGCCCGGGGCGCCGGTGAACACTTCGGCCACGTGGAACGGCTGCGAGAAGAAGCGCTCGCACTTGCGCGCGCGGTAGACCAGCTGCTTGTCTTCCTCGGACAGCTCGTCCATGCCCAGGATCGCGATGATGTCCTTGAGCTCCTTGTAGCGCTGCAGCGTGCCCTGCACGCGGCGGGCCACGTCGTAGTGCTCAGCGCCGACCACGTTCGGGTCGAGCTGGCGGCTGGTCGAGTCCAGCGGATCCACGGCCGGGTAGATGCCCAGCGAGGCGATCTGGCGGCTCAGCGTCACCGTGGAATCGAGATGCGCGAAGGTGGTGGCCGGCGACGGGTCGGTCAAGTCGTCCGCGGGCACGTACACGGCCTGGATCGAGGTGATCGAACCGGTCTTGGTGGAGGTGATGCGCTCCTGCAGCACGCCCATTTCCTCGGCCAGGGTCGGCTGGTAGCCCACCGCCGACGGCATGCGGCCGAGCAGCGCGGACACCTCGGTGCCGGCCAGCGTGTAGCGGTAGATGTTGTCGACGAAGAACAGCACGTCGCGGCCCTTGCCGTGCTCGTCCTTCTGGTCGCGGAAGTACTCGGCCATGGTCAGGCCGGTCAGCGCCACGCGCAGGCGGTTGCCCGGCGGCTCGTTCATCTGGCCGTAGACCATCGCCACCTTGGACTCGGGCAGGTTGTCGATCTTGACGACGCCCGCGTCCTGCATCTCGTGATAGAAGTCGTTGCCTTCGCGGGTACGCTCGCCCACGCCGGCGAACACCGACAGGCCCGAGTGCTGGGTCGCGATGTTGTTGATCAGTTCCAGCATGTTCACCGTCTTGCCCACGCCGGCGCCGCCGAACAGGCCGACCTTGCCGCCCTTGGCGAACGGGCACACCAGGTCGATCACCTTGATGCCGGTTTCCAGCAGCTCGTTGGCCAGCGCCTGGTCGTCATACGAGGGCGCTTCGCGGTGGATGACCCACTGGTCTTCGGCCTCGATCGGACCGACTTCGTCGATCGGGCGGCCCAGCACGTCCATGATGCGGCCCAGGGTGGCCTTGCCGACCGGCACCTTGATGCCTTCGCCGGTGTTGCGCACGGCCAGGCCGCGCTTCAGGCCATCGGGGGAACCCAGGGCGATGGTGCGCACCACGCCGTCGCCGAGCACCTGCTGGACTTCCAGCGTGATGTCGGTGCCGTCGATCTTCAGCGCGTCGTAAACCTGCGGCACCTGATCGCGTGCGAACTCGACGTCGATGACCGCGCCGATGATCTGTACAACTTTACCCTGGCTCATGGAGTGCTCCGGATGGATCTTTGAATGTCTGGTTTAACCGCGCCCGTGCTGGTCGCGTGGTTTTAGTGAAGAGTGCGGCCATGGATGGCCGCCCGTTTGATCTTAGCGATCATGGATGATCGCATTCATACAGCCGCGGCGCCGCCGACGATTTCCGAGATCTCTTGCGTGATCGCCGCCTGGCGCGCCTTGTTGTAGACCAGCGTCAGCTCGCCGATGACCTTGCTCGCGTTGTCCGACGCGGCCTTCATGGCGACCATGCGCGCGGCATGCTCGCTGGCCAGGTTTTCCAGCACGCCCTGGTAGACCACCGACTCGATATAGCGGCCCAGCACGTACTCCAGCACCGTGGCGGCGTCGGGCTCGTAGATGTAGTCCCAGTCGTGCGACTGTTCGAGCTTGATGCCGGCATAGGCCGTCTCGCCCGCCGACTGGTGCGCTTCCAGCTCCGCCGCCACCAGGGGCAGCGGCAGCAGCGCGTCCAGGGTCGGCTTCTGCGTCATGGTGTTGACGAAGTCGTTATAGGCCAGGAACACGCGATCGAGCTTGCCGGCCGTATAGGCGTCCAGCGCCACCTTGATCACGCCCACCAGCTGCTCGAGCTTGGGCTTCTCGCCCAGGTGGGTGACGCTGCCGACCAGGTTCACGCCCTTGATGCGGCGGAAGAACTGCGTGGCCTTCTGGCCCACGGCCACCACGTCGACCTGCACGCCCTTTTCCTGCCATTCGCGGATCGCGGGCAGCAGGCGGCGGAACAGGTTGGAGTTCAGGCCGCCGCACAGGCCGCGGTCGGTCGACACCACCACGTAGCCGACGCGCGCGACCTTCTCGCGCTGCACCAGGAACGGATGGCTGAAGTCGGTGCTGGCCTGGGCCACATGCGCGATCACCTTGCGCATCTGGCGCGCATAGGGGCGCGAGGCCTTCATCAGATCCTGCGCCTTGCGGATCTTCGAGGCCGAGACCATTTCGAGCGCGCGCGTCACCTTGCGCATGTTCTGCGTGCTCTTGATCTTGGATTTGATTTCGCGTCCGCCTGCCATCTCTTTCTCGCTCGCTGTGCTCGCCCGGGTACGGGCAATGGGAGCGGCGGCGCCGCTCCCGTGACCTGCTTACCAGCTACCGGTCTTCTTGTACTCGTCCAGGCCCGACTTGAAGGTGGCCTCGATGTCGTTGTTCCAGTCACCGGTGGCGACGATCTTCTTCATCAGCTCGCCCTGGTTCTGGTGGAAGAACGCATGCAGGCCCTTCTCGAACGGCAGCACCTTGTCGACCGCCAGGTCGTCGAGATAACCCTTCTCGGCGGCGTACACCGACAGCGCCAGCTCCGCGATCGACAGCGGCGCGTACTGCTTCTGCTTCATCAGCTCGGTCACGCGCTGGCCGCGGTCCAGCTGGGCGCGGGTGGCCGGGTCCAGGTCCGAGGCGAACTGCGCGAACGCAGCCAGCTCGCGGAACTGCGCCAGGGCCAGCTTCACGCCGCCGGACAGCTTCTTGACGATCTTGGTCTGCGCCGAACCGCCCACGCGCGACACCGAGATACCGGCATTCACGGCCGGACGGATGCCGGCGTTGAACAGATCGGTCTCCAGGAAGATCTGGCCGTCGGTGATCGAGATCACGTTGGTCGGCACGAAGGCGGACACGTCGCCGGCCTGGGTCTCGATGATCGGCAGCGCGGTCAGCGAGCCGGTCTTGCCCTTCACTTCGCCGTTGGTGAACTTCTCGACGTACTCCTCCGACACGCGCGCGGCGCGCTCGAGCAGACGCGAGTGGAGATAGAACACGTCGCCCGGGTAGGCTTCGCGGCCCGGCGGACGCTTCAGCAGCAGCGAGATCTGGCGGTAGGCCACGGCCTGCTTGGACAGATCGTCATAGATGATCAGCGCGTCTTCGCCGCGGTCGCGGAAGTACTCGCCCATGGCGCAGCCGGCATACGGCGCGATGTACTGCAGCGCGGCCGACTCGGAAGCCGAAGCGACCACCACGATGGTGTTGGCCAGCGCGCCGTTCTCTTCGAGCTTGCGCACCACGTTGGCGATCGACGAGCGCTTCTGGCCGATGGCGACGTAGATGCACTTAATGCCGGAATCTTTCTGGTTGATGATCGCGTCGATGGCCAGCGCGGTCTTGCCGGTCTGGCGGTCGCCGATGATCAGCTCGCGCTGGCCGCGGCCGATCGGGATCATCGAGTCCACCGACTTGTAGCCGGTCTGCACCGGCTGGTCGACCGACTTACGCCAGATCACGCCCGGCGCGACCTTCTCGATCGGCGAGCTGAGCTTGGCGTTGAGCGGGCCCTTGCCGTCGATCGGCGCGCCCAGCGAGTCGACCACGCGGCCCAGCAGCTCCGGGCCGACCGGCACTTCGAGGATGCGGCCGGTGGTCTTGGCGGTGTCGCCTTCGCGCAGATGCTGGTATTCGCCCAGCACCACCGCGCCGACCGAGTCGCGCTCGAGGTTCAGCGCCAGGGCGAACGCATTGCCCGGCAGCTCGATCATTTCGCCCTGCATCACGTCGGCCAGGCCGTGGATGCGCACGATGCCGTCGGACACGCTGATGATCGTGCCCTCGTTGCGGGCTTCCGCGCCGAGCTTGAACTGCTCGATGCGGGTCTTGATCAGTTCGCTGATCTCGGACGGGTTCAAGGTGGAGCTGGACATGGTCGTTATCCTGGGATTTTTTTGAATTCGCTTGAATCGAGAGTCCGGTCCGCGCCGCGCCGGCGCGGCCTGGCCGGGTTGGCTCTTCGCGTACTCAGGCCGTCAGCGCACCGGAAAGGCGCGCCAGGCGGCCGCGGACGGAGCCGTCGATCACTTCGCTGCCGGTATCGATCACCACGCCGCCGAGCAGCGAGGCGTCGACCTGGGTTTCCAGTTCGATGTCGCGCTTGAAGCGGCGCTTGAGCGAAGCCTTCAGCTGTTCGGCCTGCGCGGCGTCGAGCGCCATCGCGCTGGTCACCTTCACCAGCAGCAGCGACTCGGCCTCGCGCTTGTACTGCTCGAACAGCTCGGCCACTTCCGGCAGCAGCGCCATGCGGCGATGCTCGGCCAGCTCGGCCAGGAAGTTGGCGAACGGCGCCTGCGCATCCATGCCCTGCGGCAGGTGCAGCGCCACGAGCTGCGCGGGCAGCACGCGCGGATCGTTGCCGAGCGCGGCCACGCGCGCGTCCTTCGCCACCGCGGCGGCGAAGGCCAACGCCTGCGACCACGCGGGCAGCGCACCGGCCGCGCGCGCCAGCTCGAAAGCGGCGCGGGCGTAGGGGCGGGCGAGAGTGATTGCCTGGGCCATGGATCAGATCTCGGCGACGAGCTGGTCGAGCATGGCCTTGTGGGCCGAAGCGTCGACTTCGCGCTGCACGATCTTCTCCGCGCCCTGCACGGCGAGACGGCCGACCCAGCCGCGCAGCTCTTCACGGGCGCGCTGCTGCATGCTGGCGATCTCTTCGCCGGCCTGGGCCTTCAGGCGCGAGCTCTCGGCGACCGCGTCCTGGCGGGCCTTGTCCACGATCTGATTGGCCTGCTGCTGGGCGCGCTCGATGATCTCGGCGGCCTGCTGGCGCGCCTGCTTGATCTCGGTGGCGACCTTGGCGTCGGCGTCCTTCAGCTCGGCGCGCGCCTTCTCGGCGGCGGCCAGGCCGTCGGCAACCTTCTTCTGGCGCTCTTCGATCGCGGCATTGAGCTGCGGCCAGATGAACTTGGTGGTGAACCAGACCAGGATGGCGAAAGAGACCATCTGGCCCAGGAAAGTCAGATTGATATTCATGAGCTTTCCGAATACTCCGGTAACGCGTTAAACCGCCGATCGCCGCAGCGCGGCTGCGCTGCGGCGACTGTTATCGCGCCGATCAACCGCCGGTGGCGGTCTTCAGGGCGGCGATGAGCGGGTTCGAGAACGCGAACAGCAGCGCCACGGCCAGGCCGATGATGAACGCCGCGTCGATCAG
>Ga0207667_10000259_pt1 | contig 74230 bp, 67 predicted proteins | sample KBSCornC52_FD_184301 | JGI IMG/M metagenome (GOLD analysis project Ga0207667, IMG submission 184301) | Corn rhizosphere microbial communities from Kellogg Biological Station, Michigan, USA - KBS Corn C5-2 (SPAdes) (version 2) | ecosystem: Host-associated > Plants > Roots > Rhizosphere > Soil ... | reverse complement strand
ATTACCCGGCAAACTTCCCTATTCGGGGCCTTGATCGCACCAGGAAAGCTATGATGTTTCACAATACTGAAGACATACACATTCAATGGACCAAGGTGGTTCTTCCGCCGGTCTTCCTCGAGGAAGAGTTCCCCGTTACAGAGGCCGCCTCCGAGACCATTTTCTCTTCGCGCCATCAGATCGCCGAGATCCTTGCCGGCCGGGACGACCGACTGCTCGTGCTGGTCGGGCCCTGTTCCATCCACGACACCAAGGCTGCCCGGCAATACGGCAACCTGCTGAGAGAAGCCATCGCGGAGCACTCTAACGACCTGCGCATTGTGATGCGCGTCTACTTTGAAAAACCCCGCACAACAATCGGCTGGAAGGGCCTGATCAACGACCCGTATCTCGACCAGTCGTACAAGATCAACGATGGTTTGCGCCAGGCGCGGCACTTGTTGATCGACCTCGCCGAGATGGGCGTGCCCACCGGCACCGAGTTCCTCGACATGATTTCGCCGCAATACATTGCCGGCCTGGTTAGCTGGGGCGCCATCGGCGCACGCACTACGGAAAGCCAGGTACATCGACAATTGGTGTCTGGTGTTTCGTGCCCGGTAGGATTTAAGAACGGCACTTCAGGCGATGTCCAGGTGGCCATTGACGCCATCCAATCCGCCGCCCATTCGCACACTTTTCTTGGCCATACCAAGCATGGGCAGTCCGCAATTTTCGTGACGACCGGAAACCCGGATTGCCACATCATTCTGCGCGGCGGCCGAAAGACCGTGAACTACACGGCCGAGAGCGTGGCCGAAACAGCCGCCAAAATGGTGAAGGCCGGACTGCTTCCGCGCATCATGATTGATTTCAGCCACGCCAACAGCAGCAAGGATTACCGTCGTCAGGGGCTCGTGTGCCACGACGTCGCCTCGCAGGTTGCCGCCGGAGACCAGCGCATCATCGGCGTGATGATTGAGAGCAACCTTGTTGCAGGCGCTCAACCTCTGGTAGCAGGTCAGCAGCTTGTCTACGGCCAGAGCATTACAGACGCCTGCATCGACTTTGCCGAAACGCGCATACTCCTGTCGGAGTTGGCTGGAGCCGTACGCGCACGTCGCACTTAGCGTGCAGCCAGGATTGTTTGCCACGCTTTCGCAGTTACCGCCGGGGCCCCACGGGATGTGGTCTCGGCGATGGGATCGGATGCCCGATCAGCACGTGCGTCCGCTGGCGCGTTATCAGTACACGGCACGACAAAGGGCTCGGTCCCATGCAACTCCTGTCGCGCATTCCCAGCCATTCAATCTGATCCGGCTGCAACATCCACGCAGTCGCATTGGCAGCGTTGCTGGTTTCTTTCATGAAATACGCAGCATTCATGTCGGCTTCCGCGGCGTCAACATTCATCTGCGCGCATACGCTTCCGGGCCCACCGGCAGATGAGCAGTAGTCTTCGTCATGAATCAATACGTACTTCTTGCCGTTATTCGGAATGAAGTATCTCGCGGTCAGCGGCCGAATATGAAAGGCAGCGGACCAGCTGCTTACAGCCGCGGAAAACTCATCCGGAAATTGCGACATGGACAGAAATTTGTCCTGCAACTGGCGGGAGAAGATTGTCAGCGTCGGCGTCGGCTCGCCGTTTGTCGGATGAAAATAGAATCCGCCCAGAATGATTCCCGCCTGCAGATCGATCCAGTAGAACCCCGCACCGCCAAGATAAGGTCCCCGGTTGCCCGCAGCAATCAGGTAGCGGCCACCAAGAATTTCGACAGGGACCGGCGACTTGTGCAGGACCTCCTCGATGGCGTCCTGAAGCGGCATATCGGTGCCGTAATGATAGGTGGTGTTTGGCACCACCTTTTTGAGGAGGTTCTTGAATTGCTTGTCTTTCGTCAGCTCCTCAGTTGGCCTGCCTGCGTAGCTATTTAAGAACGCAAGATCGCTCGCGAGTATTGGGTTCTGAAAACTAACGGGAGGTGGCGGTACGGCAAGTTCGATTTTGGAGGATGCATCCTGGTTTGCCATGTCGGGTCGTTGAGCTGCCGCACTTCCGCAAGTGAGAGCGCTCATAATCAGCATTTGGATTCCAAGCGCAACGAAACGAGCGGGGGGAAATCCGCTCAAAGTCCTTCTGCAAGATTCCATCTTGACCCTCTTCGCATCCACGCTAAACCAAGCTCGCGCTATTTCAACTTAAATTCTTGTCATTTTCGTCCCTCAGTGGATCTACAGAAAGCTGGGCCAATGGCGGTCAGCTGCACGATTTATGATTGGCTCAAGCTGGCAACGGCCGCGTGGATCAATGGCTCCAACCATGTCCCCAACCATCTTCATCTCGGCGGGCGAGGCAAGCGGAGAGCACTACGGTGCCCTGCTGGCCACTTCTCTGAAGCAGCAGCTTGCCCAGGCGGGCAAATCCGCCACGCTCTTCGGCATGGGTGGGGAGCGCATGCAGGCCGCCGGCGTTGAACGAATCGTCCGCTCGGAAGATGTCTCCGTAATGGGCATCACTGAGGTGCTGGCGCATTTGCCAAAAATTTATCGAGAATTTCGAAAGCTGAAGAAGGCGATTCGCACCCGCCGGCCCGATGTTGCCGTGCTCATCGATTTTCCGGACTTCCATTTCCGACTGGCTCGCGAGTTCCACCGGCTTGGTGTTCCCGTCGTCTACTTCGTAAGCCCACAACTTTGGGCCTGGAAGAAGCACCGCATCCGGCTGGTGCAGAAATACGTCCGCAGGATGCTGGTCATCTTCCCGTTTGAAGAGGCGTTCTATAAGCAGAACAGCGTTGAGGCTGAATTCGTGGGCCATCCGCTCGCGGAGGTGCCGCAGCCCGCAATCACGCGCCAGCAGTTCGCGTCCGAAAACTCGCTGGATCCAACTGCGATCTGGATCGGGATCCTGCCCGGGAGCCGTCCGCAAGAAATTCGCGACCACCTGCCGGACATGCTCGAAGCTGCCCGTAATCTGGCGAAAGCCCATAAGCAGGCGTTCGAGTTTCTCGTGCCGCTTGCGCCTACACTCAACATCGCTCAACGCGCTCTCGTACACGAAGCCATCCAAACACTGGCTTCGGATCTGACCGTTCGACTGGTGGAAGATGCGCGGGCCGCGCTCTTCCACGCCCGGGTTTCGGTGGTAGCCAGCGGAACCGCAACGGTTGAAGCCGCACTGATCGGTAATCCCTTCGTGGTCGTCTACCGCCTTTCGCATCTCACCTACGCGATCGCTAAGCGGGTGGTGAAAGTGCCGCATGTGGCCATGGCAAATCTGATCGCGGGCAAGCGGGTGGTCCCGGAATTGATTCAAAAAGACTTCACAGCCGCAAATGTCATCCAACAAGTAGAGTTGCTGCTACCGGATGGGCCTGTTCGCGAGTCCATGATTAAGGACCTGGGAACGATTCGCGAAGCACTGAGTGCGCACCCGCTAGACAAAAGGCGCAGGGAGTCCGGCGCAATCGAACGAGTAGCAGCGATCACGATCGGCGAAATTTCTGCGGGTTTCCCCTCGCCGACCGAGTTGGCTGTGAAATTCTGAATGGAACCGAAATGGGCCCGCATAATGACTGCAGCACAACCGGCAGCCGTCCAAGGATGATGATTTCTATGCATTTAGAAAGTCGGTACTTTCAGCGGCAAAGCATTGCCCCGATCGCACTGCGCTTTGCCGCGGCACCTGTAGTCAGGTTGGCCACTGTTTTGGCGGCCATTTTGCCCATTCTCATGCTCGCGGCTCCATTATCTGCCCAGCGATCCGAGCGCGCCGCCCTCGATATCACCGGCTACTCCATCGACGCAGAACTCGATACGGCAACACACCATATCGCGGCCAAAACGGTAGTCACCTTTACCGCTCCTCCCAATGTTGAAGTTGTTAATTTCGGCTTTCATCCTGCCCTGAAGATCACCAAAATCACTGATGCCTCTGGCAAACTGCTCGATGGCGAGCGCACCGCAGACGGCTCTGTCCGCGTGACGCCCGGTTCACCACTGGTTCCGGGCCAGCCTGTCAATTGGACCTTTGAATACGAAGGCGTGCTGACTGGCAGCGAAGACGGTCCGGTGGAAGGGCTGAAACTGGCGGCGATTCAGGAGCCGATCAGTTACCTGCTTTATCCTGCGCGCTGGTTCCCCACAACCGGCTTCATGACCGATCGCTTTACCGCTGAAATGCATATTCGCGTACCGCAGGGCGTGCGCGTTATTGCCAGCGGCAGCCAGGGAGCATCGCACCCGGCCAAGCTGGCCAGTGGCAAGCCGGCAGACCAGTACGACTTCAACTGGACCAAGCCTGGGTTTCCGGGAACTATAATCGCGGGGCGTTTTGTGGGCCCGGTTTCGGTTGGCCCCGGTAACGTTCGGGTGTTCCTCACGATCAGCCATCAGGCATCGGCCAACCAGCTTGCGCAAACCGCCTCCAAGGAATACGACTTCTTTACAGACGCATTTGGCGCAAACGAAAGCAGCCGATTGAATGTTGTTGAAATCCCTGATGACACTCTGCCCGCCGTGTGGGCGCCGGAGATTGCCGCAATCCAAGGTTCGCGCGTGGGTGACAAGAGCGGCATTCGTCTGCTGGCCAATACCATTGCACACCAGTGGTGGGGTTCCGAAGTGAGCCCGCGAACGCTGAACGACGCCTGGATCACGAACGGTATGTCCCGTTATGGCGAGCTGATGTACCTGGAAGAGGATAGCGGCAAGGGAGCAATGCGAGCTGCTTTGGAAGATGTTTCCGCCGGTGCGCTGGCTTACGACACCATTCCGCTTTCAAGTGCGGCGCGTCTAGCTCCTTTTTCGCCCGAGTTTCAATCCATGACCCTGGAAAAGGGGGCAATGGTGTTCCACATGCTCCGCGGCCAGATCGGCGACAAAGCGTTCCTCGCCACTTTGAAAGGTACCCTAAGCGAGTTCGCTGATAAGCCAATCCGCGCGCAGGACTTTGAGAAAGTGGCCGAATCGCAGAGCCAGCAGCAGCTGACGCCCTTTTTCGCGCAATGGATCGACGGCACGGGGGCGCCGCGCTTTACTAACAAATATGCGGTGTACCGACTTGGAAATAACAAGGGGTTCCGAACCATCGGCGAAATCCAGCAGGATCTCGACCTGTTCAGAATGCCGGTCGACCTGCGCGTCGAAACGGACGGCAAGACCGAGAACAAGAAGGTTGAGGTTGTCGGAACGGATACGCAATTTGTTGTCGACACGTTCGGACGGCCGCGCCGCATCAGTATCGATCCCGACCAATGGGTTCTGAAATCCACGCCCGATCTTCAGGTTCGCATCGCCATCCTGAAAGGGCAGCAACTCGTGGCGCAGGGCGACCTGGCCGGCGCAGTGGCTGAATACAAGAAGGCCCTGGAAGCCAATCCGCAGAGTTCGCTAGCCAGTTACCGCATCGGTGAAGTCCTCTTTACCCAGCGTAACTACCAGGCCAGTGTGAACTCCTACCGCGACGCACTGCGCGGAGACGATGAGCCTCGCTGGACCGAGGTCTGGAGCCACATTCAAATCGGCAAGATCTTCGATATCACCGGACAGCGGGATCGCGCGGTGAACGAGTACCGGCTAGCCATCCAGACCAACGACAACACCCAGGGAGCGGTCAACCAGGCTCGAGCCTATCTTCAAAAGCCATACACGCGGGCGGACAACGAGTAATAGAGCTTTCAACTTCAGCTATTGGCCTTTAGCAATTTGCTCTTCGTTGGCGGAGGAAGTCTCTGATTACGGTCCCGCGGGGAGCGTAGCGCAAAATCGGTGGTTGCCATCCTGATGCTTGCATGAGAACCAATGAGGGGTGACCGAACCGACACCACTAAAAGCACAATCCCATACAAAACAAAACGGCCAGCCGTCGTAGGCTGGCCGTTCAGATTGCAGAACTTTACCTGTGCTGTGGACCCAGGGTCAACACTTGCAGGTCGACTTTGGCCAATCCCGTTTTGGTCATAGCTAACCTCTGCGCTGCCCCGAACGAGAGATCAATAATCCGATTTTGTTCAACCAGATCGCCGCGATCCGTAATCTTGACCACGACGGAACGATGATTGTGGTGATTGATGACTTTGACGAGTGAGCCAAAAGGCAGCGTCGGATGGCAGGCTGTCATGGCGTACATGTTATACCGCTCGCCGCTGGCAGTTTTGCGTCCGTTAAACACTCCGCCGTACCAGGAAGCAATGCCGTGGAGTCTGTCGCCGCGTTTGATGGCTGTCTGTTCCGCCTTCGCGGCTACCTGCGCAGCCTGCTCGGTCGCTGCCGCCTGCCGCGCCGCTTGCAAGGAAGGGATTCCCTTGATAGGTGCGCCCGATAAGTTCGGGATGGAACTGGAAAGGCGCGCATCCGCGAGCACTGTCCGCGTGGTGAAAGTAACTACCACCAACGCAGTCAGCGCAACCGAAGAACAGGCCGCAAGCAGGCAAACGCCCAGCGGATCGTTCAATCTCAGTTTGCGTGATTTCCATTTCATAAGCATTCACCCATTTTACCAACTCGACATCAATAAGTTGGATGCTATTTGCGAAAGTGCTATGGGTGTTCTCATTGAAAAAAAACGAGTTCCGTGCACATTGCCGATAAGCTTCTGATATAAAGCGAGTTACAAATCGCACCAAGGATTGTGCAAAATAGTAACCCCATTCAGGTGACTGAAAATGGCTTTGATTGAGCTTCCCAGGACAGGTAAAGAGGGCGAAAGGCCGGGAATGACTTGAATAATAGGCCTGGGAGAAAATGAAAAACAGGACATCTTCATCTACGCCCTTGCTTCTAAGGGCGCGCTCCGAGCAAATACTCTCTATTAGCAGGATGCTCCCGCATAGGAGCCGGGTTGTCTGCTGTCTGGAATATTCCTGTGGATAACCTGCGCAATCCGCTGTTTCAGCAGATCGAGCGGCAGGACGTGCCAGCAGTCGCCTTTTAGGTCTGCGCACTACTCGCTCTGGCCGGTGTTTCCTCTCCAGGCGATTCGGCCCAGCATCTTTTCGCGCTGCTCCTCTTCCAGCGCGTATTCCGCCTTCGGCGTTCCCACATAGCAGATCACGGCCGTAAAGGGCAATGAGCAGAGAACATCAAGCAGGTAGTGCTCGCCGTTCCCCAATACGCTCAGGACCATCAGAATCGCGTACAAACCGCCGGCAATGCGCCCCCACCACCACCGGCGCAGAAACCAGAGTGCAATCAGCGCCATCGTCAGATGGAGAGCGGGGATCCCTTTCGGAGCGGCAGCGATCAGCATCGGCTGGGCTATCAGCCCGCCTGGGAGCGCCGGGAAATCGGGAAACGCATAGCGAGGCCCAGCAACTGGAATCAGGATGTAAATCAAGGGAGCCATCGCAAGATTCAGGCCGAAAGTGTTCAGAACCCTCCGGACTTCCTGTTTCGAACCGAGCCACAGATACGCTGCAACCGTTCCGATGAGCACCAGGTAGACACAATCGTATGTCAGCTTGGTGAGCAGCATGAACCAATGATGATTCAAGGCAAAGCCACGCATTTGGAAGCTGGGGGATCCGAACCATGTGCCGAACTGGTATGCATACAAGTCATACTTCATCGGGCACAGATCCATAAGTCTCGCCAGCGCCTTGCGGATAAGCAGGTAACATACCGGCGAAACCATCAGACAAAGGACGAGCAGATATTCAACGCGTTTCTTGTCTCGCGGAACCGTCAGCCATCTCCACACAAGGAACAGGAAAAGCAAGAACAAGATAAGAAGGCTCGGATGATTGACGATGTGCCTGATCAATATCGGCATTTCATGAGTAGTCTTGGTCATTGGTGGCCCTTTTGGATCGAATAGGCTCAGGTCGCAGGATCGAAATTTGTATCGCTCCAGATGCCTTCATAAAACTCCCCAAGACATTGCCCAGCCACAATACGTTCAGCAAAGATCAATTCTCTCAAAATGCTGAGGAACTGCTGAACAACTTTAGTGGCAGGCAATTAACACTTCCGCCCCTGTTGAGTCGCTTCTTCGGGCAATAAGGAACACCCAATCGTCTCGTTTTGCGGATTAATTTTAGGATCTTGGTAGTTTCGGATCTGAGGTTGTTGTACGGACCAGGCCTCAGGAGATGCCAATGCAGTTGAGCGCAGCGGGACTTGAACTACTGAAAAGATCTGAGGGATTTCGGAGCCACACCTACAACGACCTCAATGGATTTCCGACGATCGGGTATGGCCATCGGCTGTTTCGCGCCGACTCGTATTCCGCAGGAATCAGCGAAGCGCAGGCTGCCGCCATGCTCGCCGCCGACATCCGCGAGGCAGAAAATGCGGTAAGTCGGCTGGTGAAAGTTCCGCTAACCCAAGGACAATTCGACGCGCTGGTCGACTTCTGTTTTAACCTCGGGGCGGGCCGACTTGCGTCATCCACTCTACTCAAGGTGCTCAACACAGGCCGCCATTCCGATGCCGCCGAACAGCTATTGCGTTGGGATATTGCCGGGGGCCAGGAGAATGCCGGCCTCAAAGAGCGGCGCGAATCCGGGTTTGCCCTCTGGCACGACAAAGCGGTGATCACGAACGCCTGAGCTCGCTCTGCTCGCGGCTCGAGCTATGCCGAGTATCACAATTGATGGGGATCGGCAGACACCTAGTCCTGCGGCGCCATGGCGTAATAGCCCTTGCGAACCTGAACCTTGTTTCCGTCGCCACATTGCACGGCAATGCGCCGGAACGTTGAATCCAGTTTTGTGTTGGTCGGCGTGTAACTTGCTACATATTGGGTTCGCAGTTCATCTTCAATCTGCTGAAAGGCATCCTGGAGCTTTTTGCCGTTATTGCCCACGTTGATGACGCGGCCGCCGGTTTCTTCAGCAACGCGCTTGGCCGCGGAATAGCCGTAATAACCCATGCCGTAGCTCCAATACGATTGAACGTCCGCAATCAGGATGACGTAGATGATGACATTGTTTTTTTGTGCCGCGGCAATTGCGTCGGCGATTTTGGTCCGGCTGCCCTGATCATCACCGTCGGTGAGAATGATCATCGCCTTGCGTCCGCTCTCCTGGTTGAGCTTTTGCTCTGCGGCAAGTTTGATGGCGTCATAAAACAGGGTGCCTTTCGGATCGCCGATGGTTGGAATCGTTCCGCCGCCCGCGCCGGGAATACCCGCAGCTCCGTTTCCCCCAGCCGTGTTGATTTCTGCTTTGTCCAATGCGCGCGATAAGAGGTGCGCACTGTTGGTGTAGTCCTGCAGCAGATCGACGTTCACATCGAATGAGATTAGGAAGGCTTCATCTTTCGATCGCAGCACGCGCTGAAGAAACTGGCTTCCAGCTTCCTGCTCAAGGGGCAGTACTCGTTGCTGGCTTCCGGAAGTATCCAGCATAATGCCGAGGGTTAGGGCCTGATTGGTTTCCGCGACAAAATTCTTGATCGTCTGCGGCACCTTATCCTCCTCCACCTTGCAGTCGTTCTTCGTCAGGTGAGGGACAAGTTCACCGCTCTTGTCTTTGACGGTGAAGTAGAGATCAACCAGGTTGACGCCGAGTTTCAAGGTAGTTACCGGCTTCTCGTCGTTCGAAGATGGCGGAGCGGTGCTCACGGGCGGAGCGTCCGGCGAAGGAGCGAGTTGAGCCGGTGCTGTGACGGAAAGCCACGGCAGGCAAACAAATGCGACAGCGAGAGCCCCAAGCCGAATTCTCATACTGGGAATATAGACGGAAACCTAGTCGACTAGGGAGCATATCCTGAACGGATTGTGATGACACGAGCAACCTGCGAACCTCTGGTGCGTCTGATACTCTGACAGGTGCAGACTTGCCGGCCGTCAGGGGCTGGTGTGGGTGCGCCCGCGGGAAGATTAGAGGGTGCCATGGTCTGGGAGGACGAAATACCTGTGAAGTCTTGCTCTAAGGCAATCATCACTACGGCACTTCTTGGTTCGATTCTCATTTTGAGCTCTGGAGCCCCCGCACATTCCCAGCAGAGCGTTCCCGACGCTCCGGCTCCCCAGCCCGCTGCTCCTCTTTCCGGCGTAAATGGCCCCATCACTCCCGGCAGCGGTACACCTGGAATTTCGAGCCAGAGCGGATCCTCAGATTCTCGAGGGATCACGCCGACGCCTCCTCCAAATCTGCCTCCCCAGAAGCCGCCGGTGGCTCAGCCTCCCATCAATGAACCCGCCCAGCCACCCGCCAAACCTGATAACGCTGGCGAGCCCGCTCCGGAAGAGGGCGGTGCGGCTCTAACAAAATTTGTGGTCAACGTAAATTTTGTCGAAGTGCCGGTCACCGTAAAGGACTCCAAGGGCAATCTGGTGGCGGGATTAACAGCGCGTGACTTCAAAATTTTTGAAAATAACGTTCGCGTTCCGCTAAGTCTGTTCAGTGTAGATCCCCGCGCGCTTTCGGTAGCTTTCGTTATCGATCAGAGTCTGCCTGCAGATGTAATGGCCAAGGTAAATGACTCGATGAGCGCCATGCAGGGTGCCTTGACCCCATATGACGAAGTGGCGGTGTTCACATACGGAAATGGGCCCAAGGAATGGACTGGGTTTACAGGAGCTCAAGGCAACCGCCTACCTGCCGTATTGGCACTCGCAAAGTCGAGCGGTACGGACATGCAGGTACCTATCAATAGTGGCCCGTTGTACGGGTGCTCGATTCGCCAGAACGGAAACTGCGTCGATCCTAATCTGCAACCAGGCCGTTCTGCTGGGAACAACACGTTTGGAAATATTCCTAAAGAAATTCATACCCTGAACGACGCCATTCTGGCGGCCGCGAAGGAACTATCGACGCGCCCCAAAGAACGCCTGCGGGTGATCTACGTGGTTTCAGACGGTAAGGAGTACGGCAGCAAGGCAACGCTGCGCGAAGTAATCAAATACCTGCAGACCAACAAGATCGCGGTGTATGCGACGGCCGTAGGAGCGTCAGCGCAGTGGGGCGTTGGATACGTAAACCGGCTTCATTTGCCCTTTACCATGTACGACAACATTCTGTTCAAATACACCTTGGCCACCGGCGGCGACCTTTACTCGGAGCGCAGCGCGAACGGCATTGAACAGAGCTATGCAAAGGTCGCTGAAGAGGCACGCACGCAGTACACGCTCGGCTATCTAAGCCATCAGTCGATCTACGACGGCAAGTATCGGAACATCACCGTACTGGTAGACAGGCCGAATCTCGACGTGATTGCGAAAAAGGGCTATTATCCCTCGGCACAAGATTACAAGTAGTGTGAACGGGCTCGCATGAACGCTCCAGGAATGTCAGCCGGACTGAGTCTGTTGTCGGCTGCCACTTGGGGCGGTTCAGATTTTGTGGGCGGTTTGGGTGCTCGGCGTGGCCCTGCGATGCTGGTGGTGGCTTCCGGCCACATTGTTTCCTTTCTCTTCCTGGTGTGCATCTGCCTGGGCGCCCACCTTCCCCTGCCTGGCCGGCACGACCTGCTGTTTGCGATGATCGCCGGTTTTGAAGGCTCGCTTGCGCTGGCGGTTTTTTACCGGGCGCTGGCCATGGGTGCGATGGGGCTAACGGCCGCGCTCACGGGTTTGCTGACCGCTTTGATTCCGGTTCTATATTCATTTGTGTCGTACGGATTTCCCGGCCCGATGACCGCTGTTGGGCTGCTGGTTGGGCTGACAGCGATATGGCTCATTACCCATACACCGAACCGCGAAGGACCTGGAACGCCGCCCATCGCCCTGCTGCTCGGCGCTCTGGCCGGAACGGGATTCGGCTTTCAGCTGATTCTGTTCAAGATAGCCAGTGGAGGCGGGCTGATGTGGACCATGACGTCAGCGCGCGCGGCAGGTAGCCTGGCGATGATTCTGGTTATCTTGGCGAAGCCCCCAAAATTGCCATGGAAGGGATTTTGGCAGCTTGGCGTGCTGGCCGGAATGCTGGATACGGTTGGGAATCTCTTGTACCTCAGGGCCACTCAGATGGGCCGATTGGATGTGGCGGCTGTGATTTGCTCGCTCTATCCGGCGGGCACCATTCTGCTGGCCGCGCTGGTGCTGCGCGAAGTGCCATCAAAACGACAACTCGCCGGAATGACGTTGGCTCTCGGAGCTGTAATGCTGCTGAGCGCGTGAAGGCAGTACACAACTTCAAATCGAGGAGCTTGCGACTCGACGAGTTGCGGCTCCGCTGCTCGTCCTCAAATGCACAAAGACCCGTGCATTGGCACAGGTCTTTATGAAGCCCTGAACGAACATTGCTCGCTGCGTTCGGCGATCTCGATCCGATTCCGGAGTATTCCCGGAGGTGCGTCTTAGCTCTGCTTCGGCTCAGCCGATGCGGCAGGCGGAGGTGGAGCTGCCTGCGTGTTCTGCGAGGGAGCAGGCGGCGGGGGATCCGAGATGCCCCGAATGCCCTCTTTGAAGCCCTTCAGACCTTCGCCCAAACCCTTACCCAACTCCGGCAACCGCTTGGCGCCAAAGAGCAAAAACGCAACCACGGCCAAGACGATTAGATGCCACGGCTGAAGTAAATCACCCATTCCCGTATCCTCCGCATGAGGCCACCCAAGGCGGCACATGCTCACTGGTTATTGTCGCACAGAACGATAGTACGACGCAGGCTTGTGGTTGAAGGTGAGTTTCGTCACTCGAAAATGAGTCCAAAAAGCGGCGTCGCTCAGTTCACCTGGGCGGGCTTGCCCAGCCGCTCGGTGACCATGGAGAAGAAGGTGCGCAGGTCCTCTTCTTCGCCCTCCGTGAGGCGGCGATATACCTTCATGAGCGGAAAAAGCCGCGAGCCGCGCAGATCGACAGCAGGCACCGCTGCTACACCGCCCGGATACTGCGTCATCTCCCACGACCCCGCGTAACGTAGCCGAAGCACTTCGCCCAGATAGCTGCCCCACAACCGCACCTCAAAATCCATTTCGAGTTCCGGGCTTTCGCCGACGCGAACAAGTATGTCGTCGAGCGAGTCGATCGAGTCCGCCGTGAAGTCAAGCTTCTGGCCAAACTCGCTTCCGGCAAGTTCAACTGCCGCTCGGGCATAGCCCTCCATCATCGCACCCAAATCCGGGAATGACTTTGATTCCAACCGCTTTCGAAGATCAGAAGAGGATTTCATATCAATTCAGCCGAGCTCCTACAAGAATGGCGGAATATGAGAATAGTACAGCGCACCGCATTTGTGTCAGACTTAGAAAGTGCGCAAACGGTTTCGATTGTGAAAAGAATCAAGCTACTTACGATCACTGCCCTTCTGGCCCTGACGATTGGAACAGCTCGTTCAGCAACCCGTGATATCTACCCCGATCCGGCCAAATCAAGAAGCGAACTGGCAGCAGCGCTTAAGGCTGCTCCGGCTGAGCATAAGCGAATTCTGCTGGATTTCGGCGGAAACTGGTGCTCCGACTGCCACGTGCTCGACATCTACTTCCACCAGCCGAAAAATTGGCAGCTCCTGAATACCAACTTCATCCTCGTCGACGTGAACGTTGGCAGATATGATGCGAACCTGGACCTGGCAAAGAAATACAAAATACCGCTTGAAAAGGGCGTTCCGGCGTTGGCTGTTTTGAGTGAAAACGGGAAGCTGCTCTACAGCCAGCAGACTGGAGAATTCGAGGCCATGGGGCGCATGGACCCTTCGGCGGTGACGAAGTTTCTGGTGCAGTGGCGCGAACCGCGAAAAGGCTGTTCCGTAATGGTGCTGAACTGTTAGATGCCAGCTTTCAGTTCCCGCCTGCGGCGAATGAGCGTACGTGCAATTGGGTAGCGAAGGAGTTTGCCGTTCTTACGGAAAAACGTTCGTATGAAATTTGATTTTGAAGCGATCCCTGTATCGCAGATCTACAAGCTGCTGGTGGGCCTGGTTGCGCCGCGTCCCATTGCGTTGATTACCAGCGTGAATGAAGAGGGCCAGCTGAATGCTGCTCCATTCAGCGCGTACAACTACCTGTGCATCGATCCGCCAATTGTCGGCATCGGCGTTACGAATCGCCCCGGCGCACCGCATGTGCCAAAGGATACGGCGCGCAATATTCGGTGCACGGGCGAGTTCGTCGTGAACGTAGTCACCGAAGATATCGCCGAAAAAATGAATTTCTGTGCCACGGATTTTCCCGCAGAACTAAACGAAGTGGAGTTAGCAGGATTCACCACTGCGCCTTCGGAAAAAGTGAAGGTGCCGCGCCTCGCGGAAGCGCATGCTGCGATGGAGTGCCGCGAGTTCACCACAATGGAAATTGGGAATTCCCGCATCATTCTGGGGCGCGTGGTTTCGGTGTACATCGAAGACCGCTTTGTGGATGCGCAAGGCCCATTTGTGAAGGCGGAGGAACTGCACTCGATTGGCCGTATGAATGGGCTGGGCAACTATGTGCGGACAAGAGACGCTTTCATTACGATCCCGCGCATTTCACTCAAGGACTGGAAGGACGGCGAGCGCTAAATCGCAATTCAGCCCCTCATTATCTGAAGCCGCAAATCAGTTTAGCGGTTCGTCTACTGAGAACGCAGTGGCTGCAATTTCGCAATCCGCTGTTTGTAGCTATTCTGCGATCGGGTCCAAGCCCATGGCGAGGCGACCAGTGAAACGGTGTTGATTCTTTGGTTGCATCGGATGGAACTGCGCAGCCTGCACATCACGCAGAATTCTTTCGAGTCCCGACACCCGGAAATAGCCGCTGCCGCCGGTGGCTTCGAGCGCTTTATCAGCTGTACGCTTGACTGCCTCGGCCACGATTGTCTTTCGGATCAGGGAGCGGTTCGCATGCTCCATACCGGGCTCGACCTCCAGGTCATTCACATTCACAATCATGCTTTCGAGCGCGATTTGGGCGGTGGTCAACTCGTTCTCCATTTCACCAATCAGGAGCGCTCTCAATCCGTTATCGCCCCTGGGTACTGCGGCTGCCACAGCCTTTTCTACGGCGGTCTCGGCTGCACCGACGTAGGCTGCACAGATCAACGGCAGTGCAACCGTGAGTATCAGATTCCACACCAGGTGGTACTTGCCGCAAGGCCGCCTTAGCCCAATGGCCTGCTCGGGGATGAAGACGTTTTCGAGGACAACTGTATGCGATCCGGTGCCGCGCATGCCCATCGTTTCCCAAACTTTGTCAATGCGAACCCCTTCGGCCCTCATTGAAACGGGGAAATGCAGGACCTGGCGCCCCTCGGCCGGGTCATCGAAGCGGCCGCTCGTGATAAGGAGATCGCCGGCAAGGCAGCCGCTTGCGAAGACCTTTTTTGCCGTGAACCGATAACCGCCCTCGCATGGAAGTAGAACACCGTTGGAGTCCAGCCAATCGGTGGCGCCGGTGCTAACGAGGATCTTCTCGCCATCAGCAACAGCACGCAGGAGCTTCTCGCCTGGCTTGCCACGGCGGTAGTTCCATACCGCGGCGGCAACCAGGTGCTGATGCATGGAGAATGTGAGCGCCGTCGAGCCGCAACAGCGCCCCAAGCCGACGATCAAGTTACAAACTTCGGTATAAGAAGCTCCGCCGCCGCCGAGTTCTTTAGGGACTAGTGCCGAAAAAAGCCTCGCTTCGCGCATGGCAGCGTAGTTCTCGGCTACAAAGGCATCGGAACTGTCGTAGTCGGCGGCCCGCTGGGCGAACACAGGGCCGAGATCAGCAAGCGCTTGTTTCCAATCGAGGGCAATGGCGGTCGGCATCGTGATTCTCCTTCCAACAATTGTTTTCCGATGACAGTTTGCTTGATTTGCATCCGCCTGAATAGTTCATAATCTGAAGCGTCCGCAGAACGGAGGCAAGATGGCCGCGCACAAAGGATACGGACAATTCTGCCCGGTAGCGAAAGCTGCCGAGATCTTCGCGGAACGCTGGACGCCCCTGGTATTGCGCGAACTGATTGTGGGCAGCAGGCGTTTCAACGAGTTGCGTCGAGGGTTGCCGCTCATGTCCTCAGCGCTTCTGTCTCAACGACTCAAAGAACTGGAGTATGCCGGCATCATCGAGCACCGTGTTAGTGTGCGCAAAGACGCGGAGTATCACCTGACCGAAGCGGGCCAGGAGCTGCGTCCGATCATTGAGGCTCTAGGTTTCTGGGGAGCCCGTTGGATGCGCGGTCGGCTTACAAGCGAAGACTTCGATCCAAGCCTCTTGATGTGGGACATCCGCCGCAACATCGACCTTGCACAGTTGCCCTCAGGGCAACGCACGGTGATCGAGATTAATCTTCGGGATGCCAAACCAGCGGTGCGACGTTGGTGGCTCGTGGTCGATACCGGCGAGGTGGACCTTTGTATGAAGGATCCTGGATACGAGGTGAACCTGCACTTATCGGCCGAATTGAGAGCGATGGTGGAGGTCTGGATGGGACGTGAATCGATGGGCGAAGCAATGCGAGCGGGCAAGCTCGTTTTCGACGGGCCGCGGACACTATCTTCGAGCTTTCGAAAATGCCTGAAGCTCAGCCCCTTCGCACGTACCGGAAGCTGAGCGCACGCCAGCTGGGCCGGCTTCATGCTTGGCTGATAGGGCCCAGATGTTTTGTGTTCTGGTAGGTGTGCTGGATGCGGTGAATCACCGTAATCGTCGAGAGCACCGCCAGTATCCATAGCACCGGAGCCATGGCACCCCAATGATTGAACAGCGCGCCGAGGATGATGAGAACGATGCGTTCCGGGCGCTCCATAAACCCAACCTTGCAGGATCCGATGAGCGCTTCAGCGCGGGCCCGGGTGTAGCTGACCATGAGCGATGTAACCATGACGAAGGCGACCAGCACCACGTAGCGAAACCGATTGATGCGCCCGTAGTAGACAAGCAGCCCGAAGAACAGCACCACATCGGAGTAGCGGTCGATCACCGAGTCAAAGAACGAGCCAAAGATAGTGACCTGGTTGGTGCGGCGCGCCACGCGACCGTCCACCATATCAAAGATGCCGGCCCCGAAGATGACCATACCCGCGAAGAAAAACATGCGGTCGTTATTCGAGGCGTTGGCATGACCGAACAGAAATGCGGCCGCAATGTTGATCATCAGGCCGATAAACGTTAATACGTTAGGAGAAATACGGGTAAGCGCCAGGCCACGTACGATGCGGTCGAGCAACCAGCCACAAGCACTGCCAAAGGCGCTGGTCCAGGTGGTCATTGCAAATCTTCCTTGCTACTGCTACGCGTCTGCGGCAGATTGTTCGTTCTCATCGTCGCCGGCCTCATCGTGAACGGTGGTCAGTTTGAGGATTTCGAGTTCGCGTTTTCCGTTCGGGGTCACAACGGTGGCCACGTCTCCGACGCGCTTGCCTACAATGCCCCGTCCGATCGGTGAGGTGGTTGAGATCAATCCCTTGGAAACGTCCGACTCCTCGCTGGTGACAAGGCGGTACTCAATTTCCTCGTCCTTAGTGGAGTCATAAACCACCACGGTGGACCCGAAGCCGGCCCGATCGCGCGGAATATTGGCGAGATTAACCAGAGAGAGCTCAGCCATGCGTCGCTTGAGCTGGCCCAGGCGCGCATTCACAAAATCCTGGCGCTGCTTTGCCATGTGGTATTCCGCGTTTTCAGACAGATCGCCTAATGCAACAGCCTTCTTGATCTCAGCGGGGAGCTCGTGCGCAAGCTCATGCTCGAGGGCTTGGATCTCTTCGTGGAGTTTCTTTTTAATGTGATCGGGCATCCAGTGTCCGTGGCGGGGAGCGGAGCTGCTCAAACCGCAAAAAAATGAAAAAACCTGACTTCCAATTATACGCGGCGCGCTGGACGACGGGAGTTCCCCTTGTTCCACACGCCGCCATAACGCCCACCCAAGCGCCAGCTCCGCCGGTGGGATGCGGATAACCGCGCGACCGAACCTTTTCTAGAGCTTCGGCGTATTTCGATGGGATTGATCGAGAAAGGCTTGGAGGATCAGGGTGGCCGCTACCTGGTCAACCACTCGGCGGTGCTGCTGGCGCTCGTGACCTGCCTCATAGAGAATTTGGTGGGCGTCGTGAGTTGTAAGACGTTCGTCATACATATGAATCGGAAGGCCTGTAAGCTCGCCCAGTTCAGCCGCAAGCGCCCTGGTTTTGGCCGTTTGCGGACTCTCTTCACCGGAAAGGCGCAGAGGATCGCCTACGACGATGGCTGAAACCGCGAATCTACGTGCCAGCCTGCCAAGGGATCGAAGATCATCGCGACGGCTCCGCTTTCGTTCGAGCGTCATCACGGGCTGGGCCGTAAGCCCAAGTTCGTCAGAAACCGCGACACCGATTCGGCGATTCCCCACATCCAAGCCGAGGAAACGCGGGGGCGGGCCGGACTGGTAAGTGGTTTGCATAATCCAAGCTTAAAGGCCCGGGCTGGTTCAGGCGCAGCGGAAGGTGGCATCCTAGTAGCTAACAACCCACCCTTGGCAGTGGATACAATCGAAAGATAGAGAGTCGTTTGGGACGTCATCAGCGTCTGTAATTGGTAAAGGGTCAATAGCATCGGGATGGTAAGCCGCAGATGGAAAAGCAAGAAAAGGAAGCGTTCCGGGGTAGGTGGGGCCATGTTGGCCATCCTCCTCCTTGGAGTGCTGGCGGCTGCGGGTGCGGCGTGGCTGGTTCTCGCGCCGTACGGACCCGAGAGCGAGACCTTCGTTGAGATTGAACCAGGTTCATCTGCTGCTGCAATCGGCCATAAACTTGAAGCTGCGGGTGTTGTAAAAAGCCAGTTTGCGTTTGATCTTCTGCGCTGGGTGAAACGCGGAAGATTGTTGGCTGGAGAATACAGATTTGATCATCCGGCGCCCTTGACAGAGGTATACGAGCGCATCAGACGTGGGGATGTGTACACCGTTTCCCTGACAATTCCTGAGGGCGCAAATGTATTTGATGTCGCAGCTCGCGTGGAGTCGGCCGGCCTGGCAACGCGCGAAGAGTTCTTGAGAGCCGCGACCGAGCAAACAGGACTGGTAGCCGACCTGGATCCGACAGCGAAAAGCCTGGAAGGCTATCTGTTTCCGGAGACATATCGCTTTCCACGAAAGGTGAGACCCTCGCAGATTGTGGCGACTATGGTGCGGCGATTCCGCGTAGTGGCGGGACAACTGGGATTGAAAGAGGACGTACATTTGGTGGTGACGCTTGCTTCATTAGTAGAACGGGAGACAGCCGTTGACGGAGAACGGCCGCTGGTTGCGAGTGTCCTTGTTAACAGACTTAAGAGCAACATGCCGCTGATGACCGATCCCGCGGTGATATACGGCCTGGAACGCGAGCAACGGTGGCGGGGCACATTGCACGAGAGCGATCTCGCGCACAATACGGCTTACAACACCTATTTGCACGCTGGGCTTCCGCCTGGGCCGATTTCGAATCCGGGAGTGCGTTCGCTTCGCGCTGCCATGGACCCGGCAAGAACGGATTACCTGTATTTTGTGGCTGCCGGCGCAAACGCGCAGGGGCACTCCAAGTTTGAAACCACCCTCGATGAGCATAACCGGGACGTAGCGATCTACAGGCAGGAACTGAAGAAAGCAGGTCTGCGATGAAGTATCTGCAGCGCCTGGCCTGCCTCATAATGCTTGCCGTTACCCCGATGCTTTCCGGGTGCTTCTTGTTTTATACGAGGAGGCACTTGCCGGTACCGAAGGCTCCCGCCATTACGCAGACAGTTACTCCAGAGCAACTGGTGGATCGGTTGAATCAGCGCTGGGCCGATCTGCACACCATGACCGCCAAAGTCGAGATCCAGGCTAGCGTTCTGAAAACGGAGAAGGGCGTCGCAACCGATTACACCACCGTGGGCGGCAACATTCTGTTCAGCAAGCCAGGAAAACTTCGCGTTCTGGGCCGCGCACCCGTAGTGGGTCTGAAGATATTTGACATGGCGAGCGATGGGAAGAATTTCACTTTGTACATCCCATCGAAGAAAATCGCTTACAAAGGTTCAGACAAGGTAACGAAGAAATCGCCGAATGAACTGGAGAACCTGCGGCCGGACTTCTTTCTGGATGCGCTGATCGTGCAGGGGCTTGAAGCGGACGATTACTATTCCGTGACCACCGATTCCGAAACCGTGGAAGATGCTGCCAAAAAGCGCCTGTATTTTGTGCCTGAATACGTCTTGAGCATCACCCGGCATGTCGCCGGCAGCCACCAGGACACGCCCGTGCGCGTTATTACGTTCCATCGCGATGACCTGTTGCCTTACGAGCAGGATATGTACGACAACGAGGGAAATCCCGAAACACACGTGAGCTATTCCAATTACCAGGACTTCGGCTCCGGTAAATACCCATCCACGGTGACAATCAAACGGCCAAAAGAAAATTCACAAATTGTTTTGACGGTAGAGGCGGTGACGAAGAATGTCGACCTGCCGTCTGATCAGTTTGTTGTAGATGTGCCCCCCGAGACGCAGATCAAGCACCTCGACTAGGTCGCAGATTTCTTTCATACACTCAAGAAGATCCGCTACTGCGGCGGCATATTCGGCGGCCCACCTGGCATTCCACCCGGTGGCACTCCCATCACAATTACGCTCGATGCGGTGAAAAGGCCATCCTTGACCCCGCCATCGGCACGCAGCATGTCACCAACTGCGATATCGGATAGCGTGATGGGCTCCCGGTGCTTGCGGAAAGTGGTGTTTTCGTCAGCCACAAAGGAATGCGCGGCGTTGTCGACCGCGCTCATCACGGTGACTTTGACCCCGTCAATGCCTGTGACCTTGCCCTGAATCCACGTCTTGCCGAAGTTGGCTCGCATTTCCTCCAACTGCTTCGCCGTTTCGGGGTCGAGCAGAATGATGCCTACGGCACCGATCGACTTCTCGGCTTGATCCATTTCGCCCGAAGCGGCTATTGCATCGCCAACCTTGATTTCGGCGGCCTTGATGGTTTCAGGAACAGTTCCTCCCGGTCTGAAACCGCCATCGCGAGATTGCGCGTCGCGCTGTTCTCCACGTTGTCCGCGGCCCCGGCGCATGCCTGGACCACGGCTGCCCGGGGGTTGCTTCAGGATCCGGGTGTTGACGCTGTAGTGAACCGTGAGAGCTCGGCCGTCTTCGGTTTTGATCATGAAGTGACCGGCTGTGACCTCAGTGACGGTTCCCATCACGCCACGACCGCCGGCTATCCCCATCCCCGATCCCATGCCCATCATGCCACGACCGCCGCGCTGCGGGTTCGCTCCAGAACCATTGGTGGGCGGCTGCCATGAGGGTGAGGTGCCGGGATCCTGCGCGAATGCGGAACTGACGAGCATCAAGGTAGACAGGAAAATCGGCAGAGCACAAAATCGCATAAAACTCCTCAATCTGGAGCGTTGAACCCTTGACTAATAGACGAGTAAACCGCACCGGAAGATGACCGCCAGTGCTATTGGGCAGTCTGGGACGCAATGAGTTGCTGGAAGCCCGGAAGGTCGCGAATGCTGGCAAACGACTCGTCGCTGGCGATCTTTCTTACGTTCGTAAACCCCTCATTCATTGCCAAACGCAGATTGTGAATGGCACATTCGGGATTTCCGGCGCTCACGCACCCTCGGGCCATATAGTAATGCAAAGCGCCGCGATCCTGGGCGGACGCCGGGTTCTGCACACTTGCGCCAGTGTGGCTGCTGAAGATATTCGGGTTAAGCTTTAGTGCGGCCCGATACGACTCATCACCTTTTTTGTATTTGTGCTGGGCCATGAGGTTCGAACCTAGGTTCCGGTGAATGAGGGCGGACTTGGGATCGATCTTGAGCGCCTTTCGGTAGAGTTTCTCTGCCTTTCGATAATCCTTTTGTGAGTCATAAACCGTAGCGAGATTGTTCATGACCTGTGCATTGCGCGGATCGAGCTTGAGCGATGCTTCGTAGCAATGAAGAGCATCCTTGACCGCGAACATCATCTGATAGGCAATGCCCATCTTGTTCCAAATGGCCGGTGTGAGCGGGGAGGCCTTGGAGTAAGCGGCGATAGCAGCCTGGTAGCGCTGCCGGATTGAAAGTGAATCGCCGATCTGCTCCTGGGTGGGTGGAGGTGAGTTAGTTATGTACTGGAGCGGCGGATTCACTGAAGTGCCCGTTCCGGCCGAGGGTGCGGGTGACGGGGCTGGGGGCTGAGCCTGCGGATTCGGGACAGGGGATGCTTGCGCCGGGCCGGGAGCTGACACGGCAGGTTGGTCCGGAGTTGGCGATGAAGTGCTCTGCTGAGCAGCCAAAGGTACAGAGGCTACGGCGAACACGGCAGTAAAAAAGAAAAGAGCCGGCAGGCCGTAAGCGGCATCGAACTTGGACATATATCCTCCCCGCGGTGGTGTTGCTGGGGCGATCTGGCGACCGTACCGTCCAATGACTTAGGCAAGAACATTAGACCACAATCGGCCAAGATGGCGAGAAAAGAGCCATTAATTTGTTTTTGCAGGACTACAAAACCAACAAGGGAAATCGCCTGGGTTTTCGGCGTATCTTTTGTGAATGGAGCGACAAATGGGTAGCACTGCGATAGATCTGCAGGTCGAGATAGCAGCACGGTTTCGCGAAGTACGCGGACGGACACTTGCCCTTTGCAACGGGTTGACGGCAGAAGACATGATGGTTCAATCGACACCTGAGGCTTCTCCGGCCAAATGGCACCTGGCGCACACCGCATGGTTTTTTGAGTCGTTTGTCCTGCGCGAGTTTGCACCCGGATATCGCCCCTACAACAGAGAATTTCACTGGCTGTTCAACTCTTATTACGAGAGCTTCTCTATATTTCCAGAGAAGAGGCTTCGTGCTTCGTTCTCGCGGCCTTCTCTGGATGACGTTATGAGCTATCGCAAGCACGTGGATGCCGCGATCGAAGAATTGCTCGATTCCGATGCTGATCCCGAGGCGTTGCGGCGAATTGTGCTGGGCGCGAATCATGAAGAGCAACACCAGGAATTGCTGCTGACCGACATATTGAACGCTTTTTTTACTAATCCGCTGCGGCCCGCTTACCTGAGTACCTCGTTGGATGCACTGGACGCAGCTGGGGAAAACCCTAGACCTGCGTTGGATTTTGAATCGTTCCAGGGCGAACTACTCGATTTCGGCCATCAAAGCGATGGCTTTTGTTTTGATAATGAATTGCCGAGGCACAAAGTTTGGTTAGAGCCATATTCACTTGCGAAACGTCTCATCAGCTGCGGTGAATATGCTGAGTTCATCGCCGATGGAGGTTACAAGAAACCCGAGTTGTGGCTTTCAGCGGGTTGGGATGCGGTGAAGGCGAATGGTTGGGAGGCTCCGCTTTACTGGACAAACGAAGACGGAGCCTGGAACGTCTTTACACTGCGCGGTTCGAAAACACTGAAGGAATTGGAAGCACGTCCAGTAAGCCAGGTAAGTTTTTACGAGGCAGATGCCTATGCACGCTGGAGCGGCTACAGGCTGCCGACGGAGTTTGAATGGGAAGCTGCCGCAGCAATGCAAGCGCCGCAGGGAAATCTGCTGGATGCGGGTTTACTGATACCCGCACCAGTTATCGAGCAAAACGGTTCTGGACAGTCAAACGGCGCTCTACAGCAATGTTTCGGAGATTGTTGGGAATGGACTGGGAGCGCTTATCTTGGTTATCCCGGATTTCAACCTTTGGAAGGCGCTCTAGGTGAGTACAACGGGAAATTCATGAGCGGGCAAATGGTACTGCGAGGAGGCTCCTGTGTAACTCCGGCTGCACACATTCGTGCGACCTACAGGAATTTTTTTGCACCGGAAACGCGATGGCAATTCTCCGGTATTAGATTGGCGAAAAGTTAGCTGCAACTCTCGCAAAAGTTAATAACACGATGTAGTAACCCTGGTCCGAAGTTAGGCATCCAACAAAGCGCATGAGTACAACTACGTATCCCTCCCTGGCGAACGTTCTCCAACGAATTGCGGATGTAGAGCACGTAAGCAAAGATCAGCTCACAACGGCACAGCAGATCAACGGTCCGGTGGCAACCGCAGTCCGCGACGGGCTCACCGGGTTTCCGAAGAAACTGCCCCCGTGGCTTTTCTATGATCGGACGGGATCACGCCTCTTTGATGAAATTACTGAGCGGCCGGAGTATTACTTGACGCGCACGGAGCGCGGCATACTCGCGGAGCACTCGTTGAGGATAATTCAGCACGCCGCTGACGGCCGGCGATTGCGCATCACGGAATTGGGCGCTGGATCGGCGGAGAAAACTCGACTGCTGCTGAAGGCGGCAGTTGCCGAACAAGGGAGAGTCACGTACGAGCCGCTCGACGTTTCGAGCAGCGCGCTGGATCTAGCCAGGCGCAGTATTGAAACCGAAATTCCTGAAGTTACGGTCCGTCCGAAGGTGATGGATTACGCCAAGGAGTGCAGTCGTCCGAATCGCGAACTTCATCTGGCTCAGCGCCACGATGACGGTGCCGCACTTAAGTTCGAGTATCTCCCGGTGGGTGAGCGGCGACTGGTGCTCTACATTGGGTCAAGCATAGGCAACTTTGAACCGCATGAAGCGCAGCGGATACTGCGCAGCGTGCGGGCCGGACTGAAAAATGGGGACGGATTACTGCTGGGTGTGGATCTTGTTAAGGATCGCTCTACCTTGCTGGCCGCTTACGACGATTTTGCCGGTGTCACGGCCGATTTCAATCTGAACATGCTGGCCCGCCTGAACCGCGAATTAGGCGCGGAGTTCACATTGGACAGCTTCGTGCATCGCGCCGTCTGGAACCAAAAAGAATCGCGAATTGAGATGCACCTGGAGAGCCGCATCGCTCAGAAGGTCGCTATCTCTGCTCTAAAAATGGAAGTGAGCTTTGCGCAGGGTGAAACAATCCACACCGAGTGCAGCTATAAGTACGCGCCTGGGCAGGCAGAAGCAATGCTGAATGAAGCCGGCTTTTCACAGACGGAGAGCTGGACAGATCAGCGGGGCTGGTTCAACGTGTGCCTGGCGCGGGTTTGAAATCAGCTTTCAGCTACTAGCTGCCAGCTTCTCCTTAGGTGATGGAGCGGTTGTAGACTCCCAAGTCTCCAAAAAGGCTCCTGCGTAAACTACTTTGCGCTTGCGATACGGACCAGCAGCGTGTCGTGGCTTTTGAGTTCGATCGGCATATCGTCGGTCAGCGTGACCTCCTGGCCGCTCCACAAATCCTTACCCTTTTGCGCGCCATGCAAGCCGAGCTTTGAAAGGCTGAGATGGAACGGGTGCGTTGCCACGCGGTCGGAGCCTGCGTTGAGGACGGCAACGGCCATCGCGCCTCCGGAGAGCGGCCGGCTCCAAACGTCAACTTCACCATCAGAATAAATATGTGAAGCCTGATGGCCGAGCTCGTCCTGATCGATCGCGATCACGTCGCTGTTGGTCAGTATGGCTTTGATTTCGGGCTTCATGTTGGGCAGGTCGTTGCCGGCAAGCAGCGGAGCGGCCAGCATGGCCCACATGGAGAAGTGCGAGCGATTCTCCGCTAGCGTGAGTCGTCCGTTGCCTACTTCAAGCATGTCCGGGTCGTTCCAGTGACCGGGGCCTGCGTACTTGGCCAATCCTGCCTGCTGATTAATGATGTTGTAGATGCTGCCCCAATTGGCCTGCACATCGCCGGTGGTGCGCCAGAGATTTCCGCCGAGCGCGGGAGCCCACTCCCACGGCGCGTCCCAGCCGTATTGGCAAAGTGAATAGACGATGGGCCGACCGGCAGCTTTAAGCGCTTTGCCCATTTTGTCGTAAGCGGCCACCATCATACGCATCTGTTCAGCTTCGTCATTTGGCGCTTTCGCCCCCATCACGTCGGTACGGAAGCTGCACAGATCGTACTTGAGGTAATCGATACCCCACGACGCATACATTTGCGCGTCCTGCGCTTCGTGATCGAGCGATGCCGCGTATCCGGCGCACGTCTTTGTGCCTGGGCCGGAATAGATTCCCAGCCTGAGTCCCTTGGAGTGCACGTAATCGGCCAGCGCCTTCATGTCAGGAAATTTGGAATTAGTATGTAGAACACCGCTGGAATCGCGCTCCCCTTCCCAGGTGTCGTCGATGTTGATGTAGATGTAGCCCGCATCTTTCATGCCAGTGGCGACCATCTGGTCAGCGGCGTTGCGAATGTCCTGCTCAGTCACCTTTCGAGCAAAGAAGTTCCAGCTATTCCAACCCATGGGAGGCGTTGCTGCTACGCGAGATGCTGCCGCCGCTGGTTCTGCCTGCGCCGCCCCCGTTTTCTCGGAAGCTTGGGCTAAACAACTGAAAGACGCCAATGCGACGGACGCGAGCACGAGGGGTTTGGAAACCTGCATAGGTGGATTCTCCTGAAAACATTTTCAGAGGAATCCTACCCTGTCATCCGCAAAACGGCAATCCCAAAGTGCTAACCGTGCAACGTGCTAGACCCACTCGCCGCCGCGCATCAGCGGTTCTTCTATCCCTGATGCTGTGATGGCATCGATGTCGAGCTTGTCTGACCCGATCATCCAGTCAACATGAATCAGGCTCTGGTTGCCGCCTTTGGCTGCGAATTGCTCGGAAATGAGCTTTTCACCGCCAAGCATGCACGAGGCGTATGCCTGTCCCATGGCGATGTGCGATGCGGCGTTCTCATCGAAGAGAGTGTTCGAGAAAATGATGCCACTGTTGGCGATGGGTGACGAGTGTGGAACCAGGGCAACTTCGCCGAGGTGACGCGCGCCCTCGTCCGTGTCAATGAGCTTCTGGAGAACTTCCTGGCCGCGGGTTGCGCGCGCTTCCACAATACGGCCGCGCTCAAAGCGAACCTGGATCCCTTCGATCATGGTTCCCTGATGCGACAGAGGCTTGGTGGCTGTGACAGTTCCGTCTACGCGGTCCTTGTGCGGCATGCTGAATACTTCTTCAGTGGGAATATTGGGGATGCAGTACAGGCCATTGCCGGCGGTGGTACCGCCGCCGAGCCAGAGATGATCGTCGGCAAGGCCGAGACGAAGATCGGTGCCAGGGCCACGATACCGCAGCGCCGAGTAACGCTTCTCATTCAAGCGAGCTGCGTGCACGTGCAAGGTCGCGTCATGCTTTTTCCACGCGCTGACAGGATCGGCGGTATGAATACGCGACGAAGCGAAAATAGCGTCCCACAGTTTGGCTAAAGCCACATCCGGGTCATCGTTAGGGAATACGGCCGCAGCCCACGCAGGAGTTGCGCTGGCGACGATGGTCCAGTTGATATCGTGGCGCGAGATGTACTCCAGCGCCGGACGATATGCCTTTGACATGGCGCTGTTGGCGCGCCCCACCTTATCCGGGTCCTGCTGCGAAAGTAGCATTGGGTTGCCGCCGGCAATGGCCAGTCGCGCGGAGCCGCTCTTGAAAGCGGTTGCCATTCCGTCATACAGCCAGCCTGCAGCGCGATCGAAACTCTCATCGGGCGCAAACTGATAGCGCATCAGCGTCGTTTCATCATCGCTATACATTGTGGTGACGAGCGAGGCGCCGGCGCGATAGGCATGCTCGGTGATGCGACGAGCGAGCGGCAGCGCCTCGAGCGAGGCGGTCATCAGCAGTTCCTGTCCGCGTTGCAAACCGAGTCCTACGTTCACGGCGACCTGTGCGAGAAGATCGAGCTTCTGTTCGTGCGTGCGCGCGTCGGGAGCACTGGGAATATTCGTCATGGAAATCTTCTCCTCGTTTCTTTGTCTGTGGCCTGTTTGAATTAGCCAAACAGGCTTTGGATTTTCTGGTTTAGTTCGTCCATCTGGCGGCGCAGGTCGCTCAGTTCGGCCTCAAGCCTTTCGATGCGCTCATCGTCAACCTGATTGCTGGAAATTAAAGAGCCGCGCTGCGATGAAGGTTCCGCAGGGGCAAGGGCGATGGATTCGACCGGACCTGAAAGTAAATGTGCGTAGCGTGATTCCTTTGTGCCTGGCTGACGAGGCAGAATCGCCACCAGCGGCGGCTCGCGGTCCATCAGCTTCTGCAGGCCGCCTAGTACGTCTGAGATCTCGTCGAAACGGTGCAGGCGCTCGGTGCGGCCGCGCAATTCGCCGGGGGTTTGCGGTCCGCGCAGCAGCAGAACGCACAGAAGCGCGACTTCGGCGCGGCTGAAATTGTAGGCTTCGCCGAGCCAGTGCTCGTATTTGGCCACACGGCCGTCGGATGATCGCGCATGGCCTGCGAGTTCCCCATCCTGCAGCCCATTGAGAGCCTGACGCACCTCGTTCTCGTCCAGGTTCATCACCGGCTCGCGATTCGAGCGCTGATTGCACGCATTGACGAGTGCGTTCAGCGACAGCGGGTAGTAGTCGGGGGTGGTGATTTCCTTTTCGATCAGCGCGCCAAGAACGCGGGCTTCAACGGCGGTAAGTACAACGGGATCGCCAGCGGGCATGCTCTATTTTTACATCTCCATGCCGGAGATCAGGCAGCCTGGGTTGCCGGCTGCGATTCGCGATTGCGCGTAAGCACGTAATAGACAAGCGGCGTGACTACAAGGCTCAGCACCATGGAAATGCATAGACCGCCGATAACCGCAATGGCCAACGGCTGCAGCATCTGCGAACCGGCGCCAATTGCGAACGCCAATGGCAACATTCCGCAAACCGCAGCAAGCGCGGTCATAACGATCGGCCGCAGGCGGCGCTGTGCGGCATGCATCATAGCGTCGCGGGCTGAGGCGCCCTGGGCGCGGTATTTTTCGTCGGCGTCGAGTAGCAGGATGCCGTTTTTGGCGACAATGCCGATCACCATGATGAGCCCCATAAACGAGGCAACATTGAAGGTGGTGTGGGTAATGAGCAATGCAACAATTACACCCGAGATCGACAAAACCGACGAGGTGAGGATCGCAATGGGAGCCGGGAAGTTGCGAAATTCGGTTAGCAGCACACCAAAGACGAGTGCGAGAGCGAGCAGAAGTACCTGGAGGAGATCGCGGAATGATTTTTGCTGCTCTTCATAGGTGCCGCCGTATTCAACCCTGACGGATTTCGGAAGGCGAAGATCAGCCACCGTCTGCTTGACTTTCGTGATGGCGGTTCCAAGGTCAGAGCCTTCGAGGTTGGCCGTGACCACGACCAGCCGCTGCAGGTTTTCTCGGCGAATTTCATTTTGCGGCGGAAGTTGCTGCAGTGTCGCCAGGGACCCGAGGTTGGCGGTGTGGCCGGAGGCGCTGTTGAACACGGTATTGCGAATCGCGTCCAGCGATTTGCGGGTTTCATCGCTTAGCCGAATGCGAATGGTGTACGGGCGACCATTGGTGATGAGCGGAGCACTGATCGGTATGCCGTCGAGTATGGAAGTCGCGTCTTCAGCCACTTCCTGAGGCGTGAAGCCCAGCCGCGAGGCGACTGAGGGATCGACCTGAAAATTCGTGGCCGGGCCGCTGATGGTGTTCTCGATGCCGTTCTCCATGTCCACTACGCCGGGGATCTTTTCAATGGCGTCGCCCACGCGGGGACCGAGCTGTGTCAGGAGCGCCTCGTCGCTCGAAAAGATCTTCACTTGAATCGGCTCGGGCGCATTGGAGAGATCGTTTATGTTGTCCTGCAGAATCTGGAATAGCTCGATGTCGAGTTCGGGCTCCGTCTTCTTAATTTGGGCACGCACCTCTTCCATCACATCCCAGACAGAACGACTCCGCTTGGCCTTGAGCTTCACCGTAAAGTCGCCGCGGTTGGCCTCAGTCACCGCCGCATATCCGAGTTCCAGACCTGTGCGCCGAGATGTGCTTTCGACCTCAGGTATGGAATGGAGAATCCTTTCAACATGTTCAAGAACGCGATTGGTCTCAGTGAGAGAACTGCCGGCCGGAGTGAGGTAGTCGAGGATGAAACCGCCCTCGTCCATCATGGGCAGCAGGTCGGAACCAAGCGCCTGGTATCCAGCCCAGGTTGCGACCACCAGCAGCAGGCAAATACCTCCCACCCATAGCGGTTTGGCAACAGCCCAGTCGAGCACGCGATGATGGATGCTTAATACTTTCGTGAGTACGCGCCCGGCTGCGTGATCGTGCCCTGCTTCATTGCGCTCCTGGCGCAGCAGAACGTAGCTAAGGCCGGGTGTCCACGTTAGCGCTAGGGCCAAAGATGTAAGCAGAGCCGCCGTCATGGTTACGGCGAGAGCGCGGAAGAAAAGACCGGTAACACCGGTGACCGACACCAGCGGAAGAAACACTACAACGGGCGTAATAGTTGATCCGATGAGCGGCACCATCAGTTCGCGCAGTGCTTTGCGGACCGCTTCCGGACGAGCCTCGCCATTATCGCGATGCATGACGATGTTCTCAACCACAACGATGGCATCGTCGATGACCAGGCCAATGGCCGCGGCCAGGCCGCCGAGCGTCATCAAGTTAAAGCTCTCGCCCATGATCCAAAGAAAGATAAATGTGACAGCGATGGTGACCGGAATAACGAGCCCGGCAATCAGGGACGAGGTCCAGTCGCGCAGGAACAGGAACAGGATGATGCAAGCCAGAATGAGGCCGATGAAGATTGCATCGCGTACGCTGGAAATGGAGTCACGCACTAACTGCGACTGATCGTAGAAAGGATCGAGTTTGACCCCCGGAGGCAAATTTTTGCGTAGTTCTTCAATTTGCGCGGCCACTCCGTTCGCGACCGCAACAGTGTTGCTGGTGGGCTGACGCAAAAGGCTGAGGAGCACAGCGCTTTTACCATTCGAGGTGACATTGGTGTAGACAGGCATGGTGCCGTCCACGACCGTGGCGACATCGGCTACGCGCACCGGCGCACCCGTGGCCGTGGTTTTTACTACGAGTTGGCGAATCTCCTGGGCATTATGCACCTGCGCGCCCACTAGCCCCAGAATGAGTTGATGATTGGCTTCGTAAAGTCCCGGCGAGTCGATGATATTGGATGCTTCGACGGCCGCAGCTAAATCAGGCACGGTGATTCCGGCGGACTGCATCAAGGCGAGATTCGGAATAACGTGGAACTCCGGAACCTGGCCACCCTGCACAATTACAGTGCTGACGCCGGCGGTGCGATTCAGCGGAGGCTTAAGCTCGTATGTCGCGATGTCCCAAAGCCGCGTGAGAGGAACCGTATCGGACGTAAGGCTATAACCAAGGATTGGAAAGCTGGCGAAGGTGAGTCGCTTGGTGGAGATATTGACTGTGGACGGCAATGATTGCCGGACCTTCGAGAGAGCGGCGTCGACAAGCTGCAGTTCCGTGACCATGTCGACGTTCCAATCAAAGAACAGGCTCACTTCAGCCGTGCCGCGGCTGGTGGTGGAGCGCACGGTTTCAAGGCCGGGCACCGAGTTGACAGCGTCTTCTACAGGACGGGTGATAGTGACGGCCATTTGCTCGACAGGCATCACGCCGTTATCAACCGCGATCACTACGCGCGGAAAATCCGTCTCTGGGAAAACAGAAATAGGAACCTTAAAGGCAAGATAGATACCGGCGACTGTCATCACTACTGCGAAGAAAAAGATGGTGCGCGTGGTCCGAGCAAGCCAAAACGACTTTTGAGGCGAGGCGGAGGAGCCGAGCTCTTCGTTCGGCATTAGTCGTCTCCCTTGTCCTTGCCCGCGTCGTCGCCATCTTCGCCGGCTGCGGGGCCGATTTTTACCTTCGTGCCTTCGTCAATTCCATAGGAGCCGGTGGTGATAACCACGTCATCGGCTGCAAGGCCCTTTGTGACCTGGACTTCTTTCTCGCCCTGAATGCCGAGCGTGACGGGCTTCCGATGTGCGGCGCCATCGCTGCCGATCACCATTACCGATTTCGAGCCGTCTTGCGCAGTGAGTATCGCTGACGCGGGAACCTTGAGCGCTTTGGGAATCGACATTCCGGTAATGGAGACCTTGACCGGCGTACCAACCTTGAGCTTTCCAGATTTGTTGTCGATTTTGAGCCAAACTTCGATAGTCGTGCTTCCCGGATCGAGCGCGGGGCTGATCAGAGATACTTTTGCGGGAACCGGTTCGTCCATACCCGGCACATCAATCTCGGCGTCATCGCCTACCTTCATTTCTTGTGTGAGGCTTTGTGCGATGTGGGCCTTTGCAATGAGGGTTGCGGTTTCCATTACGGTAATCAGCGGCGTTCCGGGATTGGCGGTTTCACCGGCGAAGAGCGGGCGTTCCGTAACAACGCCGTCAATGGGACTGCGAATCTCCGAGTAATTGACCTGCGCTTCAGCGCCCTCATATTTGCCCTGGGCAGAGGTCAACTGTCCCTGAGCCGATTTGAGCGCAGCCTCGCGGCTGACGTTGCGCATGGATTGGTAGTGCTTTTCGGCGGCGGCGTATGCGGACTGCACCTGCACCAGTGCGGCTTGCGCTGTGTCGAGATCACGGCCCGGAATGGCGCCTTCAGCAAACAGTTGCTTGCGATTTTTTACGATGCTCTGGTTAAGATCGAGATTTGCCTTAGCCTGAGCCAAGTCCGATTCGGCTTTGAGCATGTCTTCAGGAACCTGGGCTTTTGTGGCTGTTTCAAATGCAGCCTGGGCCGCCACGTACGATCCCTTGTTATCCAGTGCGGCAGCGGTAAGGTCCTTGTTCTCGAGAACCGCGAGCAGTTGACCAGCTTTGACTCGGGTGCCTCGCTGCACCAGAAATGTATGCACCGGTGCACTGATCTTCGGCTCAATGGCCGCCTGCGCCAGAGGAGTCAGGACAGCGTCTGCCATGATGTGCTCGGAAATGAGACCAACCTCAGGGTGCTGTGCCTGCACGGTGACTAGTGGCTCAGGTGTAGATTCCTTTTTGCAACCCGGCAATAAAAGCAATGGAATCGCAACAACGCCCAGCATACAGCGTGATCGCCTTGCGGATTTTCTCTTTGATGTGGCCATTTCACCCGTCATTCTGCTCAATTTCGTATCTTCGTTCTTGATCACATGGTTCCGGTGAAAGTCTGCAAGTTAGCCCGTGCCGTCTCAAAGCGAAGCCGCCCGTCTTCGAGCGAGTTCTCGGCGATGACGAATGCGCTTTGCGCGTCGACTACTTCAAGCACCGTAGCTTCGCCGGCGTTGTAGCGCAGCTTGGTGAGACGCAAGCTTTCGCCGGCGGTGGAAACGCTCGCCTCCAAAGACACGAGTTGCTCTCGCGCCGCTACAGCTTCGGAGTACGCCTCGTCGAGACGCGCGATAAGCTGCCTTTGCGTAGTGGTCAGCGCCACCTTTGCGACATCGCGGCGAATCTCACTCTGCCTGACCCGGTGCTGGGTCGAGAACCAGTCCCAGATTGGAATATCGAGCGTGACGCTGGCAGAATAGCCGAGATTGCGCACGCCATCGGGTCCGTTGATTGCTAACTGCGGCGCGTCAATACCATATGTCACGTTGAGCCCGAAATCGGGAAGATAGGCTGCGCGCGCGGCCAAAACGTCAGCGTTGCTTATGTTGAGAGATGACAGAGCGCTTTTGAGCTCAGGATTGTTTTTTGCGGCGGCCTGTTCGATGTCTGCACGTGGGGCAAGAGGTGCGGGTGCTTCATCAGCCTTCAATGAATAAGTAGAGCGTGGATCGGGAAAGAGCAGAACGCCGAGTTCAAGGCGTGCCCTCTCCGCCGCAACTGTTGCGTCCTGAAGTTCACGTTGGCGCTGCTGCTGCTGCAATTGCGCCTTCACCACATCGGCATGGGCTGCCTCGCGCGCCTGTTCACGCTTGCCGGTCAAGTTGGTGAAATCCATCGCTTCCTGCTGGGCTTGCTTGGCAACCGAGAGCTTGTGATCGGCGGCGATGGAGCCGTAGAACAATTCGGTGACCGCTGCAACCAACCCGCGACGAGCAATTTCCAATTCGGCCGCGGCCATCGCAGCTGCGGCGTCGGCGCGGTGCACACCGGCGACCCCGGCAACACCAACCACTTCGGTCACGGATCCCTGGCTCGCGTACTCGCGCACGGCATTGTTGGCGATGAATTTAGGCGCGGGCTGCGATGATGCGCCCTGGCCCGCTTGATTCTCTAGGCCGTTTCCCTGAGTGTAGAGGTATTGATTAAGGTAGACGGCACTGGGCAGTAGCCCGTTACGCGCAATGGAACGGTCAAGCCCGGCAATTCGGTTGCCTGCCGCCGCTGACACATAGTTCGGCTCGTTTGCCTGTGCGCGGTGAATAGCCTCATCGAGAGTGATGACGACTGGCTGGGTGCTCGGTGATGGACCCGGACCAGCCGTCGGATTCGCGATTGGCGCCTGGGCCGAAATTGCCACGCCCGCCGCGACAAGGAACAGGAGGCACTGGCCGGCGACTAGCCGAGTCGTCCTGCAACTCCCACCTGGCTGGATTTTGGGCTGGTTGTACACATCCAGAAGCATACAGTTGGCACCTTATATTTACCTTAAATTGGCAAAACTTCAGTGGCTGCGTTATTCAGACGTGAGTCCTGATTGGCAGATGCCGCGATGCAGAATGCATTTCACCCACGAAGCTGCCCATGTGCGAGTTGAGATTTGCGGCAAACTGTCTAGCATTCCGGCCCGGCTCTGCGATACTAATCAGTTATGCCGATAGCCGACCTGCAGGAAGCTGCACAAAAGATTGCTGGATTTCTTTCCTCACTGAACAAGCTGGGCGGAATGCGCTTGAAGTACCGCATCACTGCAGGCGATGGGGCGCGCGACCCCGAAGGCCTCGAGGCGCGTGAAATTTACGTTGAACTAGCCGGGCCTGACGTGCCGCTGCTGACAAGCCATAACGGCGAACTGCTGCGCGCGCTGGAGACGGTTGCCGCGCAGATGCTCCGCCTTGACCAGCGCGAGAACGACCTGATCAGTTTCGATGCTGCCAATTTCAAGGCATTGCGCGCACAGGATTTGAGACTTCAGGCGGAAACAGCCGCCGAAAAAGTTATCAAGTCAGGCGTTCCATACGCGTTTCCGCCGATGAACAGCCGCGAGCGTCGCTTGCTGCATTTGGCATTCCGATCCATTGAAGGCGTCGAAACAGCCAGCAGCGGTGAAGGGCCAGGACGATTCCTGGCCGTTTTTCCGGCAGGGCAAACCAATCTGCCGGTGGTGCCCCCGATGAAACCGAGGGGCTTCGGACGCAGATAACTGGCGCGCGGCCGCATAGAAGGCCCGATACCCACCTACGAAGACCTTCGCTGTTTGCGCAAGCCGTCGCTTGCGGCAATCTGCGCAGCACAACGACGGCTTAAGCTGTCCAGTGCAATGGTTGGACCAAAGCCCATGACGGCAGGTAGACTTCCCTCGCAGAGAAATTTTGGGGAGTTACGATGCTTAATCGCCGGGCCTTTCTTAAGACCAGTGCGGCTGCTCTTCCGGCAACCGCTGCGTTCAGCGCACTTGATCCTGTTAAGACGCTGGCTGCCGAAGATGTTGCTTCAACCGCGAAGCCCAGTGCGGCAGGGCTGGAGATTCTGCCGCAGCGCCTTGCTCCCATTACTGCTTCAGTGCCGTGGCAACAAAAGATTCGCCGCGTGGCACAAAGCAATATGACTGAGCACGACCCGGCTGTGATGAATATCGAGGAGTGGGCGGACTACTGGCACGGCACCGGCGCGGAGATAATCTTCGTCAGCGTAACCGGCATTCTGGCCTTCTATCCCTCCAAGGTTAAGTTTCATCGACATGGGAAATTCCTGAATAACCGCGACTTCTTTGGCGAATGCGTAGCCGCGGCAAAAAAGCGCAAAATGCGCGTCGTGGCGCGCATGAGTCCCGATCTGAACTGGGGAGATGCGCTCGCTGCTCACCCAGAGTGGGCCATGCGCAACAAGGACGGTTCTGTGCAGTACAGCGGCGAGGAGCCGCGCCTCTTCAAGACCTGCATGTTCTCGACGTACATGGACGATTACGTGACGGAGATTATCCGCGAGATCAATTCCTTGTACGATGTGGACTGCTTTTACACGAACGGATGGCCACCGCTTGGAAGCTTGCCGGATTGCCATTGCGCTATCTGCAGTAAGTTGCCGCCAACAGGAACCCCGGCGTACTGGCGCGTGTTCAACGATCGCATTTTTGAGCTTTGGCAAAAGTACGATGCCTTGGCCAAGGAGAAGAAGCCGGACAGTTTCTTCTTTGCAAATCTGGGCGGAAGCGTACATGCGGGACCGAATCTTGACCGCCTCGGCAAGATTGCTGCGTGGTTCCAGGCCGACAACCAGGGTCGCGCGTACCAGGATGCCGCAATATGGGGATGCAGTCAGCAGGGCCGCGTATGCAGTGCCATTATGGACGGTAAATTTGCCGCGAACGTGACGGCCGCCTACTCCACCGGCTCGCCCGGGTGGCGCAATGCCAGCAAAAACCCGGCCGAGGCCACCATGTGGTTGAACGAAACGCTGGCAAGCGGCATGGTTCCCTACTATCACTTTGTTGGATCAGAAGACGGACTGGGCGAAGATCGCCGCTGGCAAAAAACGGGTTCCGACTATTTCCGCTGGACAGAAAAGCACGATGCGCACCTGACTGCGCGCCGATCCGTGGCAAACATCGGAGTGGTGATGGGGCAAAGCACACAATTGCTCTATCCCGGCCCGGAACTCAAGCGTGCCCGCGGCTACATGCACGAGACCACGCAAGGACTCTACGACGCATTACTGCGTGGGCGCTTTGCATTCGATTACGTGCACGAGGATCGGTTAGATCCCGAACGACTGCGCAAATACCGCACGCTGCTGCTGCCGAACATCGCCTTGTTGAGCGATAAGCAATGCGAGCAGATTCGCGCTTATGTCAAGGCAGGCGGATCGCTCATGGCTGGTTTCGAAACCAGTCTTTACGACGAAAACATGAATAAGCGTGCGGATTTCGGACTTGCCGATGTCTTCGGGATCAGCAAAGCGGGCGACGTGATCGGCACGAACGGCAATCCGTATTATGCGCGCATTGAGAAACCGGACGCCACGCAAAAGCACCCCATTCTTGACGGCTTCGTCAATACCAACTGGATTCCAGGAGCGCAAAACCGGCTTCCTCTCAAGCCTGTCGATAGCCCGCTCATGACCGTGGTTCCAGGCTTTGTGCGCTATCCGCCGGAGCTTGCGTATCCGCCCGTGTCACATACGGCAGAGCCGGCAATTGTTCTGCGCGAAGTTGGACAGAGCAGAATGGCGTGGCTGCCGGGAGACGTGGAGCGAACATTCTGGCTCACCGGGCACGGCGATCTGCTGCGGCTGCTGCACAATACGCTCCACTGGCTCACGCGCGATGAGCGCATAGTTCGTGTAGAAGGAGAGGGCATGGTGGAGATGCTTTGCTGGGAAACGGATCCGGGCTACGCCGTGCACCTGCTGAACTACACCAATCCTGACGCGCAGCATGGATGGCTGCAGTCAACATTCCGGATCGGTCCGCAGACAGTGTCGATGAAGTTGCCGGCGGGCGTGCGTGTGAAGTCGGTTGAACTGCTGAGGGCAGGAACGAATGTGCAGTTCGGCGTTGAGAATCAGCTGCTACACTTCACCATTCCACATGTGGACGACTACGAAGTGGCCGCGATTTCTATTGCGTAGATAAATGGGAATTGTTATGAGTGATGGTCGCGAAGAACGCGAAGAGCGCGAATGGCGGAGGCAGCAGGAAGAACACAAGGACCGCGATGACAAACTCGAACGGTATCCGCCAGATGAGCGAAAGCCGGAACGCAAAGAGTCGTAGGCGCTGCTGCAGGCAAGCTAAGCGAAATTGATGCACCCTGTATAAGCCGTCAGTCCCGCTGCCAGGCGTGTGCGAAGAGCGCGGGCTTATGTTCCTGACGAAATCCAGTCAAGGGTGAGAAGACCGGCAATTCCGGTCAACAGCCAAATTTTCCCTTGACATATTCCCATATGGGTATGTATTGTTTGTGCATGGCGAGAGCAGCCACAACCTCCGATGCATTCAATGCCATTGCTGAACCGCGCCGGCGGCAAATTCTCATCTACCTTGCGAAAGACGAACGGCAGGTGGGTGACATTGTGACGGCGTTGAATCTCGATCAGCCTTCTGTCTCAAAGCACCTGAGCGTGCTGCGCGAGGTCGGGTTGGTGCGGGTGCGCCGAAACGGGAGACACAGGTTGTACCGAACGAATGCAGAGGCCATCCGCCCCTTGCACGAATGGACCAAAACGTTTGAACGCTACTGGAGCCATCAGTTGAACCGCATCAAGGAAAGGGCCGAGCGAGCCGAAGCAGAGATAAAACGCAATCCTTCTGAATTCGACAATTCGTAAAGGAGAACCGAATGACAGCAACCATGTCAGAAATCGAAAGCCTATCGCTAAAGGTGAATCAGGAAATCCGTGTGCGCGCCTCACTTGAGACGACGTTCACGGCCCTGCTGGAAGAGTTGGGAACCGGCAGTCAATTGCCAGATGGGACGCCCATGCCCATGAAGATTGAGCCTTGGCCGGGTGGCCGCTGGTTCCGCGATCTTGGTGGGGACAACGGTCACTACTGGGGCACGGTGCAGGCCATCAAAAAACCAAGCCTGCTTGAGATCAGCGGGCCACTATTCATGTCGTATCCGGTAGTGAACAACGTCCAGTACCGCTTGAGCCAGGACGGCGATGAAACGGTGATCAAGTTCTGTCATGCCGGCTTTGGGCTTATCTCTGATGACCATCGCAAAGGCGTGACGACGGGTTGGAACTCGATTCACGAAAGAATCCGCAAACGCGCCGAAAAGTAGCGACGAAGATTCCCCACAGTAGCCAATTCCCCATTTACCGAACCAGGAGGTTCTTACCGTGCCAATCTCAAGAGAATTGTTGTCTGAATTTGAATTGCAGGCGCCCCTTACGCGGAAATTCCTCGAGCGCGTTCCAAACGATAAGCTCACCTGGAAGCCGCACGACAAATCCATGACGCTTGGACAGCTCGCCTATCACCTGGCGTATGTTCCGAGCGGAATCGCACAACTGGTCGGCAAGAACCCAGCGCCGGCACCTGAAAGATTCGAGTTTCCGCAGCCCGCGACGGTCGCCGAAATACTGAAGACTCACGACGAGGGAGTCGCAACTGTAAAAAACGAACTGGCGAAATTTGATGATCGTGCGATGAACGAGACGTGGAGACTGCGGCACGGCGAGTACGAAGTTTTGGCCATGCCCCGTGCATCGTTTGTTCGAGATATCATGCTCAGCCACTGGTACCAGCATCGCGGACAGATGAGCGTTTACCTGCGCATGCTCAACATTTCGGTACCCTCAACGTGGGGACCGAGTGCCGACGAAGCTCCAGCCTGGATGCAACAGCAAGAACAGGTCATGGTTTAGGCAGCATTCGGTTGATGAAGAGAACAAAGACAGCGCGGCGGCATTGAGCCCGTCGCGCTGTTTTTATTAGTTCGCGTCTTCCTCGTCATCACCATCGTCGGAAACCTGATTTCCTGCCAGGCGCTCGAGTTGATTGCGCCAGTCGAGTGATTCGATGAATGGCTTGGATTCGCGCCAGCCAGGCTCGACGATCACGCGTAGCTCGAGATAGACGCGCGTGCCGAGCAGCGACTCGATCTGAATGCGGGCTCGGGTTCCGATTTCCTTGAGCTTTGAGCCACCCTTGCCAATCAGGATTGCCTTCTGGCCGTCACGCTCGCAGTAAATGGCAGCTGCGATCCTCGTGAGTGGTTTCCTGACGATTTGCGGTTTTTTGCCAGTCTTAGGTGCGGGTTCGGGTTCCGGTTCTTCAAACTGCTCGATGACTACGGCGGATGCGTATGGCACTTCTTCGCCGGTGACGAGCAGAATGCTTTCGCGAATAAGTTCTGCAGCCATGAAGCGCAGCGGCTGGTCGGTATATTGATCCTTTGGGTAGAAGCGCTCTCCGGTCGGTAGCGATTTGACGATCTTATTCACAAGAATGTCCATACCATCGCGTTTGCGAGCGCTTACCGGAATGACTTCAGCGAAATTGTACTGGCGTACGAGCGAGTCAATGAGCGGAAGGATCTGCTGTTTGTTCACCAGGTCGATTTTGGTGAGGACCAGAAATACCGGGCAGTTGAGCTTGCGCACCAGGCTGAAGAGAAATTCGTCTTCGTTTTCAGCATTGGTCTTATTCCGTTTCGGCGATGTTTCGTCCGCCACGGGCTCGCTGAGCTGGAGCCGGCGCGTCACGTCGACCAAAACCAGGACGAGATCGCGCGCTTCTAGGGCTTCGTAAACTTCCTGAAGCATGCGCCGGTCGAGCTGCGTTCCCGGTTTATGGACCCCCGGCGTATCGACGAAGACGATTTGTGCGGCTGGATGTTGTCCTTTGCGCGCGGGGACCTCAACCACCCCAGCGATGCGATTACGCGTGGTCTGCGGCTTGGCCGTGACTATGGCTACCTTCTCGCCGGTGAGGGCGTTGAGCAGCGTGCTTTTGCCCACGTTAGGGCGGCCGAGAATGGCGACGAATCCCGATTTCAAAGTTGCGTAACTCCTGCGTCTATTTATTATCGCGGATATCGCCTGCCGTCGCGGGTTAAGTCGTTGATATGATCTCCGCATGACGGTTGACGGCACAACGAGCCGACTGATTCTCAGGCCTTTGGAACTGGTCGATGCGGAGCAGATACAGGCTATCTTCCCGCACTGGGGGATTGTGCGTTATCTGAAGAACGTCGTGCCGTGGCCTTATCCACCCGATGGGGCAAAGCATTTCTGCGAAGAGATCGCACTGCCACAAGCTGCGCGCGGGGAGTCGTGGCACTGGACCTTGCGCTTGAAATCGGCGCCAGAGAGGCTGATCGGCGTAATCAATCTGCGAAAGGACGGGTTGCGCAAAGGCGAGCGAAACAACCGCGGGTTCTGGCTTGGTCTGGACTGGCAGGGAAATGGCCTGATGAGTGAGGCCTGTGTGTGGGCCAATGATTACTGGTTCGACAAGCTGGGCTTTCCGGTACTTCGGGTTTCGAAGGCCATGGAGAATCGCGCGTCACGGCGCATCTCAGAGAAGCAGGGGATGAGGCTGGTTGGCACCGAGATGAAGAATTATGTATGCGGCCCCCTGCTATCTGAGATGTGGGAAATTACCGCTGAAGAATGGCGGCAATGGAAGACTCGGGCCGGCGGAGTTTCGCAGTTAATCTGAAATCGACTACGATTCAGGCCTCTTCGATTTCCAGCACTGCTGGCGGTGGAAACACGCGGAGCCGGTCGATGCGGCGATCCGTTGAATCGACAATCTCGATGCGCACACCGCTTGGATCGAGCACAACTACTTCTCCAGAGTGAGGAATACGGCCCTCAACCTCGCTGACCAGACCAGCGAGGGTTGTCGCCTCGTACGATTCTCCCAGCTCAATATCAGTGCCGAAGAGATTGGAAAGCTGGCCTACCGGCAAATTGCCCGGCACCAGCCACGCGCCGCCAAGTTCACGCTGTGGTTCTTCGATGGCCGTTTCCACTTCGTGCTCGTCCCGAATATTTCCGACGATCTGCTCAAGCAGATCCTCAATCGTGACCAGGCCGGAAACGCCCCCGTATTCATCGATAACGATGCGCATGTGCTGCTTTTCGAGCTGCATTTCGCGTAGCAATTCGTATCCGCGCTTGGTTTCAGGAACGAAAACCGCCGGGCGTTGAATGCTGGCAACTGTGAGTGTATGCGCATCCTCATCGCTGATTTGCAGCAGGTCATGGGCAAACGCCAGGCCGGTCACGTTGTCGAGCGTGCCGTCGTATACCGGGACGCGCGAAAAGTTGTGTTCGCGCAGCAGGTCGAGAAATCGCTCAAGTGTGGTGGAGGCGGGCACGGCGAAAATAGTGGGGCGTGGTGTCATCACTTCGCGCACCAGCTTGTCGCCGAATTCTACGGCCGAACGCACCAAGTCGCGATCGCTTTGCTCCAGGATGCCTTCTTCTTCTCCAGCTTCGAGGAAAGCTTCCACGTCCGCTGCCGGTTCTTCTTCTGGTCCCACTGGTTCCTCGGCAAGAGATGCCACCGAAAGGAAAAACCGCACAAAGGAGCTGATGGGCGTCACCATCCACAGCAGCATCCGGATAGGCCACACCAGGCGAGCGGCCCACAACCCGCGTGTGCGGTTGAAAAGGACCGCCGGTAACAGCTGCGTGCAAAAGACGACCACGAGCACAACCGAGACGAGCGCCTGCACGATTTCCGCATAGGTCGGCGATCCCAGTTGGCCACTCCGGTCGAACAGGACGGCACCGAACTCGAGGGCGATGAGGCCGAATGCGAGCTGCTGCAGGACTGCCGCGCAGATGCCGGCGTGGTCGCGCGCAAGGCCGAGTTGCGGCTCAACTCGTTCTTCCCAGGCATCCAGATTCTCCTGCACGTCGCGCGACAGTATTTTGCCGAACTCGGAATACACCCGAGTGATGTAAGAGGCGAGCGTAACGAGAGCGGCGAGCAGGATGAATACGACAATGTACACAGCCGTCATGTGCGCCGCCTCTTTGCTGCCGGCTCAAGCTGATTTGGTGCTGAACGTTTCTTCGCCATTGCCACACGTTCAATCAAGCCGCCAGGTAACCGCAAACGGGCGCGCAAGGTGCGTTCGCGACGAGCCATTTGGCCAGTATCGGTCTCGTGATCGTATCCGGCAAGGTGTAAAAGCCCGTGCAGGATGAGTACCTTGAGTTCAGTGCCAAGGGCATGTCCCTGCTGAGCAGCCTGCCGCTGCGCCATCGGCACGCTGATGGAGAGGTCGCCTGCCATCTCCCCTGCGCCGGGAGCATTGGAATCGGCAGGAAATGAAAGCACGTCCGTTGACGAATTCTTGCTTCGAAAGCGGCGGTTGAGGCGGCGTTGCATAGCGTCCGTTGTAAGCAGGACAGAAACCTGCCCGCGAAGCCGCACCGCAGCCCTTGCCTGCGTAAGAAAGCGTGCGAGGGAACGTGTAGAAGGCATGCGCAGGTCTGATGTTTTTGCGCCAATTAACCGCTTTCCCGCGACGAGGTGCGAGATAGCGTCTGGATCCAGATCTGGGTCGAGGAGGATCATCATGCGCGGAGCTTCAACATTGCGCAACTCCGAGTCTGTTTCGATGATACGCGAACGGCCCGGCCATCTTTACACTGCGTTCAAAACTGTGCAGGGGGGGATTGCTTGCCAGAAACAAGCTTTGCGCCCAGTCGGCGCGCCCGAAGCCGTGTGCGCGGCCGCAGTGTCTGGTGCTCCTCATGGGCTGAAAAGCCAATCCACAGTTTGCCCACTGGGTGGGCGCCGAGCAGCGCTGCAGCAGTTCGTAACGCTCTTGGAGATCCCGTTGCAAGAGGAATCAGAAATCCAGGCATAGCTGCCGACGTGACCAGAACAGCCTTTCGGGGCCTGAGCTTACTGCGCATTTTCGGGGCATTCTGACCCCAGGGCCAATATCCATAGCCCACCAAGCGTTCCATGAAGCGGCGGAAAAGAGCTGTGGTATTGAAGACATTCACCGGCGCTCCCAGAACCACGGCATCGGCGGATTCAATGCCGGCCAGGATAGGCTCCAAATCGTCGTGCTGCAGGCATTTTCCGCGGGATTCTCCGAATTCCTGCATGCAGTGGCGGCAGTTGGTACAGAACTCGATATGGCAGTTACGCAGCTGAACGGTCTGCGTAACCGCACCCTTGGCGCGTGCGCCTTCGAGAATGGCTTCGACTGCCTGGTCGATCGTTTCACCTTTGCGATAACTTCCGACTATCGCCACAACCTTTTGGCTCATCTGCGCTCGCTCCTTTCAGCCCTCACGGACGGGAATGGAAGCAGATTACTCCTTCATTTGACCGAATGCCGTGATGTACGCTTTTTGATATGCGCGAAATCGGACAACCAGCATCGTCCGGTGCTGATGCTGCCAGCAGAGATTGTTCCTGATACTCTTAGAGCGTGATGATTTGCGCTCAAAAGTGGGGACTCCCGTTATTTGCAGTGGTCCTCGCCCTCGGAGTTTCGTCCTGTAACAGCGGTGAACGGGCGGTGGCGGGAGTGGCCCATAACGCCGTAAAAGCCGAACAAACGGCCCAGGCCCGGGCCACGGAGCGCGATTCGCAGCGCGCCCAACTTGGGGCTATCCCTTTGCCAACCAAGAGCTTGTATGTTGATATACACGAGCCTGCGGATTGGACCAATCCGTTCATATCGGTCGGCGCAGGTATGATGTCGCTGCGCATCTTGATGGCTGATGCGAATACCAGTGATATTGGCCAGGGAACGATGCTTCGCCCCACAGCCGCCCGACGACAGGAGGTTCAGCTGCGCCCTTCCGAGCTGGCTAATGCCGTGGTCGCCATTCCGGTTTCCGCATGGCCCTATGGCCGCGTGATCGCAATCGCTGAGGGCCCTTCCGACCCGAAAGACCGGCCCAAGGTTCGCCGCAACGTTGAAGCCGCTATCCAGCAATTGAATGATCTTGGAATTGTGGTGCAAGAGTGGCCGTCGCGTTAATTCCGCGTTCCATTAAAGCCAGCCGTTCAGGACGCGCTAACATTTCCGGGTGAGCCTTTCTACGTTTTCCATACTTCCGAATCAGACTGCCTTAGACCACGAGAGCTTTTCAGCCCATCGGGAACTCGAAAGCCTACTTAGGAAGAACCTTCGTGGCGATGTCCACTTCGATTTGGGGTCGCGAGCGCTGTACGCCGGAGACGCATCGAATTACCGGCAGCTTCCGATTGGCGTGGTCTATCCGCGGGACGCAGCAGACGTGGAAGCAGCCTTGGCCGCATGCTGGGCTACCAAGGCAGCAGTATTGCCGCGCGGCGCGGGTACCAGCCTCGCCGGACAATGCGTCAATGTCGCGGTTGTCTTCGACTATTCGCGCTACATGAACGAGCTGAACTCCATCAACCCCGAAACGAAACTGGCGCGGGTTCAGCCCGGCATTGTGCTGGACCACCTGCGTAATGCGACTGAAGCTTACCACTTGACGTATGCGCCTGATCCGGCGACCCACTCGCGATGCACCCTCGGCGGCATGATCGGCAATAACAGTTGCGGAGTTCATGGACTGCTTGGCGGCAAAGTTGTGGACAACGTGCAGTCCATGGACGTGATCCTGTACGACGGCACGCGCATGACTGTAGGTGCCACCAGTGCGGAAGAGCTTGCGGCACGCATCAGGGCTGGCGGGCGCATCGGTGAGATCTACAGCGGTCTTGCCCGCATTCGCGACAGATACTCGATGCTGGTGAGAGAAAAGTTTCCGCGCATTCCGCGACGTGTTTCCGGGTACAACCTGGACGAGCTTCTGCCGGAGAACAACTTCAACGTGGCGCGCGCACTGGTCGGTTCAGAGGGGACGTGCGTAAACATTGTCTCGGCCACGCTGAACCTGACCGCAAGCCCGCCGTTCCGGCTGCTGACGGTGCTGGGTTTCGATGATCCGTTTCACGCTGCAGATGCTGTGCCGCTGGCACTTGAGCACAAGCCAATTGGACTCGAAGGTTTTGACCACCTGCTGGTGGACTTTATGCGCCGCAAAGGGCTCGCACTTCGCGATCTTTCGCAGCTTCCGGGAGGGGTTAGCTTCCTGCTTGTGGAGTTGGGTGCCTGGAGCGCAGAAGAGGTCCGCGAGAAATCGGAAGAGCTTGCCCGCGCATGCCAGTCGTGGCCGGTTCCGCCGCTGGCGCGCATCTGTACACCGGAGGAAGCGGTCAGCATCTGGCGAGTTCGCGACTCTGCACTCGGCGCAGTCGTCTTTGTTCCGGGCGAACCTAATCGCTATGAAGGCTGGGAAGATGCGGCCGTTCCACCCGAGCAGTTAGGCAATTACCTGCGCAAAGTGACAGCACTGATGAGCGAGTATGGCTATCGAAGCCCACTCTATGGTCACTACGGCCAAGGCTGCGTTCACACCAGGATTAATTTCGATTTCCACTCCGAAGAAGGCATACGCAAGTTCCGCGAGTTTATTTCTCGCGCCGCCGATTTGGTTCTGAGTTTTGGCGGATCGCTCTCAGGCGAGCACGGCGACGGGCAGTCGCGCGCAGCACTCTTGCCCAAAATGTTCGGCACCGAGTTGATGCAGGCGTTCAAAGAATTCAAGGGGCTGTTCGATCCTGATAACCGCATGAATCCCGGCAAACTGATCGATGCGGTGCGCGTCTACGATCCGGTTGAGAACCTTCGCCACGAGCCGCCGGAACTCGCAATCGAGAGCGCTGCGCTCAAGAATCTGGAAACCCATTTCGCGTTTACAGCAGACGAGGGATCGTTCGCGCTCGCCACGGAGCGCTGCGTAGGGGTGGGCGCCTGCCGCACCACGGAAGGAGGCGGCGTAATGTGCCCGAGTTACCGGGCCACAGGTGAAGAGCAGCACAGCACCCGCGGACGCGCACGGTTACTTTGGGAGTTGTTATCCGGCGCGCTGCGGAACCAGGGATTCGAGAGCGAATCGGTCCATGAGGCACTTGACCTGTGTTTGAGTTGCAAGGCGTGCAAGACAGAATGCCCGGTGCAGGTCGATGTCGCTTTATGGAAATCCGAGTTCCTGGCCCAGCATTACAAGGGCCGCATGCATCCCATGCAGCATTACATTTTTGGTTTTGCAGACCGGTTAGCCCGTTGGGGATCGTTGACACCGGCGCTGACCAATGCCCTGCTTACCGGATCGGTAACGAGCCCTCTGGTGAAGTACATTGCCGGAGTGGCGAAGGAGCGTCAGCTGCCGCGACTAGCGGCAAAGAGTTTTCAGAAATCGCGGGATACTCGTTCAGAAACTTCGAATGTTCCTCGAACTCGAGCTGACGAGAAAAATGCTAAGCCGCTGGTCGTTTTGTGGCCCGATACGTGGAACAACTACTACCACCCACAGACACTGTCGGCGGCTGAAAAGCTCCTGATCGAAGCGGGGTTCAGAGTGCAGATTCCGGGCGGGCACATCTGCTGCGGCCGCCCGCTATATGATTTTGGGCTTTTGAAAGCTGCACGATCGTATTTGGCCAGCGTGCTCCAGAAGACGGCGCCGCATATTGATGCGGGACTTCCTTTCATCTTTCTGGAACCGAGTTGCGCCAGCGTTTTCAAGGACGAGATGCTGCAGTTATTTCCCAATGACGCCCGAGCTAAACGCATGAGCAGCCAAGTGTGGCTGCTGGCAGACTGGCTGGCTCAAAAAACAGCGGACGCAGATGGCGGGGACTGGCTCGCGGACCGCCTCACGGGTGCGAGCGTCCTGGTACATGGCCATTGCCATCACAAAGCCGTGTTTGGCGGATCGGGCTCTGAAGTAGCGCTACTGAGGCGCGCGGGAGCATCGGTTGAGCCCATCCAGGCCGGCTGCTGCGGGATGGCGGGGCCGTTCGGTTTCGAGGCTGACAAGTTTGAGGTGTCCAAGGCGATTGCCCGAGACAGATTGTTGCCGGCCATCGAAGCAGCGAACCCGATGACGGTGATTGTGGCCGACGGATTCAGCTGTCGGGAGCAGATTGCACAGCTTTCGAATCGCCAGGCGATGCATTTTGCTGAACTGTTGGCCCACTCCTGCGGCTGTGGACCAAGCTAAGTTAGTAACTTTGTATAACTGGGCCGGGGAACAAAGAGCAGCAATACGGATTCAGCCTGCACAAACGTCAAGTGCGATCTGGGTACTGTATCGTGTTGAAGAGGTGCATCTTACGTAGATTGCCACCGAGGGTTTACAACTCAACGGGTGTAGACTGCGTCCAATGCGGAGAAACGGACAGACTCAATCAGTCCGTGAAGGCCGCTTTTGGGGATCTCGAAACAAAGAATTGGGTTTGCGGCTTACTAAGAGAGCTTACTAACAGAATGAATGAGCTCGGCTTTCGCTGTACACCCGAGCAAAGGAGAATTAGTCATGGCAGACGACAACAATTCATATGGAATGGCATGGTTCCTGGCAGGTTTGGGAGTCGGTGCTCTGGTCGGTGTTCTGTACGCCCCTAAGAGTGGCCGTGAAACCCGCGAAGATATAGCACAGGGCGCCCGCGAAGGCTCCGAGTACTTGCGCGCCCGCACCCGGCAGGCCGCTGACGAAGTCAGCGCGATTGTCGACAAAAGCAAGGAGCAGGTTAGCGAGTACGTGGATCGTGGCCGTGAAGTCGTTGATCGCGGCCGCACCCAATGGGAAGAATTTGTGCAGCGCGGCAAGAATATGGTTTCAGAGCAGGGCGGCAGAGTTAATGCCGCTGTCGATGCTGGGCGCCAAGCTTACCAGAACGCATCCGGGAATCCCGAAACGCGGGAATTCTAAGGAGCAGGTACTTCCACAAGTAAAGGGCGGCGTAGTCCAACTGCACCGCCCTTTTGCAGTTACACACAGTACGCTGATCACAGTGACCAAGGAGGTTGCTACCTCCAGAGGAGCGGGTGACGTCGATGGCCGATGCGAATGTGCAGATTACTCTATTAATTATTTTGGCCGCGGTGGCGCTTTCCATGCTGATCCAGGCGTTCGCGGTGCTTGCGGCCTTTTTCGTGGCTCGCAAGACAATCAACAAATTGCAGGGTGAACTCAATGAAACTCGTGCCAAAGTGATGGGGCTGATGGACAAGGCCGAGCCGATCATTGAGAACACGCGTGAATTTCTCGTCCGTGCTACTCCGAAAATCGAGGCCGCCATCGCGGACGTAACGGAAGTGACGCAAAAGATGCGCGCAGAATCGAAGGACGTGCAAGTAGCGGCCAACGAACTGATTGAACGCGCCCGTCGCCAAGGTGCACGGGTGGACACGATGATGACGAAGACCTTCGACACCGTCGAACGCGCGGCCAGTTTTATGACTCACGCAGTGGCGAAGCCCATGCGACAACTTTCTGCCGTTATGGCTTCAGCCAAAGCAGTGGTTGAGACGCTACGGAACGGACAAACCGATGGTCATGTGCGCCCTGGCGTTCATGTTCGCCCCGAAGTTCGTCCACATGTGGAACGCATAAAGACCGAGCAGGACTTTTACGCGTAGGGCTGCGCTCTAGAAAATCCAGCCTCCACCAACGACCTCATCGCCATCGTAGAAGACGGCAGACTGCCCAGGCGTTACTGCGCGCTGCGGCTCGTCGAATGTGGCGATTGCCTCCCCGGCATTTCCTGGTTCCAGTGTCGCCCATGCAGGTTCGTGGCGATGCCGGATTTTGATCTTCACGCGCATTGGCGCGGCGAGTTCAGGAATACTGATCCAATTCAGTCGCCGAGCCCGCAAAGTGCGAGTGGCCAATTCTTCATCTGCACCTACGGTGACGCGATGACTCGTTGGGTCAATCTGCAGCACGTAAAGCGGCGTGGGCGAGCTCACGCCAATTCCCTTCCGCTGGCCAACGGTGAAGCCTGAGATGCCGTCGTGATGACCGAGCACTTGGCCGCTCGCAGCTACTAGTTCACCGGCGGTCTCAGGAAACTGCTGACCCTGCTCTTCAAGATATGCGGTGAGAAACTGCTTGTAGTCTCCGCCAGGAATGAAGCAGATCTCCTGCGAGTCAGGCTTCTCCGCAAGCCGCAAACCATGCTGACGCGCAACATTGCGCACCTCCGGCTTCGTCAATCGACCAAGAGGGAAAAGCGTGTGCGCCAACTGCTCCTGCGTGAGGCCGAAGAGGAAGTATGTCTGATCTTTGGCCAGGTCCGCGGGGCGTTTCAGAATCCAGCGGCCGCGCTCGGGGTCGAACTCATTTACGGCGTAGTGGCCGGTAGCAATGCGGCTGGCGCCGATACTGCGCGCTGTCTGCAGCAGTTGATCGAACTTGAGGTGGTTATTGCATAGCGAGCATGGAATCGGCGTGCGGCCGGCGAGGTACTCGTCTACAAACGGACGAACAACATCACGTTCGAAGCGTTCTTCCTGGTTAACAACGTAGTACGGAATTCCCAAGTGCTCGGCGACCTTGCGCGCGTCGTATACATCATCAAGCGAGCAGCAGCGTCCAGCCTTGGGCGCGTCGGGAATGCCGTGCTTGCCGGCAAGACGCGTCTGATCCCAAAGGTGCAGTGTGAGTCCTACGACGTGGTCGCCGCCGTGCGCAAGGATAGCCGCTACGGTCGAGGAATCGACCCCGCCCGACATGGCAACTGCGATGGTTAAAGGTTCGGTCATAAGAGCAGCTCTTAGCTGCTAGCCTCTAGCTGCTAGCTTCATAAATTGGAGAACAATACATAGTTGTGCGCGGGCCGTTCTTGTTCACCCTAGTGTTCCGGCCACGACAGGGGAAAGTGCGCGCAAACGCTCTACAGCCTCTGGGACAACTTGGAGGACGTGCTCAATGTCAGCTTCAGTGGCCGTCTTCATCAGGCTGAAACGAAGACTGGCGCGCGCCGCATTTTTATCGAGGCCCATGGCCATGAGCACATGGCTCGGTTCAGTCGACCCGGAGTGGCACGCCGATCCGCCGCTTACGGCCACGCCTTTCAGGTCGAGCGCGATGACCAGCGCTTCTCCTTCTACGTTGTCGAACGAAATGTTGGTCGTATTCGCGGTACGCGGAACTCGCGTCTGGCCTTCCCATCCGCCATTCACGCGCGTTCCTGGAATCTTGAGGATGCCGGCTTCAAGCTGATCGCGTAGCTCCGCCAGCTTGATCATGGCGCCGTCTTCAAGTGACTCCATCGCCAACTCTGCAGCCTTGCCGAGACCCACGATACCGGGAACATTTTCAGTACCCGCACGCTGACGCCGCTCGTGACTGCCGCCGACCATCATGGGCGCAATCGGAGTTCCGCGTCGCACGTACATGGCGCCCATGCCCTTTGGCGCGTGCATCTTATGCCCGCTGATGGAGAGCAAGTGGCAGCCGAAGCGCTTCACGTCCAACTCGACCTTGCCTGCGCCCTGCACCGCGTCAATGTGAAAGAAAGCGCCTGCGTCAGAAGCGATCTTGCCTATCTTCTCCACCGGTTGCAAAACGCCAGTCTCATTATTAGCCAACATCACGCTGATCAGCCGCGTGTTGGGCCTCTTGGCGCTCTCGATATCTTCAGGATGAATGAGTCCGCTGGGATGTGGAGCGACGAACGTCACTTCCACGCCGCTTTTCGCCACGCTTTCAGCAGCACGCAATACGGCGGAGTGTTCAATGCTCGTGGTGATGAAATGATCGCCGGGCCGAAGGAGGCCAAAGATGGCCGTATTATCGCCTTCAGTACCGCCTGAGTTAAACACAACTTCTGCATCGCGGCATTTGAAAAACTGCGCCAGCGTTTCCCGCGCATGATTCACGGCCCGATGGGCCTGCTGGCCATAGAGATGGATTGATGATGCGTTCCCGAACTGTTCCATCCAGAAGGGATGCATGGCCTGGACCACCTCCGGCAACAGAGGTGTTGTGGCATTGGCATCACAGTAAACGCGGCGCATCAATGGGCTGCACTCCTGCTTAAATTGTACGGGGAATCACGTTTTTCCGCCCGAGACTTGCGCGAGAATGGATACAGGCGGAGCGCAAATGCCCTGTTTTCTTGACCACAGCTCCTGAGCTTTCATATGCTTGCCGCGTTTGCGCTCTTTGGTTGTTCCCCCCGATTTCCAATTCGTGCATGGAGAACCGCATGAGGACCGCTCCCCCGCCCAGAAATTCGTCAAAGAATCAGACCGCCGAGCCCTTATTGATTCGCCGCGCGGCCGTGCTGGGGGCTGGCACCATGGGTGCACAGATTGCAGCGCACCTGGCCAACGTGGGAATTCCCACCTTGATGCTGGACATCCCCGCCCAGCCAGGGGCAAAGGAACCGGCGAAAATTGGCCTCGCGGCTCTCGGGAAATCTAAGCCAGCCGCATTTTATGAGGCGGCCAATGCCGGCCTGATCACACCGGGATCGTTCGACAAGGATTTGCCGCTCCTGTCCGAATGCGACTGGGTAATTGAAGCTGTCACGGAGAACTTCGAGATAAAAGCGGCGCTGCTGGCGAGTGTTCTGCCGCATCTGGCAAGACATGCGCTGCTGACCACAAACACATCCGGGCTGCCGGTGGGGCGCATCGCAGAGACCGTTGAAAGCCATCGCGAACGATTCTTCGGCGCCCATTTTTTCAATCCGCCGCGCTACATGCGTCTGCTGGAACTAATCGCGACACCTGAAACGGATCCGGCAATCCTGGCGGGCTTTGCCGCGTTTGCCGACCGCATTCTGGGCAAGCAGGTGGTTTTCGCAAACGACACGCCGAACTTCATTGCGAATCGCATCGGCATCGCTCTCATGTTCAACGCGGCAGAGTTGATGCTGGAGCAGCGGCTGACCATTGAGGAAGTGGACGCGCTGACCGGCGCTGCACTGGGCTGGCCCCGTACCGGAACGTTCAGACTGGCGGATATGGTCGGCATCGACGTGCTGGCACATGTGGCTGCCAATTTCCCTGAGGGGGTGACGCAGGGCAAATTTTCAGCGGTGCTTTCGAAGTTGATGAAACGCAAGTGGCTTGGCGACAAGACGGGCCAGGGCTTTTACAAAAAGGTGCGCGGCGCAGATGGAAAGAATGAGCGGTACGTTCTAGATCTGAACTCGCTGGAATACCGCTGCGCCACCAAGCCCGTAATGGCATCGCTCGAAATGGCGAAAAACGCCCCGGATACGAAAGAACGCCTGCGCATTTTGATGAGCAACGATCCCGCAAAGGACAGAGCCGCGGCGTTTCTGTGGCCCTTACTCTCATCGCTTTGGAACTACGCTGCTGAACGCATCGGCGAAGCTTCGCCAGATGCACCTTCAATCGACAGCGCAATGCGTGCCGGCTTCAATTGGGAATTGGGACCATTCCAGATGTGGGATGCGGTGGGCGTGGTGAACAGCGTGGCACGAATGAGGACGCTGGGACTTCCGGTCGGTCCCGCGGTAGAAGCACTGACCTCAGCCGGCCGATCCGGATGGTACTCGGCAGATGAGCAGGAGTGCTTTGAACCGGCAAAGATGCAAACGCTTCCGATTCCGAGAATGGCCGGACATGCTCGTGTCGCCGATTTTCGACGCACCCACAGGGTCGTCCGCGGTAATGGGGGCGCATCGCTGGTGGACATTGGGGACGGCATCGGCTGTATCGAACTGCACTCGCTAAAGAACGCCCTCGGCGAGGATGCTCTGTCGATGATTGCGGCTGTGCTGAATTCCGGCTCGGATACAGTACGGGATTTTGCGGGGTTCGTCATTACCGGCGACCGTGACAACTTCAGCGTGGGCGCAAACCTGATGCATCTGCTGATGCTGGCGCAGGAGGGCGAGTGGCAAGAAGTGGACGGCATCGTCCATCGGTTCCAGCAGATGACTGCGGCGATCAAATTCTGCCCCAGGCCAGTGGTAGTAGCTCCGTTTGGCATGACTCTCGGAGGAGGGGCGGAGATCTGCCTGCATGCAACACTCCGGCAACCGCATGCAGAGACCTACATCGGGCTGGTGGAGGCGGGAGTCGGATTGATTCCGGCAGGTGGCGGCACCAAGGAGATGCTGCTACGCGCGATCGATTCAGCGATTGCGTTGGCGCCGCCAGATCCCCGCGATCCGCTTTCGCGATTTGCGCAATCGGCCGAATTAGCTTCGGCACTCAAGCGCGTGTTTGAGCTGATTGCGATGGCGAAGGTTTCCACCTCCGCTGCCGAAGCGCGGGCCATGGGGCTATTTACTCCGGCCGATCGCATCACGGCGAACCGCGAGCGGTTACTGCTGGACGCGAAGGTACAGGTACAGGTGCTGGCGCAGATCGGCTACATGGCACCGCAGCCGCGCTACTTTCCTGCGCCCGGAGCTTCAGCCCTGGCCACCATGGAGACCGGCGTCTCTCTGATGGGTGAGGCGGGATATGCTTCGGAGCACGACCAAAAAGTTGCACGCTGGATTGCCTACGTGCTGGCCGGCGGTCGCGTGACTGCAGGAACACCGCTGACCGAGCAGTATCTGCTCGACTTGGAACGCGAAGCTTTTCTGTCGCTTTGCGGCGAGCGGAAAACTCAGGAGCGCATCGCATTTACATTAAAGACTGGAAAGCCGTTGCGGAATTAGGAATGACGCAAGCCAGAATCATGTTGCTCACGACCTCTATCCTTGCGATGCAAATCGCTTTGGTTAATGCGCAGGCTCTTCCTTCTTCCGCGCCGAAAGGCCAACAGCAGGCACTGGTTTTAAGCGGACACGTTGTGATCAGTGGAAACCCGACGGCTTACCTGATACGCGAATTGCCGGTGAGTTCATTCCCTGCCCTGCCGGACGCCGTACAGAACGATCTCAATAAGCGAGGCTGCGCCATACCGCAGACCTATGAGGCGCATCGGCCAGAGAATGTTGTTCATGGGAATTTCGAAGGGCGCGGCGCAAGCGACTGGGCTGTGTTGTGTGCAGCGCAAGGCACTGTGTCGCTGCTGGTATTTTTCGACGGCAGCACGCAACCGGCGGCCGTGCTGGCATCCGCTCCTGAAACCGAGCGGTTGCAGGCGCACGACTCGAGCGGCGTGCTTGGGTTCAATTGGGCTATCGATCCCGCATCTCCGCAGCAGATTGCGGAAGCGCAAAAGGGCGTTATGCCGCACCCGCCGACGCTGGACCATGATGCGATTGCAGACACGATCGTGGAACACAAGACCATCTACCATTTGTATGCGAAGAGCGCCTGGACACTGGTGAAGCTGCCGGATTGAGGACCAATCCAAACAGCCTTGGAAGGCGCTGTCGCAATATGCAGGGAGCAATCGATGCCGGAAGCCGTTCTTGTCAGTGCTGTTCGCACACCCGTTGGCCGCGCACCCAAAGGCGCGCTCTCCACCACGCGCCCCGATGATTTGGCCGCAATTGCACTACGCGGCGCTTTGGACACGGTTCTTGCGCTAAGCAAAACCGAAATCGATGATGTGATTCTTGGCTGCGCGCAACCCGAAGGCGAACAGGGCTGGAACATTGCGCGCTGGGCGATTCTGCGCGCCGGTTTGCCGGTGGAGATTCCCGGGGCGACAGTAAACAGGCTTTGCTCGTCAGGACTGGAAGCGATTGCCATTGCCGATCAGCGGATTCGCGCGGGCGGCGATCGAGTGATCATTGCGGGCGGCGTTGAATCCATGAGCCTGATCCCAATGGGAGGCGCGAAGCCGAGCCCGAACCCATGGATGGCTGAGCACTATCCCGCCTCGCTGCTGACCATGGGACTGACGGCAGAACGGGTGGCGCGGCATTACGGGATATCGCGCGAGGACCAGGATGCGTTTGCATTACGCAGCCACCAGAAGGCGCTGGCCGCGCAGGCTGCCGGGCGATTCACCGACGAGCTGATTCCGGTGGCGGTGTTGAAATCTGTGCCGGGCAAGAAGGCGGGCAGGCCGCATGTTGAAGAGAGCATTTTCTCGAGTGACGAAGGACCGCGTGCCGACACCTCAGCCGAAGCGCTGGCGAAGCTCAAACCGGCTTTTCATGCGAAGGGTACGGTGACGGCCGGGAATTCTTCGCAAACTTCAGATGGGGCCGCTGCTTGTGTGCTGATGGATGCAGACCGGGCACGCCACCTGGGCCTGCAACCGCTGGCGCAGCTGGTGGCTTATGCCACGACGGGCTGCCTGCCGGAGGAGATGGGTATGGGACCGGCCACGGCTGTTCCCAAGGCGCTGAAGAGAGCCGGGTTGGCGCTCGATGATATTGGGTTGATCGAACTGAACGAAGCTTTTGCTGCGCAGTCCTTGGCGGTGATGCGGGAACTCGGGCTCAATCCGGAGCGGGTGAACGTAAACGGCGGGGCGGTTGCCTTGGGGCATCCGCTGGGATGCACCGGGGCCAAGCTGACCGCGACGTTACTGGCCGAGATGAAGCGGCGGAACGTGCGGTATGGGCTGGTTACGATGTGCGTGGGCGGGGGGATGGGGGCTGCGGGGGTGTTCGAGAATTTGCAACGGCAGTGATGTTTTCCTCGGCGTATAAAGCCCAGATAGTTCTTTGCGTGACGTACGGGCTCAAGCCCACACCCTCCACGTATGTTCTTCCATCGAGCACGATTCAGGATCTTTCAGGGTCCTCCTACCTCGCCGGCATTGGGTTTTCCCTGCAACAGGAGTATTCTTGGTCTTCCGCGGAAACAGCATCGAGGAAGGCCGGCTGGAATTGATTCGGCCGACACCGTGAAAGTGGGTGTCCTTATGTCTAATAGTCGCCGAGAATTCCTGCAGTCGAGTGCGGCCTTGGCGGTGGGGCTTGTGGGTGGCGCATCTGCCCTGGCTTCGGATCCGCAGGCTCTGCAAAAGACTTCAACCACTGCCGCTACCCGAGAAGTGCATGTCCAAATTCCGAAGATGAAGTTCGGAGATGCGGAGATCAGCCGCCTGGTTCTTGGTGTCAATCCGCTCTACGGATTCTCGCATTACAACAACAACTTTTCGAATGCAATGAGGGAGTGGTACACGCAAGATCGAGTTTGCGAAGTGCTGCACCGCGCATGCAGCTTCGGCATGAACGCATTCAATTTCATAAGTATGGGACGTGCACGGCAGGACTGGGCGCGGTTTCTGAACGAGGGCGGGCACATGCACTTGATTGTGCAGGTGACCGCAAAAGACGATGCGGCCGAGTTGGTGAGAGAACTGAAGCCGCTAGCCCTGCAGAGAAGGGGCGAAGAGATCGATGCCGCTTTCAAGAACGGGACCATGGCCGCCGAGAGAGAGTGGTGCAAGCGGGCGCGGGACTTGGGCGCGCTGGTCGGAGTTGGTACTCACAAGCCTGAAGTAATTGAACTTGTTGAAGAGCAGGGCTGGGATGTTGATTTCTACTCCGGGTGTGTTTATAACCGCACCCGCACAGAGGACGAGTGGAAGAAAGTGCTCAACGGCGAACTACCTGAGATGCCGCGCGAGATCTATATCCAAAGCGATCCCGCCCGCATGTACAAGGTGATGCGCCAGACTCCCAAGACCTGCTTTGCATTCAAGATTCTGGCGGCTGGGCGCGTCGCCGACAATGCAGTGGCAAATGCTCTCCGTACGGCGTACGCCAGCATCAAGCCGAATGATGGCGTCTATATCGGAGTGTTCCCGAGAGATAAAGATGAGATCCGCGAGAATGCCGAGATTGTGCACAGCATTCTTGCCGGCGCATAAGGGAATGTGTTCGACGTCACGTACATGCAGCGGGTCAATCCGCAACTCTACAGAAGTGCGTCTTATTCAACCGGCCTGAATGTGGTCCCAGGCTCATTGAGGAAAGTGATATCGAGGTTGATCATGTCCAAACAAGCTCGTTCTGCAAGCTCATTCTTGCCGCATGCGTTCAATCGCCGGCAGTTTCTGAAGGTGGCAGGATCAGCCGCAATTCTTCCTGCGGCCCTTCCGCGCATTTCCGCCCAGAGTTCTGGGACCTCACCGAACAACACCATTAACGTCGGCGTGATCGGCTGGGGATGGCAGGGGCCCAGCAATACAAAAGCGTTTATGGCATCGCAGGACTGCCAGGTAGTTGCGGCATGCGATATTGACGCGAATCATCTGCAGGCTGCGGTCAAAGCGATTAACGAAAACTACGGGACTGAAGATTGCAAGGGCTACCACGATTACCGGGAGATGCTTGCCCGCGAAGACATCGATGCGGTGATGATCGCTGTTCCTGATCATTGGCATGAGATTGTTGCGACTGAAGCCGCGCGGCGCAAGAAAGATATTTACGGCGAAAAACCGCTTGCGCACACGATCGCCGAACAGCAATCAATTGTCCGCGCGGTTCAACAGAACGGCATTATTTTTCAGACGGGCTCATGGCAGCGTTCGGTTCCGACGTTTCATAAGGCGGCGGAAATCGTGCGCAATGGGCTCATCGGCACGGTGACCCATGTGGAAGTGGGACTGCCGGGAGGAAATTCGGATCTGGACGGGGTGCAAAAGGAAGCGCTGGCGATGCTGGCTGCCCATGGAGAAAATGCCACGAACCTGGAGCATGTTGTCCAAGGCACGAAGGATTGGGATTTGCTGGTGACCGATCCGCCGTCGCAATTGGATTACGAGACGTGGATAGGCCCATCCAAGAAGGAGCCTTATATCAAGGCGCGCACACATAAGGCGTGGCGGTGGAACTACAACACTGGCGGAGGGCAGCTACTGGATTGGATCGGGCATCATTGCGACATTGCGCACTGGGGATTGGATTTCGACAACTCCGGACCTTCGGAAGTTGAAGGCAGCGGCGACCTGCCCGCACGCAACGCTGTTTGGAACACTGCGCCACGATATCGGTTTGAATTGAAATATCCCCGCGGTGTCACGATGACAATCGCCGGCGGTTACCCGGATATCAAGAGCGGCGTTAAGTGGATTGGCACCGAAGGCTGGGTGTGGGTGGATCGTGGGGGCTTCGATGCCTCGAACCCCGCGTGGAAACAGGGCAAGACCTTGCCTCGAGACCTGCGCAAAATCAAGCTTTATACCTCATCCAACCATCAGCAGAATTTCCTGGACTGCGTAAAGACGCGTCAAGCAACGATTACGCCGGTTGAGATTGGACATCACTCGGCGATTCCGGGACATCTTTGCCTTATCTCGATGCTTACCGGAAGAAAGATTCGTTGGGATGTGAAGGAAGAAAAGATCATGGGCGATCCTGAGGCCAGCAAACTGATGAGCCGCGAATATCGGGCCCCGTGGAAGATGAGCTGAAGCCTTCGGGCTTCGGTTCAACCGCACGAATTTCGCATTGCGACAGCGGCGGCTCCTAAATGACCATGCAATTCAACCCTCGCATTGACTTGAGAAGACATGACTGGTTCGACTGAAAGCAATCCGGAAATCGTAAGAAAAAACAATTGGGATTTTACTTATGCATTTTTGATTCTGCGAGCATGGCTTGGTGTTCGTGCACTGTTTGTCGGTATTGCAAAATTCGGCGTATACAAATCTGTGGCGATGCCGCTTATCGACTCATCGACGGGCCAGCCCGATGCAAGCGGAGTCATGGTGAACGTAAACGTCAAATCGTATGCGCTGGCAAATTACGCCGGAATGTCGACGGCGCTCAGGGACAGGTTCGCACATGAGCCACTGATTCCGAAGTTTGCATTGCAGGCATTCGATTACTTGCTGGGGCCAGCATTCATTGTGACTGCAATCATGCTGCTGATCGGTCTGGGAACGCGGCTTTCGCTACTTGCGCAGGCCGCGCTTTATGTCGCGTTGACGGTGGGATTGGTTTTGATTGACCAGTCGGACGGCGTCGCCTATCTGGGAATTCATGTTGGTCTGGTTGCAGGTGCTTTGCTGCTGGCCGAATACAACAAATTTGTGGTTCTTAAAAAATGGTAAACCCTCTTCTGAATCGTCGTGAGTTCATCGGCGCTACTGCCGTTGCGGGCGCCGGGATGTTGTTGGAAGCGTGCAAAACCGATTCCAGCCAAAAAGCGGCAGCTCCCGCCAAGTCTTCATTGAATACGATCAATATTGCCCTGATCAGTTATGGCGAAGAAGGCAAGGTGTTGCTGGAATCCATTTTGAATATCGAAGGCGTGAAGCTTGTGGCGCTTTGCGATATCTGGGATTACCACCTGAACGAGGGTGCGCGCTACCTGCAGAAGATCAATAACCCGGTTCGCACCTATGAAAACTATGAAGACATGCTCGCCCAGGAAAAAGACCTTCAGGCGGTCGTGATCGCTTCTCCCGATTTCTGGCATGCGCCCATGACAAACGCCTGCCTGAAGGCAGGTCTTCACGTTTATTGCGAAAAGATGATGAGCGATACGATTGACGGAGCGCGCTCGATGGTGAAGACCATGCGCGAGACCGGCAAGCTATTGCAAATCGGTCATCAGCGGCGCAGCAACCCGCGTTATCTATTCACTCTCAACAGATTGGTGCAGGAGGCGCAGTTCTGTGGCCGCCTGACAGCAGCGCAGGCGCAATGGAACCGCGCGGTGAAGGAAGATTTCGGTTGGCCCAAGAAATACGAGATGCCGGCAAGCAAGCTGGCCAAATACGGCTATAAAGATATGCACCAGTTCCGCAACTGGCGCTGGTTCAAAGGACTCGGTGGAGGACCGTTGTCGGATCTCGGCTCACATCAGATCGACATCTTCAACTGGTGGATGGGTACATCGCCCAGTTCGGTCATTGGAAGCGGCGGCCTGGATTACTACAAGAATCACGACTGGTACGACAACGCAATTGTGATTTACGAGTTTCCAATGGCTCAGGGAGTAGCGCGCGCGTTCTATCAGGTGCAAACAACTACCAGCGCGGGCGGCGGCTATTTTGAAATGTTCATGGGTGACGACGGAACCATCAAGATGTCTGAGGACCCATCCCTTTGCGCGATATACCGCGAGGCGCGCGCAACTTCAGTTTCATGGGACGATCTGGCCCAGAAGGGTTACGTCCGTGCACGGGCAATTTCCGCGGAAGATGCTGCGAAAGTGGATGTGCGCGAGACGGCACAGTTGGCGGAGTATGAGATTCCCGTGTTCTTTAACAAGCCACCTCATCAACCGCACCTGGAGAACTTTTTCAACACCATCCACGGTAAGGCGAAGCTGAACTGTCCTGCCGATGAGGCATTTAGTAGCGAATACACGATTCATAAGGCAAACGAGGCAGTGGCCGCGCAGACCAAAGTTGTGATCACCCCCGAGGAAGTGAAGGCTTAAAACGATTATGACCACTATTTCCAAAAAGCTGTCCATTGTGGCTTTAGTGCTGACTCCAACAAGCGCGATCGCGCAAAACCAGGTCGTCTTGAAGACGCAGTTACCGCCCCCGCTTTTTGTAGGAACGCCGGTGCCGCTGCACGTAACGAATCTTGAACCTCCGACGCGTGGCAGGCGCCCCGATTTCTACGTTCCCGCCGGCACCATTAATCTTGCAAAGAACAAAAAGGTCACGGCAAGCGACAACAATCCCAACGTTGGCACGCTGGACATGATCGATGATGGAGACAAGGACGGCAACGAAGGCTCGTGGGTCGAGCTTGGCCCCGGCAAGCAATGGGTGCAGATTGACCTTGCGAAGAAAGCGAGCATTTCCGCCATCCTCATTTGGCATTTTCATTCTCAGCCACGGGTTTATCGCGAGATTGTGGCGCAGGTCTCCGATGATCCGACGTTCAAGTCAGGAGTGGTCAGTATCTTCAACAATGATCTTTCCAACGAACTTGGCCTCGGCGCAGGCAAGGATCTGAACTATATCGAGACTTATCAAGGCAAGTTGATCGATGCCAAAGGAGTGAAGGGGCGTTATGTTCGCCTCTACAGCAACGGAAACACTGCGAACAAGTTGAACCACTATATCGAAGTTGAAGTATGGGGTAAGCCGGCCGTCTGAACTGGTGATTTGTCGCGCTGATTTCTCAAGGCGGCAAATCACGCAGCATCTCTGAGAACCTGTCGTTTGGTATTGTGCCTATGAGCACCAATTCACCGGTTGTTCGGTCTCAGGCCGTTCTCAACGAGCGGAACAAGTCTCATGCAAACAATCAATCAGTTGTTCCTGGCAGATGGACCTGCTGGGTTGCCTTTCTTCTTGTCGCAGTTCTGGGGCTGCTCATCCGCCTGCCGCATCTGGATGTACGGCCCATGCACACAGACGAAGCTGTCAATGCTTACATCGTAGGGCAATTGCTGGCCGGCAATTCTTTTAGCTATGACCCGCGAGATCGTCACGGTCCGCTGCTCGCAGCAGTGGCTCTGCCGGTGGCCAGAATGCATGGCGCCAAGAAGTTTTCTGATCTCTCTGAATCGGAACTTCGCCTGACGAATGTGTTGGCGGGAACTGTTACGATTCTCCTTTTTGGCGCGGGCGTGGAGATGTTCGGGTTCGTTCCCTGCCTGGTTGCTGCACTCCTCTTTGCATGTACGCCCCTGCCCGTTTACTACGATCGATATTTTATTCATGAGTCTCTCTTTGTCGCCGCTACATTTGGATTGATATTGGCTTGCTGGAGTGCGATCAAACGTGGCTCCGCCGTGCAGTTCGCGATCGGCGCGGCGTGCGCGGCACTGATGCTTACATGCAAAGAGACGGCCGTTCTGCATTTCGCTGCCTTAGTGGCTGCCGCGTTCGTCTTCTGGCGCTGGAACTTGCGCGGAAAGAGTGCCGGCAGTTTGCTGCGGGCGAAAGCGATACTCATTGCAGTGCTGGTCTTTCTGCTGGTGACCGCCGCGCTGTTCACCTGGTTTGGAAGTAACTGGAAAGCACTGACCGCGCTATTGCAGGTTGGTCAGAATACGATGGTGCGGGCGAGCGGCGAAGGTCATCAAAAACCCTTCTGGTATTTTGCGCAACTTCTCACGGCGGATTGGTCGAGCAGAATCATCGCCACATTGGCATGTGTTGGATTTGTGCAAACAGTCAGAAAGCGTGATTCGTCAGCGTATGGATTTCTTGCGTTCTACTTCGTTTTTCTAATCCTGATCTACAGCCTGATTCCTTACAAGACGCCGTGGCTGGCTCTGAACTTCTGGCTTCCAATCGCGCTTTTCTCCGGCAAGGCAGTCGAGTCCCTCCTGCGCATCCCGCTCAAGAATCCGACACTCCGGATTGCCCTGCCCATTTTGTGCATTGCAGCCGGGCTTGTGACAGCCGCGTTTATTGCACATGACACAATTCAGCGCGTGTTTACCCACGCTGCCGATGAGAGCAATCCATATACCTATGCCCAAACGTCGGAAGACCTGCTCGGATTGCCCGCGGAGATCGACAGACTGGCGCAACAAAATGCGATCGCGGGCCCGCGCATCGCCGTCATTGCGTCCGATCCCTGGCCGCTGCCGTGGTATTTGAGGCATTATTCGGAAGTGGGATTTTGGCAGCCCGGCCAGGATGCTGGAAAGGCCGATTTTTATATCACTTCCACCGAAGCGGCCGAACAATACGGCGATCAGTTACAGAGTCATCGGCCGGAGTTCTTTGGAGAACGACCTGGCGTGCTGATTCTTTTGTGGTCACCTGCGACGAAATGAAAACCATGGCCGACATCCATCAGTTCCATCATCACGCAATGGCGACCTTCTTTGCGCTTCGTATCGCCGATGAAGAAAGAACGTATGCTGCACAGGCCGCACAGGCGGCACTCGATCTTATTGACAAGCTCGAAACGAACCTGAGCCGATTTCGTGCGAACAGCGAGATTGCGCAGATCGCCCGGCTGGCACCCGGCGAGAAGATGCGTTTGAGCGAGCCCACATTCGCGTGCCTTGAAATCGCAAAGAAACTAGAGTTGGCCACCTGCGGAGCGTTTTCAATTACGCCTGCTGCCTTGCAGACACAAGCCAGTTTGCCCCAATGGAATTTGCTTCAGGAGAACTCTTCAATTCAGTGCGAAAGCGGGCAGTTGCAGTTTGACCTGGGCGCGATTGGCAAGGGTTTTGCGCTGGACCGTGCGGCGGAACTGCTGCGCAGCTGGGACTGTTTTTCGTTTTTGCTGGTGGCGGGCGGCAGCAGTATTCTGGCTGGCGGTGCGCCGAAGCATAACGCGGGCTGGTCCTGTGGCCTTGGGGATGATCATGCGTCGCAGCGATACATTTTGACCCATACCTCGCTGAGCGGTTCAGGGCTGGCGGTGAAAGGAAACCATATTCTTGATCCGCGAACGGGCAAGCCGGCCTTGCGCAAACATCGCGCTTGGGCCATTGCCGATACCGCGGCCGAATCGGACGCACTCTCGACAGCATGCATGGTCATGAGTGAACCGGAAATGCAGGAAGTGCTTGTGCAAGATCAGTCATGGCTTTTTCTTCTGGAAGAGGAGCAAAGCGCGCGACCGATAGGAAGCCGAGCACTGCCGCTGGAAGCATGATTTTCTTACGAACTTCGGGCACCAATAAAACAGCCGGGATTTCTCCCGGCTGCTCTTCTTTCCTCCGATGAACTTCTACTGCTGGCTTGCTTATGCCTTGGGGGTCGACAGCGCCTTCACGCGGGCGTTCAGCCGAGACTTGTAGCGTGACGCGGTGTTAGCGTGCAGGATGCCTTTCTGGACGCCCTTGTCGAGGGTTGAAACGGTCTCACGGTACTGCGTCTGGGCGGCCTGTGCATCGCCTTTGATCAACGCTTCGCGGAGGGCGCGCAAGCTGGTGCGCACGCGGCTACGGTTGGAGCGGTTGACTTCAGTGCGGGCTACTGTCTGACGGGCGCGCTTCAACGACGATACATGGTTTGCCATTACTCTTCCTTCATGGGTGCCCCTGATTGTCAGGGATAAAATGATGCGGTCAGGACTGCAACTCTAGCCGCATCCTTCGCAGAGTCTTAGTTTACGGGAATCTGGCCTTGGGGTCAATGAAGTTGCGGCCAGAGGCCTCGTTCCACGGACCGTTGCACCTGAATGGCGCGAAAATAGCGCTAAGTTGCTGTGGGTGCTTGCTTTCCAGACTTGAAAGCGATGCCGGCCAGGAGCGCAACAACGCCAATCAGCGCAACCCAGAGCAGAATGGGGTGTCTTTCAGTGAATGGCCGCTCGTCAGGACGCGGCTGCCAGCCTGGATTGGGCTGCTCTGGCCCCGCCGTGGCCTGCAATGCGTTTGCCTGCGGAGAGAATAGCCGCGCGTAGTCGTACTGCGGAGCAGCGATTGCCGGGTCGCCGTATCGAAGCGTGTAGGCGGTGCCCGCTGCGGCGTCAAAGCAGAGCGTTCGCTCAAGCATCTCCAGGCGCACGGATTGGAGCGAGACTGGCGGGTCGTCGCCATTGTTGATCGTGATGGTCCAGCGGTACGGGGTCTCGAATAGTCCGCGGGGAGCTGCGATGGTAAGCCGTTCCTCGTCGATGCGCTTGCCTTCTGTTGCCTGGTGAATGCGCAGCAGGTTTCCGGAGCTGGTGATGGCAAAGTGCGGCGGCTCCTGACTGGTGGCGTGCGTTTCTGCAATGGGCAGAGCGCTGATGATCACGTCCCTGCTAAAGGACGCAGGCGTAGCACCCGGGGTGAAGATGACACGATCGATCGGAGTGTTGGCGGGGACATCGAAGGTGAGAACGGTTGAGTGGTCCTTCTGGGTAGCCCGCGAAGTTTCAGCAACGGTGCGGTAGCGAGGTTCCGTAGCGGGTGTTCGTCCGACGGAGAGACCGGTGATCTCTTCAGGCCGCACCGGGCCAGTGATGCGGAAGTGCAGGTAAGGAAAATTCGATTCAGGGAGATGCAGAACTGTGCTGCGGCCGAGGCGTTGGCGGCTGAGATCGAAGATAGTGAAATCGCCGAGTTTGGTTTCCGGCTTGCTGGATTTGGTCTGGCTGCCTGAGACCGCGACGGTAGCGATGAAGTTTTGGGCGGTGATGTTGAGTTGAATGTTGCTGTAGCTTGTGTTGGGCAGGTCGGCTGATTCTCGCACGGCGGCGTCGAAGACGGTCTGGCCATTACGTACGCCGGCATTGAGCAGCGGGACTGAGATTTCGCTCCCTGCGAGAGGCGCGGCCACGCGAATTGTGTACGGCGTTTCTGCGTCGCTGGCGTAGAGCCGCAGATCGGCAAGATTCGGAGCGGCGTGCGCAAAGATTGCAGGATTGAGGGCGAAGCACGCTTGCCCTGATTGCTGCGATGGGATTTGAACTGGGCGCTGGTAGCGAAAGTAGCGGACCTCAGGCGATGCGGCAACAAAAGCCAGCAGCAGCGCGGCGGATATGAGCTTCATGAGGGCCGCCCATCGGACTGTGCGGATTCTTTATGCTGGTCTGGGTGGCGCGAGTTTGGGCTGCGGAGGTTGAGCCAGTCGCGTTGGTAGGCGAAGCTCACGCCCAGCAGCAAGGCACCGAGCCCGAGGAAACTTAGGATCCGGTAGCCCTGGCTGAGTTCACTTACGTCCACCAGGAAGACTTTGGCAATAGCGAAAGCCAGCAACACCAATGCCTGCCAGCGCAGGAACGATGAGCGGCGCCAAAAACCGACGGTCAGCAGAATGGCGCCGAAAAGCATGAACCAGGCGGAGTAGGTGAATTGCGCATCGATGCTGTGCTGAACGTAACTGTGGATGCTGCTCCATTGCACACGCCACCAGTAGCTGTGAATCTCGAGGCCGACAGCGATCAGGGTCAGGACGTTCGCAGCCAAAACGGCCGCGGCTGCGAGCGTCCGCCACGGGAGCACTGTTGAGGCTAGATCCACCCGGGCGTGTGCTGCGACCCAGCCGGCAAATGCGCAGACGGCGATAGCCACGCAGTAGGTCGCGAAACGCTGGTTGAATACCGGCGTGAGCGAAGCTTCGGGGTTGATGAGGATGAGAGCGCAAATACCGAGCGCGAGGCACAACACGGCCAAAACACGAAGCAGCCGGGATTGGATGCGGCTTGCCAACCACAACAGGGCTGCGCCCTCAACCAGCCATCCAGTGGTGATCCATCGGCCATCAGCTTTGAGCGGGATGGCGATAGTGAGGAATACTACGGCAACTGCCAGGTGCAGGCCGGACAGAAGCGCCGGACTGGCTTTGACGCGTCCGCCTTCAGGAAGGCGCAACAGCAGTAAATAGAAAGCGGCGAAGCCTACCGCGAGCCATGCTTGCGCCCAGTCGGAGCCGGGGCGGGCGAGAATGGAATAAAAGCCAAGGAAACCCCAGGCCGCATTGGCGAGCGGCAGAATCACGAGCGCGAGGCTGTCCCAACCCGCAATTCGCGATTCATCGTCGAGCTTGCGTTGAACCAGCCTCGGCGCAAAAGCAAAGATTAGAAAGAAGCACGCGAGAAAGAAGGCTGTGCGCAGGGCCTGCTGATGTGTGTAGTACTCCAACGACCACGCGACGTAAAACAGCAGCGAACCGGCAAACGCCATGAACAGCAGTCGCGACCACGGGCGTAGGACTACGAGAAGGAGAACAGCAATATCAATTACGAGCAGATAAGTGAATAGCGTGGCTTCGTGGTTCTCGCCGGTGGAAAGAAGCAGAGGTGTGCTGACGCCACCGACGATCGCGTACAGGGCAAGCAGCTCCGCGTCCTGTACCCAAGCCATGAAACCGTTGAAGGCAGTGACGATAACCATGGCTGCGAAGGCGACCGGGGCGGGCACCAGGTGATAAAGCGAGAACGCGGCCCAGAGCGACAGGTACAGAACACCGCTGCCAATGGCCTTCAGCGAATACGAGAACACTACGTAGCCGCCGCTGCGAAAGCGCTCAGACCAGGCGACAAGCCCTGCGCCGACAATCAAGCCGATGAGCACGCGGCCAAGCGGGCCAATCCAGTAATTATCGATGGCGAATTTCAGAAACCAGGCCATGCCGATGAGCACGGCGAGAATGCCTATGCGATTGAACCACTGCGACCCGATGCGGCTTTCGAGGGATCCAGTGTTCCCGGATTGCCCGGGGAATGGCCGCGCAAAACGCGGTGCAGGCGGCATTTGCGGAATCTGGTCGGGTGCAGCGAGCAGAGGTGCGGAACTGATCGCTTCAGCCTGTTCCTGCGAACGTTGCGCATCACCCTGAATAAATTCCGGCCTGAGTAGCACCTGCTCGAGCAGCTGCACGCGCTGTCGCAACTCGGCAAGCTGCGTTTCGATGCTCTGACAATTGTCTGGATTCATCGCCGTCAACTGTATCGCAAGGAGGTGAGTATTTCTACCCTTCTGATGCATCCAATGGACAGGGAGAAATGCTCGGAAAGCGCCGGCGGCGACTGCATCGAGACGGTACTTTGGTGGGAGTTGCCAGCGTCCCGCGAAGCAGATATGGCAATGAAGCCGGGTTGCAAGATCAGCCTGGACAGTGGGTTCGGGTTTTCTCAATACCGGGGAGGTATCTATCAAGGAACAGGCTTTACTGGGAATTTATTCAGCGCCGATTGACGCGCTGACCGTGTCGCGCTACTCTCAAGCCCAGATAAACCATTTGATCGCCTACACCAACCCGGGGCACCGCAAGGCAATCAAGAGCTCAGGCTCGAGGCCGCCATGCGCTCCCGGAAACCTGCTGAAAGCTGTTGCCCGGCCAATCCCTTGCCATCCACCTGAATCTAGCGCGTTAACTGCCGAAAAACTCTACATAACCTTACCGGGTGGGTCCGGCAGCGGCCCTGCCCGGTTTATTTCACAATTGCAACGCCCAATTGGAGGCTATCGACCACTTTGAAGATCGCTCTTGAGATCACACCCAACTTGGAGCCCTTGTTCGGGACTCGCGATGAAAACCTCAGACTGATGGAAGATTCACTCGGTGTCCGGATCGATTTGCGATCAGATGCCGTACACGTGGAAGGTCCGGAAGAGGGAGTGAGCAAGGTACAGCGGATCTTTCAGGATTTCGAAGCGCTTCGTCGACAGGGGATCAATCCGCATAATGGTGAATTGAATGGAATGCTGCGACTGGTGGTCGCCGATCCAGCCACCACGCTGCGCTCGCTTGCCGACTCCGGCAAGCAACGCTCCGCCGGCATCAAGCGGGTGGTGCAGCCCCGCTCGATCAATCAACGCAAATACGTTGAAGCGATCGAGAAGAACGATATGGTCTTCGGCGTTGGCCCGGCAGGCACCGGGAAAACTTATCTTGCGGTGGCCATGGCCGTTGCCGCTATGAATGCCAAAAAAGTAAGCCGAATTATCCTTGTGCGCCCGGCGGTAGAAGCGGGAGAGCGGCTCGGCTTTTTGCCGGGATCGCTGCAGGAGAAAGTCGATCCGTATCTACGGCCTCTCTACGACGCGCTTTACGACTTGCTTGAGCCGGAGCGCGTAGACAAGATGCTCGAGAAGAACGTGATTGAGGTTGCGCCACTCGCGTTTATGCGCGGTCGTACTCTCAACGACGCATTCATCATCATGGATGAAGCGCAGAACACGACCATCGAGCAGATGAAGATGTTCCTTACGCGTCTGGGCAACAACTCAAAAGCCGTGATTACAGGTGACATCACGCAGATCGACTTGCCGAACCCGCGCAAGTCCGGCCTGGTGGACGCGATCAACGTCCTTGACGGGGTTGAGGGCATCCAGTTCTGCCACTTCGCCGACTCTGACGTGGTTCGGCACGCACTGGTACAGCGCATTGTGCGGGCCTACGAGTCGACTAAACCGCAGCAGCAGGAGTTGCCGCTGGCGATGGGCGAAGGCGTGGAAGTGGGCAGCCAGCCGTACGAACAGCAGCAAACGGGACAATCGGTGCACCCGGCCAAGCCTCAGTAACCACTTGCAGGAAGACCAAACGCCCGGATCTTCTATGAGGTCCGGGCGTTTTATTCTGTGCCCCCCAGTGGACACCATCTTCAATCCAGATGTGATTCTTTCTATGCATCGCGTGAGTTTTAGTAGCAACGGCGGATCCTTCGCTGTGCTCAGGATGACAGCGGGATGTTGAAGTTGGGATGACCGATGGGTGAAGGTTTCGCTCTCCACTTTTCGCCCCAACCGCTCCACGAAGAGGACCTCACGCTGGGCAGTTCCTGCCGGAAGAGTCACTGGATTGTCTCTATCATGGGGCTGGTATACTCCTCGCCTATGCAGCGAAGAGATTTTCTGAAGTCCGCACCACTGGCCGCTCTGATGCCGCAGTTGCACGCTGCGGCACGGCTTAAAATCACCGACATCCGGATTTTGAATCTGAAGGTTCTACGCGAAACCGGCAAGATGGAAGCTGCGTGGAATCCAGGAACGGTGACCATACAGCGCATCGGCGGCGGCTCGGTAATCGAGATTCAAACCGATCAGGGACTTTCCGGCATCGGGCCGGGAATGGACCCGGCATTTTTGGACGCGGCCAAGTTCCAGCTGATCGGCAAGGACCCGTTCAGCGTGGAGCAATTGGCCGGTCCGCTGCGCTATTACGTGGGCGGAAGCCCGCGCTCGATCTCAGCTCTGGAGATTGCGCTGTGGGACCTCATCGGCAAGGCCACCGGCCAACCTCTCTACAAAATCTGGGGCGCGGCCAAAGGTCGGGTACCGGCCTATGCCAGCATGATCCAGCTTTCCACGCCGGAGGAAAGAGCCCGCATGGCGGTTCAGCTCAAATCCCAAGGTTGGAAGGCGATCAAGCTGCGGGCGCATTACTCGACATTGAAAGAAGACGTGCAACTTGTGGAGACGGTGCGCAAGGCGGTGGGCGACGACATGAAAATCATGGTGGACGCCAACCAGGCGCAGTCCTCTGGCACCTGGCAGCCGGGAGTAATGTGGGATTTTCGGCGCGCGCTGGAAACTGCGCGGGAACTCGAGCAATTGAACTGCCTCTGGCTGGAAGAGCCGCGGCTGCGCTACTCCTTCGATGAACTTGCCGAGCTAGGCCGCCTTGTTGGCATTCCCATTGCCGGGGGAGAGAACAATCGCGGCGTACACGAATATCGCTGGATACTGGAACAGAATGTTTATGGCATCGTGCAACCTGACATCATGGTGGCCGACGGGGTCACGGGCTTTCGTGCGATCGCAGCTCTGACCCAGGCACATCACAAACCATTGATTCCCCATCACGGCGGAGGTAATCTCGGCACCATCGCCCAACTGCACGCCATCGCCTCCTGGCCGAATTCGCCATGGATTGAGATTCTCCACGATCCGCCCATCGCTGCGTATACCAATGGGTTCGCTGTTATGGAGAACCCACCACTGGTGGATAAGGAAGGCTATCTTAACTTGCCGCAAGGTCCGGGCCTTGGCGTGGAGATCAACAAAGATTTGATCGCCACGTAAACGCAACCCGTTCGGATGGGCTGGAGGCGATCTGGCGGCCGGATCGTCACAATCCGGAAGCTCCACAGGTTCTATTTCGGCAGGAGGCTGTGGGCGATGGCATCCAGCATGCCGTTGAGGAAGTTGATGGACTCGGGAGCGGCATAGCGCCGGGCAATTTCAAGCGCTTCGTTGATAACTATTGGGAATGGCGTGCCTTTGAAGCCGAGCATTTCGCCCACGGCCATGCGCAGCAGATTGCGATCGACCGCGGGCATGCGCTCAAGCCGCCAGTGCTTCGAGTTGGCTGAGATAAGCTCGTCAATTTTGTCCTGATGTTCAATCGCTACGCGGAACAGGTCTTCAGCAAAACCGCGAACCTCGAGTTCTGGCTGCTCGTTTGCTTTCCAAAAGGTGGCGCGCACCTGGTCCGGAGTCTGCTTGCCTAGGTCTGCCTGAAAAAGCATCTGCATAGCGAGCTCACGCGATTTGCGGCGGCCTGAAGCGCTCAAGCGGTACCGCCTTGCTTGAGCTTGCGATGCAGACTCACCATTTCAATGGCCGCTGAAGCGGCTTCGAAGCCCTTGTTGCCGGCCTTGATGCCGGCGCGATTGAGGGCCTGCTCCAGCGTTTCGCAAGTAAGAACACCAAAAGAGTGCGGTATACCGGTCTCCTGCTGCGACTGTCCGATGCCGCGAGCTACTTCGTTGTATATGGCTTCATAATGCGCTGTTTCTCCGCGCAGCAGGCAGCCGAGCGTGATGACAGCATCGATCAATCCAGTGTTGGCAACTGTGCGAGCAGCGGCTGGGATTTCCCACGCTCCGGGAACACGAAGAATCTGAATGTCCTCGCGTCGTGCGCCGCTGCGCAACAGAGCGTCGAAGGCACCTTCGAGCAGGCGATCAGTGATGACGGCATTCCAGCGCGCAACCACGATGGCGAATCGCATTGCCGCTGCGGAGAGATCGCCTTCGAGCGCAATGGGCTTGCCTTTCAGAGGGTCTGTCCACGCCCAGAAACTTAAAGAAAAGCCGGGCTCGGGCTCAACGGTAAAGATCTGCGATTTCCACCGCGTTTCGGAGATGGCCGAGAGGCGTCCGAGTGCGTCTTCCCCGCCCTGCGCACGGAGCCATGCTGCTGAGGCCTGGTGAGCCGCATCAAGGGCTGTGACTTCAACCAGCATGTTGGCGGTATCAGGAAAACGGCCGTCGACAAATTCGATCTTGCCAAGCGGGGCGAAGAACGATGCACCGCGACTTCCCTCTTCGTTCCACCCTTTGCCCGGAGCGAAACCGAGGGCAGCAAAAAAGTCGGCCAGTCTTTCATAGCCCTCTGAGCTGCCGGCGGCACGGAGAAAGGAAATAGCCTTGATCATGGTTTGATTTTATCGTGCGAGGGCGCGGGTGGTTCCGATTCGGGAAGGCAGGATGTGTGTTGCACCGTAGCTTGTTTTGCGTTGAGTAATCTCGGCGAGATTTCGCCCATCGTGAAACGGCGAAGGCCGGCGGAAGCCGGCCTTCTGTCTGAGGATCGAAGCGGCGTTTACGTGGTGCTGCGAGGTGCTACTGCAATTGCGGTGGCAGGTGCAACGGTATCGGAACCCGTCGATGTGCAACCGGCGTCCTGGCCGCCTGCTGAAACCGGTGTACATGCAGGCAGATTGGGGCTGATCTGCTGTTTGTCGATTGGCGTCGTGGTAGATGGATCAGCCGGGATGCTGATCAGGTGAATCTTGTTATCTCCGGCTGTCGACACGAAGAAGATGGAGTCGTCGGGCGTAAATGCGCCGGCGAGGGGAGCCGTAATCGCCGAGCTTCCGCTAAGTGTGATGGTACCCGCTGTGCCAGCCCCACCATTCGAACTAGGCACGTAGTAAGGCAGCGACGCCCCTGAGTTCGATCCGCTGTACAGAACAAAGGCCAAGTTCGACACCGGCGACGCAATTATCTGATTCACCGTACTTGCATTCACAGTGAAGGTGGACTGTGTGTAAGGCGTCGCTGGATGTTGGATGGGCAGTGGGTTGAGTTGTGAAGTCGTTGAACCGGGACATGCGCCTGCCGGGATGGCGACGTTGATATCCGAAAGAGTGATGCCGCCTCCCTGCAGAGCCGCGCTGAGAATGTGCTTGCCGTCTGTAGTGGCAGTGAGCACGTCGGACTGCACCGGCTGCAAATCGCCGCCGTCGGTGGCTACTGTTCCTGGGAACGGACCTGGATAAAAGGCGGTGATGCTGCTTCCGCTGCTGGATGCTGTACCCAACGGGCACCACGTATGGGCGACGGTGGGAGTTCCGCGGAGGTATGCGCCAACGCTGGGAACGGTGAGCGCCGGGGTTTGCAGCGTAGGAGACACTCCGATGTTGGGCAGGTACGCCGACGGCGGGATGGCGGCGGGCGGAAGCGGACTAGGCGGAAGTGGATAAGTAGACCACCCGCTACTGACGCTGTACACGTACAGCATGTCCTTGTGGTCGCCGCCGAGCGCCGCGTTATCGGTGATGTAAAGCGTCTTGGAATCGGGCGTGTAGGCGGCTCCATTGCCAAGCCCGCCAAAGGTGGTAAACGCTCCGGACGCGGTGTTGTAAATGTAGAAGAGCTCGCGCACCTGATCGTTCACAATCACGTGACCGTTGTCGGGCGAAACCGCCAGAACCACCCCGGGAACGCTGGGTTCCGCTTTGGCAAGGGAGTTATCTGTCGTGTTGTAGATCATCAGTTCATGTTGCGAACCGAAGTAGAGATTGGTCCCGCTCTGATCCATGATCATTGAGTTCGGAACATAGGGCAGCCGAACCGTTGATCCAATGGTTCCCGTCAGCAACGCGATCGGCACAAAGTACTGCGACTTGCCGGGCGCGGCAAACCAGACATAATCGCTGATGGTGCCGGGGGTGGTGACGTTGACGGCGTTGGATGTGATCGAGAGACCTGTGCCATTCAACCCGAACACGTTGATTGGTGTCGGATTGCATGACGCCGGCTGGCATACCGCATAGATGGAAGCTACACCCGGAAAACGCGGTGAGACCGCACCGGTAGTACCGACGGTGATGTTGATCGGGTTCGTCGATTGGTAATCGAGGGCCAGTCCGGTGATGGCTTGGCCATTGCTGTCAAGAACCGTAGTGATCAGGTTCTGTTGCACGCCGCGGGTAACGGTGCCGCTTGTCGATCCATCAGAAAGAGTGAGTTTGATGGTCTGCGGCGGGCAAGTGGAGAAGTAGCCGGCCGAAGATCCCGATCCGGCCACCGAGGCGTTGATGGCAGTGGTTCCCGGTGCGGTGGCAGTGATCTGATTATTTGCGGAGTTGATGGTTGCGATGCTGCTGGTGCCTACGGTGTAGTTCAGGAAGCCAACGGCTGATGAGCAGCTTGGCACGGAACTGACCCCGGGGGCCATAGGACACGCGAACTTGCTGGAATCCGTCAGGCTTGCGGGCTTGCACATCAGGTACTGCTGGCCGTTCACGCTGTAGCAGGCCTGCGAATCAAGAGTTGCCGCCTGGGTCTGCGACAGACACTGCTGTGGCCCGACCAGTGAAATGGAACTGACCTGGGCATGCACAAAGATCTGAACCGGATTCGAAGTGACCGAATGAGCCGATGCAGTGACGTAAGCAACGCTATACGGCAGGCTGTTTGTGGCGGGCAGCGGGTTGGGAAAATTGCAGTATGTATAGTCGGGAATGCCACCGCCGGTATTGCGGTTCCAGGTGCCAGCGCAGATATTGCCGGTGGGAGAAATGTCAACCAACTTGTTGTTGGTGGTTCCGTAGGTATAGCTGTTTCCGGCCACGTCGGCCGATGCGCCCGTACATGTGACCGCGCTCGGTGCCTGAATCTGCTGAGTCTGGCCGTAGGCCAGCGATATGCCGGTGGTCTGGGGCTGCAGAACGATGGAGGCTACTTCAGTGTTCTTGAGGCCGTAGGCCAGTCCATAGCAGTAGTTGCCCGCTGGGTTGCGCGTGCATCCAGAGATCGATATCCCAGCCGGTACGGCCAGGCAGAGCATAAAAACTAGCGTCAAAAACCGCCGCATGAATCCTCCCCGCTCCGCTTCATCGAACCCCGGAACGGTCAATCCGAATACGTGAGAAGAATTGAGTTTTTAGTAACCCGAC
>Ga0207667_10000256_pt1 | contig 74992 bp, 61 predicted proteins | sample KBSCornC52_FD_184301 | JGI IMG/M metagenome (GOLD analysis project Ga0207667, IMG submission 184301) | Corn rhizosphere microbial communities from Kellogg Biological Station, Michigan, USA - KBS Corn C5-2 (SPAdes) (version 2) | ecosystem: Host-associated > Plants > Roots > Rhizosphere > Soil ... | reverse complement strand
CGCGAGTGACTGTCCGGTCCTGCGTAGTCGTTAGAGCCCGCGCACGCTGATGGAGACAACATGCACGAGAACCGGGAGATCTCCAACGTGCCTTCGGCAGTTTCGGAAGGCCGGTCCGGGAAGGCATATAGCCGTACGACGGATATGCACGCGTTGGAGAAGTCGGACTGCGTCGTAGTACCTGTGAACCGACCGAACAAGGGAGGGCAGCTTCCTGCGGAGGCTGGGGAGGAAAGGGCGCAGCTGGAGGAGAACATCGTTCGGGCACACATGCTCCTGACCTGAGCAGGGAACCTGCATGTCCCAGTGTTTGACGATGTGCGTGAAGCGAATCGCAGTACGATTTGTTTTCACGCCATCCATCCTTCATAAGAACCGTATGCGTAGACGCGCACGTACGGGTCTGTCCGGGGTTGTGCCTTGAAAGCTCGTGGAATTCAGTCTCCTGAAATGGAGACCGCGGTAAAGCCTAGCTCGCAGCCGCGTATCAAGTCTTGCGTGGTGTCCGGTAACGGCCACTGCGAAGCGTAGACCGGGAGGTTGCAGGCCAGAATGCCGTAAACGGAAAGATAGCCCCGAAATCGATCGCGGTGGAAGCAGCCGACCTTATCCCTGTAGAGGGAAGGCAGAAACCCAGTATGCGTTATGGCGAGTGTGCTGAGTTGCTTCCGGGGTTCGTACCGCTAGCATGCAACCGAAGGATTTCATGGGAACAAGGGAGATCCGTCAGGCTCAAGCCTGACTTGTAGGGTCTGACAAGCTCTCGTAGCGAGGAAGATCCGAAGGCCTGACGGAAGTCAGACTGCCTGATAGTACTTCGAAGTCGGGAGATCCGGCTACATGGGGAAGCGGGCAGCGGAAGTTGAATTGTTCGTGGGAAACATGAGCTCCATTCAAAGGGAGGATTCGGCCTTCTATGCAAAGAGAAGAACCGCCAGTCATGACAACAGGACTCGAACGAATAGCAGTCAAAGCTCGGTGCGAACCGAAGCTTCAGTTCACGTCGCTGGCTCATCACATCACAAAGGAGCGAGTTTGGGAGAATCTGAATCAGATACCTGCCAAGTCTGCAGCCGGAGTGGATGGACAGACCGTAACAGAAGCGAAAGAGAGTTTTGAGGAATGGGTTGCAGGAATGTTGCAATCCGTTCACCGCAAAGGATACCGTGCGCCAGATATCCGGCGTGTCTATATCCCCAAACCCGGAAAGCAGGATATGCGTCCCCTCGGGGTACCGACTGTTGCCGACCGGGCACTTCAGCGAAGCGTCTCTCAGGTACTATCTGCCATCTATGAGCAGGATTTTCTATCCTGCTCGTTCGGTGGACGTGCCGGAAGAGGTGCCCACCAAGCGCTTGCCACGCTCCACGAGAGAATAGCTGGCGGGAAGATCGAGTGGGTGTTGGAGGCGGACCTCAAGAACTTCTTCGGGAGCCTAAACCATGAGTGGATGCTCCGCTTCGTAGAACATCGAGTGGGAGATCAGCGCCTTATCAGCTTGATCCGGCGCTGGCTGAAGGCAGGCGTTTTGGAGAATGGAGAAGTTCATCCAAGCGAAGAAGGGACGCCGCAGGGAGGTTCGATCAGCGTGTTGCTGAGTAATGTATATCTCCACTATGTGCTCGATCTGTGGTTCGAGAGAGTGGTCAAGCCGCGACTTCGAGGTGAGGCCTGCATGGTGCGATATATCGACGACTTCGTGCTGTGTTTCCAATTTCGTTCCGATGCTATTCGTGCTCAGGAAGCGCTCGCCAAGAGGCTGAGTAAGTTCAGTCTGGCCTTGGAACCGAAGAAGACCAAGCTCGTTGAATTCGGTCGGTATGCGTATCGACACGCAAGCAAGCGTGGACGTAGACGCCCGGAGACAATTTACTTCCTGGGCTTTACTCTGTACTGCACTCGTAATCAGAAAGGGAACTTTCGAATCGGGATGCTTACAGAAAAATCACGCCTGCGACGCGCGCTCATGCGCTTGCAGGAACAGATGCGACGGATGCGGCACTTGTCGATTCAGGAACAGGTGAAACTTCTCAATCAGATGCTCCGTGGCCACTATGCATACTACGGCGTTGCCGGGAATCTTCGGGCACTGCTGCGAGTTCATCGGGCTGTGGAATATTACTGGCGCAAAATGTTGAGCAGTAGGAGCTGGCACGGTACGGTCCGTTGGGAACAATTTCAGCGGATCAAGGAACAGTTCCCACTGCTTCGACCAAGGCTGCATTACTCCTACAAAGAGCTGCAGGCCATCGCCAAACTGTGAATCAACAACCGAAGAGCCCAGTGCGGGAAATCTGCACGCTGGGTTCTGTGGGAGCCGGGGGTGGGCGACTGCCTCCGGCCACCCAGTGGCGATCCGTGAGGATCGTCCCTACCGCGACCTCCTTGCGCCGCAATCACCGCCCGATTGACTTCGCTAATTCGGCGATGGCATTTCGATGTGGTCGATCACCACAACCTTCTGCGGTGCATTCGTGATCTTCAATTCCAATCCAAGCACCTGGATCGCGTTCTCAGCGGGAGGCCACATCGATCCGTCGTCAGGTGTCATATCAGAAAGCATGCCGTGGAACTTAAGATCGAAATTGAAAGTGCCGGAGAGCCCTGTCTGATCGATAACGCTCTTGTGAAGCCACAACTCAAGCACTTTAGCCAATCCCCCCATCGTTGCTCCGTGGCCAACTATTTCAACTCCGAGCGGATCGACCTTATTCTCGATTTGCTTGGGCCCGGGGCCCTGTTCCCCCGGCGGTGTCGGCGGCGGGGGTTCTCCCGTTTGCATTCTGGGGCCGCTTTTCGCGACCAGTAGCGTGAGCGCGGGCTTATCACCGGTTTCAAGGTGCGCCTTCAACTTGAAGCGGTCCGCGAGCAACTGCTGAAACATATGCTGCTTTTCCAACGATGCCTCATGGTTGCTCAGCTTTGCCAGCTTGTCGTCCGTTGCGGTATCCGAAGTGGCCTGCACGTCAAATCGCACTTCATTCGAATCAGCCGTTCGCACCCAATCCGGACCGCCCAGGACCCGGTTGAACATCACGTTGTATGCCATTCCGACAAGCAGCTCCGCCCACATGCACTGCCCCCGAAGCCGCGCACTATGGGCTGGGTTTTCAAACTTGAATGGCGGAGCATTGGGCGGGCATTCTCTGACGGAAACCACGTCGTAGGTAAGGGACGGGACGTAAGGCGTACTTTGTGGCGAAGGACTTTGTAAGGGCGTGGAGTTGTTTTCTTGTCCCATTGCGGTCATCGCCGACACGAAGCAGACAACAATCACGCCTAGAGTCGCTGACGTCAAACGGGGAACGCAGCTCATGGCAAGATCATAACTCCGTTTTCGGGCTGGCACGCATGTCGCGGGAGTGTAGTCGGCTATCGTGAAGTAACCGTGATTTGGATTACCTTACTTCCCTATAACCGGTGATACGGGCGCTAATCCCCAATTTCGTTGATTTTCAGTAGCGAGACTTTCTCCTCAGCTTCTAAGATCACCGACGTGTTAACCGCGATGTCTACAGTTACGGAGGCCAAGCTGCCCAATTTCCGGATTAGCATTCCGGCCACAAAGCCTGCTACTCCAATCGGGAACATGCTCAGTAGCATGAAAACTAAACCAAGACCGACTAGCCCATCCGTTCCTCTTCTTACAACAGGCCAGAACTGGATGATTAGAATCGCGACCGTGGCATACCAGATCCATGTTCCGAGTGAAGCGATAAGTGCTGCATCCTTGTAAGCGCGTGCATATCGCTTCACTAATTCATCGGGTGCCATGTACGTTCTCCTACTTGCTCGAATTTTTGATTGGCTGATTCGCTCAGGTTAATCGTTGACTGCTGAACTTGAAGTTCTTTCCAGGCTGTATCACAAGTCCATTGATGACAATGTGATACCGGATACAAAGAAAGCCTCAGCTACTTACGCCCGGTTGGTCGCCTATCCGGAGGTTATACCTTGCTAAACAGTAAACGTCGACTGCTTTCCTCGGATTGCCGTAAGATCGGCAAGCTTTCGCATGTAACGAGATTCTCGGATCTTCAAGTTAGTTAGAATTCCGGATTTTGAATGTAGCAATGCGCTGGTTGGAAGGGCAAAGATTTGATCGTTTTGGCAATGAAAGATCCAGACAAGCGGTGCGCATAACCTGTCCGGCTTTCCACTGCACCCTCTTGCCGCATCCCCTACACTGAAACTTGTCTCCGACTTGTCTCTCATGACCGGCTATTGCGAAGTCGCGCTGCCTGTGCCGCTGGACCGCACGTTTACCTACGCGCTGCGGCCGGGCCAAATTGTGCAGCGCGGCGTCCGCGTCATCGCCCCGTTTCGCAATGAAAAGCTGATTGGAGTTGTCACGGCCGTAACGGTCAGCCCGCCTGCGGACGTGGAGGTAAAGTCGCTGGAGGCGGTGCTTGATGACGAGCCGCTGCTGAGCGAACAGTTGCTCAGCCTGGCCGAGTGGATTGCCAGTTACTACCTTGCCCCGCTTGGCGAAGTGCTGCGAGGCATGTTGCCGCTGATGGCCGAGGTGCGTCGCACCGTGTACTACCGCATTACCGATCTTGGCCGTGACCTGCTCGCCAAACAGCATGAGGCGTCGGGCGAGAACTGGGATATGAGAGGGTCCGGTGATTTCGAAGACAATCGACCTGAAGGTAAAGCGACGCAAAATGGTTTGACCAAGCGGCGTGGGAAGCTCTCCCCTGAAGAGCAGGTCCTGGAAATCCGCGTGCTGCAACGGCTGGCAGACGGTGAGCCAGTTAAAGTATCGACGCTACGCACCGCGACGGCGGCAACCCTGCCGGTGCTTGCCGGAATGACGCGCAAAAAATGGATCATCCGTGAGAACTCAGCAGTCGAGCGCGATGCACGGCGTACAGAGCGCTTTGCCGTGCTTATAGACGAGGCTCGGCTGCCGAAGCTGACGCGAAATCAGGCAGCAATTCTTGCCGAACTGGCAGCTGCGGGTGGGGAACTGCCCTTGGCCGAGTTGCGCAAGAAGGAAATGTCGTCATCCACGCTACAGACTCTGGTGCGGCGCGGATTGGTGCGTATCGACGAACGTATGGCGACGTTCCGCACAGGTGGCTTGCGGCCCACCACTGACGCTTTCCAGCTTAATGCGCAGCAAATGGATGCGCTGGCCGGCATCGTGACTTCACTGGGTAGGTTCAAGCCGTATCTGCTCTACGGAATAACGGGGTCGGGCAAAACTGCTGTATATCTTGAGGCCATGAAGCGAGCTCTCGAACGAGGCATGTCATCCATCCTGCTGGTGCCGGAGATCGGCCTTACGCCGCAGACCGTGGGACTGCTCGACGTAGCTTTTGGCCAGGATGTTGCGCTGCTGCACTCCGCGCTCACGCCTGAAGAACGTAGCGAGCAGTGGCGGCGCATCCGGCGCGGAGAAGCGCGCATTGTTGTCGGCACGCGCTCTGCAATCTTTGCACCCGCCCAGAATCTCGGATTGATTCTGGTGGACGAGGAGCACGACCAGAGCTACAAGCAGGAGGAAACGCCGCGCTACAACGCGCGCGATGTTGCCGTGGTGCGCGCCAAGCTTGCTGGTGCGGTGGTGGTCATGGGTTCTGCAACGCCTTCACTTGAGAGCTGGCAAAACTCGCTGCAGGGAAAATACGAACGCATCGAAATTAGAGACCGCGTGATGAACAGGCCTCTGCCGGAAGTGGAACTCATCGACATGCGCCGCGAGTTCAAGGAGTCGGGCCGCGAAGATCTGTTTTCACGTTCGCTCGTTGAGCAGACCAAAGCGGCCCTCGATCGCGGCGAGCAAGTGTTGATTCTGCTCAATCGCCGCGGCTATTCGTTTGCAGTCTTCTGCAGAGCTTGCGGTGTCAAACTGGAGTGCGACAACTGCGCCATCGCGCTTACCCACCACAAAGCAATGGATGGTGCGGAGATTGCGCGTGAGGGACAGCGGCTTGAATGCCATTACTGCGGAATGCGCAAAACTGTTCCTCGGCGATGCCCCAAGTGCGACAGTGAGCACCTCTATTACCTCGGCGCAGGTTCGCAGCAGGGTGAGGAGCGGCTTAGCGAAATCTTCCCCACAGCGCGGATCGGACGCATGGATCGCGACACGGTACGCGGGCGCTACGATCTTGAGCGCCTGCTTGCAAGGCTGCACGCAGGCGAAATTAACCTGCTTGTAGGCACGCAGATGATTGCCAAGGGCCACGATATACACGGCGTCACACTGGTCGGTGTGGTCGGCTGCGATCATGCGCTTTCCATGCCGGACTTTCGCGCAGCGGAGCGGGTATTTCAGCTGATGACCCAGGTATCAGGGCGTGCGGGTCGCGGAGATCTACCGGGCCGGGTGGTAGTGCAGACTTACTATCCCGACCACTACGCCATTGTGGCAGCAACAACACACGATTACGAAAGCTTTGCGGAACGCGAGTTGAAGTACCGGCGCTGGATGCATTATCCGCCGTTCGGCGTACTTGCCAACGTGCTGGTGCAGTCGCCAAAGCTGGAAGAGGCTGCTGGATGGTCGGCCACGCTGGGTAAATTCCTCGTGCAAAGCCAGACCAACGGAGCTGTACGTGTGCTCGGTCCATGTACCGCGCCCATTGCGCGCATCAAGGGCGTGTACCGCTTCCACATGATTCTGAAAGCGACCACGCGCAAAGCCCTGAACGGAGCTCTGAAAAGCATGCTTGCCCATGCGGATCAGGCCGGAGTACCAAGGCGAAATCTGGTGGTGGATGTAGACGCACTTCGCCTGATGTAAAGGGTGAAATTCAGCAACTCAGCTAGCGGCGTTTGCTACCGTTCGATTTGTTTCCATCTTTATGGCCGTTTGTCTTGGCCTTGCGTTGGGCAGCTTTGCGGCGGCGCACCTCTTCAGGTGAGTACATGGTCCCGCGGCAATTGTCTGATCCGCAATTACATACGGCTTCGTCGTCGCCGCCGTCGTAAAGGCAGTAGTCGTAGGTGATTTCCTCGGCTGCGGCAATGTCGCGGATGGCCTTGATCCACACATGGCCATCTTCTTCTTCGGTCTCGCAATTGGGATCGCAGCTGTGATTGATGAACATAGCCATGGAGTGGCCGTCGATCACGATCTCGCCCGAGCCGAGTCCAAAAAGGTAGGTGACGGGCGACTCATCGTACGCTCGGTCTGCCTGGTTCTTGCTGAGCTTGTGGCCCGTGTATTCAATGACGGACGCGCCGTTGCGAATAGCGGTGGTGGTGTAGCAACCGGCGGCATGGATGGCAGAAGAGCGAATGATAAGTCCCATGGAATATGCGATGCTTTCCTTTGGCGCAGTTTGGTATCCGGATGCGTGTTGGCAGTCCGCAGTTTTCTGGCGCTGCCAGTGCTGGTTTGGAAAATGCCTTCTGGCCGCATCGTAACATTGAAGAGTCAGGAATGTGTTGAGGGAAATGGCAATGAAACGGGGAATTGGAATAGCACTGGTTCTGGCAGGCTGTACAGTGACGCTCCCGACGTATGGGCAGCAGAGCGGCAGCGGAGCAGCACCGGGCCAGAATAACTCGGCTCAGCAGCCAAAGTCGGCCCAGCAGGACAAGCAGTCGTCGCAACCGAAGCAGGATTCCAACCCTTTTCCTACGGACACCACGAATGTTCCTGTAATGCCTTCGCGCGAAAATCCTGAGCCGAATGTGCCGAAGAACGGCTCGACCTCGCCCGCCGACCAGATCGAAGACACGCATTATCCCGTGCCCGGCGACTCAGATCCGGTGGCCAGTCCCGACTCAACGCCCGCCCAAGGGAACTATCAAAGTCAAGGCCAAGGCCAGGTATCCAGCTCGAACTCGAATTCACTGGACAGCATCCTTCCTCCGCCCAGTGACGAGAACGGCAAAAAGGGCAGCGACAATGTCGAAGATATGCCGAAGGAGACCGCTCCGAAAGACATCAGCGTGGCCAAGTACTATCTGGATAACAAGAACTGGCGCGCTGCTCTGTCGCGCTTTCAATCGGCGCTCGTGCTCGCTCCCGAAGACCCCGAAGTGTATTGGGGATTGGCAGAAAGTCAGCGACATATGGGCGATTTTGCCAATGCGCGCAAGAACTATGAGAAAGTCATCGAGTACGATCCCGATAGCAAGCACGCCAAGGAAGCGAAAAAGGCTCTGAAAGAGCCTGATCTTGCGAACGCGAAGCCGGCGCCGTCAGTCGGGCAGAAGTAGCCCGCTACAGCTTCCCGGGGGAGCTCCGAAGCTAGCCACACACTACAGCGCCGCGGAATCCGCCAAAGCCCCAGAGGGGCGGCGCAAATTCAAGTTTATCCAAATTAGAGCCCCATTGCGTGCAGATACGCGGCAATGATGGGCTGCCCCCAAAGACTGCTCGCAATGCCGCCGATACAAAGGAAGGTGCCGAAGGGTAGCTTGGTCGTGGCCCAGCCTTGGCCTTCATCACGCGTGGCAGGAAGGGCGATCACGATCAGCCCCGCAATTGCACCCAGCATTGAGCCGATGAAAAAGGCGAGCAGGGTAGCGGGCAGTCCCAGCCATGCGGCGAGCATCGCAATCAGTTTCACATCGCCGAGCCCCATTCCTTCGCGGTGGCGAAAGACCCAGTAGAGCCATCGAATCAGCAGCAAAACGCCTGCTGTCACAATGATGGCCAGAACCCTTTCGCCAAATAGCCGGAGCGGTTCAGACGAGACCAGGAAATTCCGGCCCGTCGCCAATTCCGTTATGAATGAAACCGCAATTCCGAGGGCAATACCGGGCAGCGTTATGACGTTCGGCAACCAAAGATGTTCGGCGTCAAGTGCGGCCAGAGCGATCATCAGCCAATAGAAGAGAAATTGCCCCACAATGACGATTATGGCCAGCAGAAAAACGGGGGGCTCGTGCCCACGATCAAAAAACTGCGCTTCGAATGCCCACGCGGTGTAGGCCCACAGGCCGCCAACCGCGAGTTCCACCACTGGATACCGCAAGCCGATCAATGTACGGCATTCCCGGCATTTGCCGCGCAATAAAATCCAGCTCAGCAGCGGGATGTTTTCCCACCACGCCAGCGAATGTTCGCAATTGCGGCAATGCGAGCGCGGGTGCACTACGCTTTCGTCTTCGGGCCAGCGGCTGAGGCACACATTCAGAAAACTGCCGAAGGCCAGTCCAAGAAGTCCGGCAAACAATGTAACGAGCGTACGAATCATGCGTGGGTTGAGTATACGATTCAGAGTCCGGGTCTGTGGGATAGTGGTTGAACGGCCCGCGTTAGACTGAAGGTGCATGGATGTCCCTCGCGAAAGCTCCACGGCCGAAGATCAGAAGACAAAGGCCAATACTGGTCAAGTCCTCGGGACCGATCCGGCTCGCGCGGCTGCAGCGTTTGAGCGGTCAGCGGCCATCATGGCGCGTCTGCGAGCGCCCGGCGGCTGCCCGTGGGACCGCGAACAAACCTTCGAAACCATTCGCAAATACACACTTGAAGAGGCCTACGAAGTCTTCGACGCCATTGAGCGCCGCGATTTTCCGCACCTTGAAGAAGAACTCGGCGACCTGCTGCTGCAGGTGTTGTTTTATGCGGAAATGGCAGCTAATGAAGGCCACTTCACCATTGCCGATGTGCTCGATCATCTAAATCGAAAGCTCATTCGGCGGCATCCGCACGTATTTGGAGAAGAAGCCTCAAAAGCCGCAGGCAATGAAGCGGATGTAGACGCCGCGGTGAAAGGCTCGTCTGCGGCCGTGCTGCGCAATTGGGAAGAGATCAAAGAGGCAGAGAAACGGAAGAAGGAAGCAAACGCCGACAAACGATCAGAGCCTGTTTCGCGGCTCGATACCGTGCAGCGCGCAATGCCAGCGCTTGCTGAAGCGGCAAAACTCGGCGCAAAGGCCCAGAAGTCGGGCTTTGATTGGCAAAGCTGGCGCGATCTGCTGCCGAAACTTGAAGAAGAGACGCGAGAACTGGAAGCTGAGGCGGCGTCGGAAGATCCAGCACGTAAACCCGCAGTCGAGGCTGAACTTGGTGACTTGCTGTTCACGGTGGTGAACCTCGGCCGTCACCTCGGCGTCGATGCAGAGATGGCGCTTCGCGGATGCAACTTGCGCTTTCGCGAGCGCTTCAGAGAAATGGAGCGTGCAGCAAGTCGGCCGCTCGAGGAGCTTGTACCGGATGAGTTGGAGGCGCTTTGGACACAAGCCAAGCAGAAGCTCGGCGCCTGGCACCACATTGACGGAACGAATCGAGAGCGTTGAGAAGATCGCCAAAAGCAGGGACATGATCGAAATTCGATCCTGCCAGGGTTTCGATGAACTCGAAGCCTGCGTGCGACTCCAGATCGAAACCTGGGGTTACGATGAAAGCGACGTAATTCCACGCAAGACTTTTCTGGTGGCGCAATCGATCGGCGGCCAGGTGATCGGCGCATTCGATTCGTCAATTTCGGGCGGCGGCGCAAAATCGCTGGTTGGTTTCGTCTTTGCTTTGCCCGGCATCAAAGTTGGACTCGGATTGCCTCGGGCCTATCTGCATTCACACATGCTGGCGGTCAAAGATTCTTATCGGAATCGCGGCCTCGGCAGGGAACTTAAGCTGGAACAACGACGCGAAGCGCTTTCGCGAGGCATCCGCCATGTTGAGTGGACTTTCGATCCACTTGAAATCAAGAATGCCTTTCTGAATATTCATCGGCTAGGAGCGATTGTTCGCAGCTACCGTCCGGATTTCTATGGTGTATCCTCATCTCGTCTGCAGGGTGGTTTGCCCACGGACCGGCTCGTGGCCGAGTGGTGGCTCGATTCACGGAGAGTTCAGTCGATCGTTGCCGGGCGCACCCCGGTTGTGAACGAGGTGAAGGAACGGGTCAAGGTGCCAGCTTCCATTTACGAGTGGAAATCGGCGGATGCGGGGAAGGAACGAGCTCTCGCCGTCCAGTCAGAGAATCGGATCAAGTTTGAGCAAGCATTTTCGCAAGGTTTTGCCGTACTTGGCTTCACCCGCGACAGCGAAGGAAACGGCGTCTTCGAACTGGGCCCGTTGGCCCAGATTGAGTTGAATTGATATCTGCATAAGCCGAACCTCCAGAATTTCAAGGAAGCGAATATGCGAATAGATGCCATCATTCTGCGCGAGGTACACATGCCTCTGGTGGGGCCGTTTGAAACCAGTTTTGGCATAACCCGCAATCGGAGAATCCTGCTGGTCGAAATTCAATCGGAAGGGCTCACCGGCTGGGGCGAGTGTACCGCCGGCGAAAGGCCGTTCTTTTCTGCGGAATCCACCGATACCGCATGGGCCGTAATTACCCAGGAACTTGGCCCAATGCTCAGTTCTGACAATCCCGAGCACGGCGGCCAATGCCCGCGCATCTTCCGCAAGGTGCGCGGGAACCGCATGGCCAAAGCCGCCCTCGAAAACGCCATATGGGAGCTTGAAGCGCAACGCGAAAGTATTTCCATTGCCAAGCTGATCGGCGGCGTGCAGGAGTCGATTTCTTGCGGAGTATCGCTCGGTATTCAACCATCCATTGGCGAGTTGATGTCAGTCATCGAGCGCGAATTGGCAGCCGGCTATCAGCGCATTAAGCTCAAAATCAAACCGGGCTGGGACGTTGACGTGCTGGAACGAGTGCGCAATCGCTGGCCTGAGATCACGCTCAGCGTAGATGCAAATTCCGCGTACAGGCTGCCGGATGCAGACCACCTGGTCCAACTCGACCGTTACGATTTGCTGATGGTCGAGCAGCCTCTGTGGCACGATGATTTCTACTATCACTCCATGCTGCAAAAACGCATGGAAACGCCCATTTGTCTCGATGAATCCATCCGCAACCGCCGCGATGCGCTGGCTGCGATCGAAATGGAATCATGCAGGATCATCAACATCAAGTTGGGCCGTGTAGGCGGCTTCTCCGAGGCAATCGCCGTACACAATGCTGCACAGGAACGCGGCATTCCCGTATGGTGCGGCGGCATGCTCGAGTCAGGAATCGGTCGCAGCCACAACATCGCACTCTCCACCCTGGAGAACTTCACTCTGCCGGGCGACGTTTCTGCCTCGGCACGATACTGGGCAGAGGACATCATTGAGCCAGAGGTTACGGTCTCGCCTGCTGGCGAGATTGCCGTGCCTGACACTCCAGGGCGGGGCTATGAAGTGCGAACAGATTTGATCGAGAAGCTTACGGTGCGCAAGGAAACAATCCGCGCAATGACTACGGCTTGAGATTGCTGCCAAGCCAAGAGGACAGGCCCTACTGCTTGTGGCCCCAATCGAACCGGCGGCCCACAATGCCTTTCACAATCCAGTGATCCGTTGCGGCGGTCGGACCTATGCCTACTCCGAAGTTCAACTCCCATTTGGGCGACACATTGAGGTCGAGAGCAGGGAAGAACATCTGCTGCTGATCGTGAAAGCTGAGGATGTGCCGAATGTCTCCATAATCGGCGTAGTATTCGATGCCGCCAGTAATCTGTCGCGTAAAGTCGTAGCTCACTTTTACGTTGGGCGCAAAATCAAGCCCGTCGCTGACGCCGGGCCCGTGCCATGCGCGCTCGAATGCAGGATTGAGAGCCCAGTAAAAGCGGCCAGCCTGCTTGTCGACTATGGGCCGTATTTCCCAAGTCCATGTATCGGGCGAAAAGAATGCGCGCTGATAGCCGATTTCCATTGAGAGGCTCGCGCCCACAGGCCAGTGCCACGAAATCGGTGCGCGCACACGGGGGCGGATGTGGTCGCCGACCCACTGAATACCCTGGCCGCTCCGCTCGCTGGTAAAAACGTAGAACCCGACTTCAGACCAGTCGTTAATGCCCTGCGTGATCTCGATTGTCTCGTGCTCCGCGTGTTGCGTCGGCTCGGTTCCGTCAATGAAATTGCGCTGGCCCGCCGCTGTAAAGTTGGAGTGCAGTTCAAGCATCGTGCTGCGCGGGGCGACAGTTTCAGAGCCGTACACTTGGATCTCGTAATTGCCCTGGGCGCGCGCTATAGGTAAAACTGCCGCAAAGACAGCACAGCAAACGGCAAAGGGAATAGAACTCTTCAAAGGTGCTCCCATGAACCTGAATAATGACGACCAGCTAATCGAATGACCTGTGTTCGGCGTGCGGGGAATTTAGTCCACTTGGATTTTCCAATTATATTAGGCTCCTCAGCAGCGTAGTATCCGAATTGGGCATATGATTGTCGTGGTTTGCCTGATGTGCGCCGTAGTGCAAGGAGGCTGCCATGCCAGAAGCAAAGAAAAACGGCCTAATCCCATCCAGAATCCTCGTTCCAGTCGATTTCAGTCCATCGTCACACATGGCTCTTGAGCATGCAGCAGCCTACGCGCAGCGCTTAAATGCCGAGATTCATCTTGTGCATGTGATACCGATGTTTCCATCCACGAAGGTGTGGGATTTCATCCCTGAAACCGAATTCATTGAAGAGACAACCAGGAAGGCAGAGGCTAGTTTCGCCGCGTGCCAGGCTGACCTTCGCGCATTGGGTGTCGAATTGAGCTCGACGGTGCGCGTAGCAAGCGACGTCGTCTCTGCGATCCTCGATGTCATCAAGCGCGAACGCATTGGGCTGCTGATCGTTTCAACGCACGGCGTCACAGGCTGGCATCCGTTGGCTTTCGGTTCGATTACAGAAAAGCTGGTGAGGCTGGTAGATATCCCGGTGCTTCTGATTCGCACACCCGATCCGGCGAACAAAACGCGCGCTTACACAGGGCGCTTGAAGAAACGCTGGTAAGAGCTCTGTCGCGCGTGTCAGACGGTCCGAAAAGTACGCCGCCTGAACGATGATACCGCAGCCATAAGTAGAAACTCGCCATGTTCCCGTGACGACGGGCTCACAGAAAATAGTAGACTCAGTGTGCTCATGCGCCTCGCTCTAAATTTGGGCTATGTACGATCGGCGATGAACGTGTCCACTTCGGCGCGTGCCGGCATGGCGGCTTGCGCGCCGCGTCGTGTAACGCAGATGGCAGCGGCTGCATTCGCAAACCGCGCAGCCTGCCACGGATCGCCGCCCTCAAGCAGGGCAACGGCGAATGCGCCGTTGAAGCAATCCCCGGCGGCTATGGTATCGATGGCCCGCACCGCGAAGGGTGGAACCCATGCTCCCTTGCCCCGCACAGCTAAATATGCGCCTTCCGATCCACGCTTAAGCACCACTCCGCGAACACCACGTTCAAGCAATGCATCCGCAGCATCTTCAGTCCTGGCTCCATCGCGCAAATAGAACGCCGCCTCAGTTTCATTGGGCGTGAACCATGCAATTTGCTTCCAGACCGCATCCGGCAGCGCAGCCGCTGGGGCGGGGTCGAGCATTACGGGAACTCTCGCCTCCGCGCACATCGCTGTTGTGTATGCAAGAGTGTCGATTGGAATTTCAAGCTGGCAAAGCACCATGCCTGCTGCGCGAATGATGGCGGCGTGCGCATCGATTGTTGCGCGGTCCATATTGCCGTTTGCACCGGGAACAACCACGATGGCGTTCTCGCTGCTATCTGCCAGAAAGATGGAAGCGATGCCCGATGAGCCCGCGACCTGTTCCATTGCGTCCGTTTGTACGCCGGCCTCGGCCAGGTTTTTGAGCAATGCGGTTCCGTAAGGATCATCGCCCACTTTGGCCACCATCGCCACCGGATATCCAAGCCGGGCAGCAGCAACGGCCTGATTTGCTCCCTTGCCGCCGGGCGTGGTGTGAAACCCCGTGCCGATAAGCGTTTGGCCAACGCAAGGGATCTGCGATGCGCGCGTGACAAGATCCATTGTGACGGATCCGACGACTACGATTGGCTTACGTGTGGCGATCATTGGCGGGCTTCTTTTACCGCCGCAGTCAGCGCCGGAACCACTTCCATCAGGTCGCCGACGATTCCGTAATCGGCTATTTCGAAGATCGGCGCGTCAGGGTCCTTGTTGATGGCGACAATGCACTGCGAGCCTTTCATCCCGACGAGATGCTGAATGGCTCCGGATATTCCAGCAGCGATGTAAAGCTTGGGCGCAACAGTGTGGCCGGAGCTGCCAACCTGGAATTCCATTGGCAGCCAGCCTGCATCGCAGATTGGACGCGACGCCGCAACTTCACCGCCCAGGGCGGCTGCGAGCTCCTGCACTATCGGCAGATTTTCCTGGGACTTGATGCCTCGGCCCACGCCCACGATGATTTGTGCGGAGCCTAAATCAACAGTTTGCGCTGCGGCGCGATACGGCTCACCCGGGCGAGTGCGTAGTTGTGCGGCGTCCATCACGGGCGCGAAAAGTTCCACGGTTGCTGCGCCCGCAATTACAGTTTCAGCGGGAAAGGCTCCGGCCTGCACAGATACAAAGCAGATGCCGCTGCTGGATTTGCGATAGCTGCCGTTCAGTCGGCCCTGCATCAATGGGCGAATGAATACGCGATCTTCAGAAATGGCGATCACATCACTGATTAGCACTTGTGCGAAACGCGCGGCGAGTGCGGGTGCGTAGTCGCGAACCTGGTAAGTATGTGGGAATATGACGCAGGCAGGCTCTTCTCGCTCGATCACTTGCTGCAGCGCGATGATGTATCCATCTGCGGTATACGGCGTGAGCAAGCCGTGCTCAACGCGTAGCACCTTTCCCGAGATTTTCGCAGCCAATTCAGCAGCGGGTGTTTCCGTTTCAGCACCCAAAACGACTGCGGTTACTGTTCTTGCATCACCCAGCCGATGTGCGGCAGCGAGTGCTTCCCAGCTGATGCGGGAAATCCGGCCGGCGCGCTGTTCCGCAACTACAAGGATTCCGCTCATAGAACATGCACCTCCGTCTTTAGCTTTGCCACCAGCGTTGCAGCCGCATCTTTTGCGGAGCCGGTAATCATCTGCGTGGCTTTCTGTTTTTGCGGCCACGAAATCTTTTCCAGCAATACGGTTGGCTCAGAAGCAACACCGAGTTCAATTGCTGGTATCTGGCGTAGTTCCTTCGTTTTTGCGCGCTTGATGCCCATCAGTGTGGCATAGCGCAATTTATTCCCGCCGGATTGCATAGTGACGACCGCCGGCAATGGGAGTTGGATGTTCTGAAACCATCCTTCTTCGAGCTCGCGCTTGACTTCGATCCCAGAATCGGTCTTTTCAATGTGAAGAATGAGCGTAGCGTGAGGCAGGCCCAGCAGTTCGGCGAGAATGACTCCTGTTTGGCCGAATCCGAGATCCTCAGACTGCAAACCGGTCAGAACCAGATCCGGATTTTCCGACTTGGCAGTTGCGGCGAGAAGTCGCGCGAGGCCCAGAGCGTCGCGTTTCTGCAGGTCATCGCAAATGATGTGGATTGCGCGATCCGCGCCTTTGGCCAGCGCTTCGCGGATGGTTGTCGCAACTCGTTCGGGACCGGCGCTGAGTACGATGACCTCGCCGCCGTGCTTTTCTTTCAACTGCAGAGCTTCTTCAAGCGCGTGCGCATCACTCTCGTTCATTGCGAACTGCAGATCCGATTCTTCAATCCACTTACCAGCAGCATCGATGCAAACCGGCGCATCGCGCTCAGGAACCTGTTTGATGGCAACAATGATTTTCATAACGGATAGCTCTCGTACATATTAGCGCTCTTACCAGGGCTGCATTACGGCAACCTACGTGCAGCGATTTGCGCGATGTCCACTAGCTCCGGAGCGTGCTCGTCCGTCGCCAATGCATCCCGCAGCATTGAATTGCAGAAGGGACACGCTGCGGCAATGGTTGTCGCGCCGGTCGCTACGAGTTCGGCGGCCCGCACCTGGCTTATGCGCTGGCCTGTCTCTTCGCCCAGAAAAGTAAGGCCGCCTCCCGCACCACAGCAAAAACTGCGCTCATGATTTCGCTCGGCTTCAACAAGTCTTCCGGCAAGCGCTGCTACTGCACGCGGCTGATCATATACATTGCGATAGCGGCCCAGATAGCACGGATCGTGAAAGACGATCTTGTCGTGGTCCTTTACTGGCGGGAGTTGAGGCAAATGTCGCGCCAAGAATTCGCTATGGTGCTCGATAGGTGGTGGAGTGCCGAATTCCTTCCAGTCTTCCTGAATCGTGCGGACGCAGTGCGGGCAGATTGTGATGATCTTCTTCACCTTGTTTTCTGCGAGGGACGCAAGATTCTCTTCCGCGAGTTGTTGAAACAGCAGATCGTTGCCGAGCCGGCGGACAGGATCGCCCGTGCATTTCTCTTTGCGCAGGACGCCAAATGTTACGCCAAGAAAATTCATCACACGGGCCAGGTCGGCCACGATCTCACGTCCTTTTGGATCGTAGCCGCCCATGCAGCCCAGCCAGAGGCAATATTCCTGAGTGCCATCAAAACTGGGGAGCTGCTGCCGCGCAATGAATTTGTCGCGTTCGCTCGGGCTTAGCCCAAGCGCATTGCTGCCGCGTTCCAGGCCGAGGAAGAGTCTTGCGCCGTAATCGTCGTCCCAGGTTCCCGTGTTCACAGCTCCACGCCGCAGGCCAATCAGGATAGGCAGATGCTCAATACCTACTGGGCACTGAAATTCGCAAGCGCCGCAGGTGGTGCATTGAAAGGCTGCTTCCTGCGAGTTGTACTTGCCCAATAATGGCTCCGCTGAGGCAGGACCAAGGTCTTTCAAGTAAGCTCGCACTCCAAGAACAATCTGCTTGGGGTTGAGAATCTTGCCCGTGTTGTTGGCGGGGCAGTGCTCGGTGCAACGCCCGCACTCCACGCACGAGTAGGCCTGCAAACTGACGAGTTGGGTGAGGTCCGTCCCAGCAATCAGTCCAAAATCTTCGTCGCCCGCCAGCGGCGGAATCTGCGAGAAACCACCGCGCGAAAGGAAGATGGTAAAGGGGCTGAGCACCAGGTGCAGATGCTTGGTGTTTGGAATGATAGGCAGGAAAACGAATAGCGCCAGTGTGTGAATCCACCAGAGAGCACGCGTGGCCGGACTTGCATCTGCGGTGAAAAACGCGCCCAGGTAGGTGGTCATCAGAAGAAAGATCAGCAGGGCGATTAAGCCTGATTCCCATGACAGCTTTTCGCCCAGCCACTTTGGACGAACGAAAAAGCGGCGGACGAAAAGCCCGGCAATGCCGAACGCACAGGCCGCCGCAAATACCGCCGCAATCTCAAAATAGATGCGCCCCACAAATCCGGAGGGCGAAAGAAAGCCAAGTCCGAAGGGGCTTAGGCAATGATTCAGAGTGACAATCGCGAATGCACAGAAAGCCCAGAACACCAGCGCATGAGCCACTCCGGCGGCCGGCCGCTGCCCTATCACTTTCGACTGAAGCAGTACTTCGCTGAAAAAGTCGCGGATACGAGGCCCAATCGGAAATAGATGAAAATCGGCGTCATTCTTCGAATTCAGAATTTTGCCGAGCACAATCGAAAACCGCAGCCAAAATACATAGATAGATCCGGCCACGAGAATGGCCAGGAGCAACTTCTCAAGAGAAGAGAAGTGTTGCGGCTCAGCGAGAGTAGGCAACATCAACATCATGATTGAACCCACCACAATACACGAAAGGCATGTACTGGGTCACGCGAGGCGTCAAACAGCCACAACCTGGATCGTGCTCCGGCCATGTTTAGCAGCGAACGATGTTTGGAGCCTGAATACCCTTGGTTGCGTTGCGGGTGTCGATCACGAGTTGAGACTCAGAGACAATCGCCTTGTAATCGTAGGAAGAATGGTCAGTCACAATCACGACGGCGTCGTACCGCCAGAGATCCTCCAGCGGAGTGCTGGTCATGTTCAAATCGTAATGCCGGCCGCAGCCACAGCTCGGCAAATAGGGATCGTTGTAGGAAACAACGGCACCTTTGTCGCGCAACAATTCAATGATGATGAGAGAAGGCGATTCGCGGAGATCATCAATGTCACGCTTGTAAGCCAGGCCGAGTATCAGTACCTTTGACCCCTTTAGCGCCTTGGATCGCTCATTGAGCGCGGACGCAATCTGCTCGATCACGAAGTAAGGCATGTCGGTGTTGACCGCACCGGCCAGTTCAATGAAGCGGGTCCGAAAATCAAACTCGCGGGCCTTCCACGACAGATAGAAGGGGTCGATGGGAATGCAGTGTCCGCCCAGCCCGGGGCCCGGATAAAAGGCCTGATACCCGAATGGCTTGGTTTTAGCGGCCTCAATCACTTCGTGAATATCAATGCCCATCCGAATGCAGAGTTGCTTGAGTTCGTTCACCAAAGCGATATTGACACAGCGATAAATATTCTCGAGCAGCTTCGTCATCTCCGCAACGGCAGGACTACTTACCGGCACCACGCGACGAAAAATAGTTCCGTAAAGCGAGGAAGCAAGTTCGAGTGCGGCAGGACCGCAACCGCCAATTACCTTGGGAATATCGTGACGCGCGATCGAGTCGTTGCCGGGATCTTCCCGCTCCGGTGAAAAGACAACGTGAATACCAGGTTCATCTAGCGTGCGCGAAACCTTCAGTCCATGGGGATTACCTGTTTCAAGCGCCGGCACCACGATCTCTTCGGTTGTCCCGGGATAGGTGGTGCTCTCAAGCACAATCAACTGATCGACGTGGATATAAGGAGCGATGGATTCAACGGTGCCCTTCACGAAACTGAGGTCCGGCTCTTTGTGGTCGTTCAACGGAGTGGGCACGCAGATCATGATTGCATCCATATCCGCGATTTCGGAGTAGTCCGTCGTGGCGTGAAAGCCCGCTGTCTTTGCTTTCCCAATTTCGGCAGGAAGAATGCGGAGAATGTATGAATCGCCGGCGTTGAGCGTCGCCACTTTATCTTCCGCAATATCGAACCCGGTTACCCTGAAGCGCTCCTCGCTGAACAAAAGCGCCAGCGGCAGGCCGACGTATCCCATGCCGACTATGCCAATGCGGGCTTCGCGATTTTCGATTTTCTGCTTAAGCGCCGTCATAGTGCCGGCAGACGGTATCTTCATGGTGACGATTGTAACGGACACGGCTTTCATCCACCTGTAAACCGTAGCAGCGCTTTAATATGGTAAGGTGCGGTAATTTCGTCGAAGCCGCTCATCATCAAACATCTGGAGAAGAGAGTGCCTAAATACCTGGTAACTGGAGCTGCGGGCTTTATCGGCCGCTCAATCGCAGCTGCACTTTTAGAGCGCGGCGACAGCGTGCGGGGCGTAGATAACTTCAGTACCGGCAAGCACCAGAACCTCAACGGGCTTGAAAAGATGGACCTCCTGGGCGGCGATCTGGCCGATCCGGCCGTCTGCGCCCAGGCATGCGACGGCGTCGAGGTCATTTTCCATGAGGCAGCACTGCCCTCTGTTCCTCGTTCTGTAGCCGACCCCGTCAGCACCAACGTAGCCTGCATCGACGCAACGCTAAACCTGCTCGTTGCTGCCCGCGCAGCCGGAGTCCGGCGAGTCATCTACGCTGCGTCTTCCGCAGCCTATGGCGATACGCCGACTCTCCCCAAGCATGAAGGCATGCTGCCCGCACCCATCACCCCGTATGCCGTGGCCAAACTCGCGGGTGAGCATTATCTGGCCTGCTTCACACGCGTCTACGGACTCGAGACCGTGTCGCTCCGTTACTTCAACGTGTTCGGCCCTTTCCAGGACCCCACTTCGCACTACTCCGGCGTTCTGGCCATCTTCTGCCGCAAAATGCTGGCGGGCGAGCAGCCCACAATCTATGGCGATGGCGAACAGAGCCGCGACTTCACGTATATCGATAATGTCGTCGCTGGAAATCTGCTTGCCGCTGAAGCTCCGGCCGAAAGGATCACGGGTAAGATGATGAACCTGGCCACCGGCAAGAAGATCACGCTCAACCAGACTTTCGATATCCTGAAGGGACTCACCGGCTACGACGGCAAACCGGCTTATGAAGCGCCGCGCGCCGGCGACATCAAGGAATCGCTTGCCGACATCTCGCGCGCTCGAAATCTGCTGGGCTACGAGCCCAAAGTCGATTTCAGCGAGGGTCTTCGTCGCACCGTGGAGTGGTACAGAGCGGGCGCTTGAGCAGGGAAGCCCGCCCTGATAGCATGCTGCGCATGAAGTCGAGACAGCCCCGGGCTTCCGGTTCCAAATCTTATGGCGTTGGTGCTTCCGGTTCCGCGCGGGAAGGGACGACCCCGCCAGCGAACGTTGACGAGTATCTGGCCGCCACTCCGGAACCGGCCCGCGCCATGCTGATCAAAATGCGCGCCGCCATTCGCTCAGCGCTACCGAGCGAAGCAATCGAAGTCATCAGCTACCGCATGCCTGCATTCAAGCTCCAGAAGGTGCTGGTGTGGTTCGCCGCGTTTCGGGATCACTGCAGCTTCTTCCCGACGGCGGCGGTGGTTGAGCAATTCAGTGCCGAGCTTGCCCAATACAAAACGTCGAAAGGAACAGTGCAGTTCCCATTAGACAAGCCACTCCCGATGGCGCTCGTCAAAAGACTGGTGAAAGCGCGCCTAGAACTAGTCGGGTACCGCAAGCCGCCAAAAAGTTAGTCAGCGGAACTGGCAAATCGTCCTGCAAAGAGATGACATTGCGAGCAGAAGACATCGTCGGAACCAGCTTTTTCGCCTAGGTTGTCCCAGCCCTCGTAGTGACGATCTCCGGAACCAGGAGCACACTTTCCGCGAGGCAGCGCGCTGTTTGGCTCGGCTGTGGACTCAGTTTGGTCAGCGTTCGGCGGCAGGGTAAGCCTCTTGCCCGAAGGGCCTGCTCGCTTCAATTAGTCCGCGTAAGTAAGAGTGCGCGGGTTCTGCCCGCAAAATCCGCTCCAAAACCTACGAATCTGACTCCCCGGGAAAAAGCTCCAGCTCTTTTTCGCGCGCGGCGGCTTCGATGCGGCGGCGACCTGCGGCGCCGATCAGGCTCACTACTTCAAGGGACTGGATCGCCTGCCGGGGTATGTAGATCCTCTGCGTATTTGAGCGGGTGTCCGGCGGCGTAAGCAGCAATCCGGCCCCCTGTACGAGCGACAGATCGTTGGCGGCCAATCCCTCAAGCTCGTCGCCATCGTTGAGGGTCATCCGCAGCCACAGCCCGGCGTTACGGGGACGAACGGAGAAACGCTTGTGCATCAGCCGTTCCGGATTGCCTTGGTCGCCCGTCTGAGAAGGGAAGTCACGCACGTAGCAGATCCACTTCACCTGCGGCCACGGAACTGTTAGAACCTTGCCAGCCAGATCCAGCACTTCCAGCTCTGGAGCATCTTGGCCAGTGGCAGCGCTGAGGCCGAAGTTTGCAGACGCGTATCCGGCATACCAGTCCCGGGAGAACTTGCGTACGATCACAGGCTTGCGAACGGAGGCCACTGTTTTGGATTGTCGCATGTTTTCTGCCGGCCCCGGTACAACGTATGCTACTGGCAAGGTGGACACTCTAGCCCGGCCGCAGGCTGAAAGCGCAGCGGTTACGGTGCAAACAGGTCTGGTAATGCCTCGACGTTTGTGTTAATGTACTGGTTTGCCATCTCTACCTGTTCCCGAGATAACAACAACCCCATCAGATACTTGACGGCAGGTTGAGAGGCCGGAAGCAGGTAACCCGATGCCCGACTACATCTACCTTTTGGAAAACCGGCTATCTGCCGATCAACGAAGTGCGCTGGCGCATCTACGCGAGGTTGCCCGCGAAGCTGGCACGATCCTGTTTCTCACAGGCGACGCCGTTCGCGATTTGACCAGCGGCCATGCCGTTCGCGACCTTGAAGTAGCGGTTCATGGAAATGCCCTTAAGCTGAAGAAAGGAATCGAGAAACTCGGCGGCAAGGTTTGGGGCGAACATGAGCCTTCCCAAAGCCTTTATCTCTGCTTTCCTGGCACGGTTCGGGTCGACCTTGTAACCGCACATAGCGTCACCTATCCCAAGCCGGGCAAACCGGTCTACCATCCTGCTTCAATCCAGGAAGACTTGCGGCGGCGCGACTTCACCGTCAACGCAATGGCCATCTCCCTCAACGAAGGCTCTTTCGGGCTGTTGATGGACCCGCTAAACGGGGCCGCAGACATCGAAGCAAGAACACTCCGGTTGGTTTCGAATTATGGCTTTATCGAGGACCCGTCACTCTTGATTCGGGCCACTCGTTACCACGCCCGGCTCGGGTGGGAGCTGGACCTGAAAACGAGGACTCGCTACGACAATGCAAAAGAAGAAGGAGTAATCGAATTCCTAAGTCCTCATGGACTGGCAAAGGAACTGGAGCAGATCGGCCACGAATCGGATGGTTTGGCCGTGCTTCGGACGCTGGAAGCCGAGGGCTGGATGAAGTTCCTATTCCCGGCGTGGACTTCAAATCGCGCTGACGAAGAGAAACTGAAGGCTCTGCACGAGTTGGCGGTCAGTCTCCTGCTGCAGGGCGTTCATGCCGACATGTCGGCTGCGCAGATGCAGTTGCTCACGGCCAAAATGCCGCCCAAGGATCTTGCAGCGCTTAAGAAGGCGTTTTTGCGTCCCGGTCTCGTCGAAGAGTGGAACAGTTTGGACGCAATGGCTTCCGCTTTCCAAAAGATTTTGCTCTCGAAGGAATACGCTCTTCCTTCGGCGACATACAAGCTCTTCACCACCTACGACCCGGAGGCCGTCCTCTGGCTGGGATTCACCAGCAAGAGCGCACCCGTCCAGGAGAAGTACAACAATTTCTTGAACGTTTGGCCAGAAGCTCGTCAAAAGATTCCATTTGCGCTGATGCAGGAAATGCGGATTATGCCTGAGCTGCCCATCTATGCAGAGGTCTCCCAGAAGATCTTCCTGGAATTGATCGACGGAAAGCTGACCACCCCGGAAGAAATGCGTTCGTTCCTTGAGCCATTCTCACCTCCTGCTCCGCCACCCCAGGTGGCCATTAAGCGGACACGTGTGAAACGTTCGGAGAAGGTGAAGGAACCTGTCTTTGACGATGACGAAGAGGGCGAAGAAGAATCCATCGGCGACGATGAAGATCTTGACGATCTTGGCGGCGACGAAGAGGAAATAGATCTGGGACTTGATGTTCCGAAAGGCGACATCGAAGAGGATGCCGGGGACGAGGAAGAGTCGGCTGACGACGAACTCGACGCCGACGCAGCGGAAGAAGAACCCGCTGTACCGAAAGCTCGCGGGGGCAAGAAGGCGGTTCCAATAGCGCCCGCCAAGAAGACCGCACCTCAGGCAACAGTCAAGAAGGCTGCTCCGGAAGAGTCTGCAAAGAAGAGCGCCAACCCAGTAGCGGCTCCTGTCAAGGCTGCGGCGGTTCCTGCAAAGCCGACCCCTAAGGCTCCAGCAAAAGTTCCGGTGCCTGTGAAAACGCAATCCAAGCCCGCTCCGGCGCCAAGCAAATCCAAGCCCGCGGCCAAACCAGCGAAACGCGCGCCCAAGCCAGTGGCAAAGGCCCAGCTCAAAGTCAAAGCCAAGCCCGCACAAAAGTCCATCAAAACCAGACCGGCCGCGAAACCGATAAAGAGTGCGGCGAAAAGGCCCGCAGGCAAACCAGTCAAGAAACGCTGAGTCTATCCCGATCCATGAGGATTCGATCACTTTCGATTGTGAAGCGAGCGACTATCTCGGTCAGAATGCATGCCGGGGAGTATCGAATCCCGGGAGCATAAAATAGCTGCAGGCCCGGATGGCGAAATCGGCAGACGCAGCGGACTTAAAATCCGCGGCCCGCAAGGGTGTGGGGGTTCAAGTCCCCCTCCGGGCACCATTGAAAACCTCACTTAAGATGCGTTTTTGACTTCTCTGGCCCGCTGGTAGGAACAGGAACTGCTCTGTAGCGGCTTCGCCTTTTTCCGGCGGCTTCCACCCCCAATGAGGTTTTCGCAAACTGCGCCGCTCATCATCAAAGCCGCACCCGATCCGTCTCCCCTGACGTCTTTGACTCTTGAACCGGTGGCTATCAGGAATCCAAACAGCAGGGGAGCGCCGACACTCCCAATCAATGTGCCGATGGCATAGAGTTTGCCCAGAATCAAGACGCCGAAGAAACTGCATTGTTCTTTACCCCGCATTTCACGATTCGCCAGTGTAATTTCCATCCTTCTTGTCGGAGGGAACGATACTGATCTCCCGCAAACTTCGAGCACCGCAAGCTGAATCTCGGATAGTCGTGGATACCGCGTTCGCGCGCGGTGTCAATCATCTTCTTGCAGTCGCAAGAGGATCAGCAAGAATTCAAATGGCGTGAATTGCTTGCCCGATCACCGGCAGGAAACGCGCACGATCGGCAGGAAATGATAGCCGAAGGCGGCTCTGAGAATAGTGAATAAGGCCACAGACACTCGCTTTCTACACGATGTGACGGATCGATATTAATGAAAGCACGTTCGCGCTTAGGTTCTAAGAGGCTGCACCGAGGAGGGTTGCCGCTGTTGGCTGCTTTGCAATGAGATGTTCGTGAAAGCATCTGCCCGTTCAGTGAGGGCATCCTTCAACTCAGGACCAACTTATGAATCGCGTTGCATCGGTGCATGTACATCTCCGCAATAGGCAGGCGAAATGACAGAGGTTGAAGGACAAGAGGCGCAGAACGCCGGAGTGAATCCCTGGCTGATTGCTGCCTCCGTCATGCTGGCAACATTCATGGAGGTATTGGACACAGCGATTGCCTCCGTCGCTTTGCCGTATATCGCGGGATCGCTGTCTGCCTCGACAGACGAAGCGACATGGGTGCTGACGAGCTACCTGGTGGCGAACGCAGTGATTCTTCCGGCGAGCCATTGGTTCTCGCTTCGGTTCGGTCGCAAGCGGTTCCTGATCATCTGTGTTCTGATCTTCACCACGGCCTCGTTCTGGTGTGGTGCTGCGCCCACCCTAAGTCTGATGCTGCTCGCGCGCATTGTTCAAGGTGCGGGTGGCGGAGCACTGCAGCCGCTTTCGCAGGCCATTTTGCTGGAAAGCTTTGAGCCGCGGAAACGTGGCATGGCGATGGCTGTGTTCGCGTTCGGGGTCGTCCTAGCTCCAGTCCTCGGCCCTACCTTGGGCGGCTGGCTCACGGACACCTACAGTTGGCGATATGCGTTCTACATCAATGTGCCGGTTGGCATTCTAGCCGCGTTCATGATCGGGCGATTCGTGAAGGATCCGCCCTATATTACGAAGACCAAGCCGGGAAAATTCGACAACTTGGGATTTGGCTTGCTGATTGTATGGACGGGAACCCTGCAGGTCGTACTCGATAAGGGGCAGGAAGTTGACTGGTTCGGCGCAACGTGGGTGAGGTTCGGCGTAGCGGCCTTTTCTGTTGCCTTCGTTCTGTTCCTGGTCCACTCATTCAGAAGTAAATCCCCGCTGGTGAATCTGCGTGTATTCAAGGACCGCAATTTCGCAGTCGGGTGTCTGTTGATGCTGGTGCTAGGTGTGTCCATTTATGCCACCATCACTGTGCTCCCGCTGTTTTACCAGGAATTGCTCGGCTACACGGCATTCACTGCGGGCCTGGTTGTGGGACCCCGCGGTATTGGATCGATCATAGGTATGCCCGTCATTGCCTTCCTGGGCTCGAGGCTCGATGCGCGTTACCTCCTGACTTTTGGATTCGCGGTTTTCGGAATTACCTCGTTGATCTTCGGCACGGCAAATCTCAGCATCGGCCCCACTACATTCCTATGGCCGATCATCATTACGGGCTTCGCGTTGAGTTTTGTTTTCGTGCCGATTACGACTGAGGCCTACGGGACATTGCGGAATGAGCAGATAGGCAACGCCAGTGGAATCTTCAACCTCATTCGCAATATCGGCGGATCGATTGGAATCTCGCTGACGCAAACGCTCTTGACCCGAAGGTCGGATTTCCATCAGAACGAGATCACGAATTATCTGCCCAGAACTCAGATTTGGCTTCAGCAACAAACAAGGAGTCTCAATGGAGTTCTGGGGCAAGCGAGGAATCCCTCAAACGCACTGCATTCCTCCCAAAGCATGCTCTATCGCGAACTTGGGCGACAAGCTCTTTTGTGGGCATTTGTTGACGTCTTCAGGTGGATTGCGCTGCTGTGCTTCGGTTGCGTTTTCCTGGTTTGGCTGTTTCGCAAAGTGGGGCACAAAAAGCAGCCGGCAGGCGTCCATTGAGGCGCTGGCGAGCGCTTGGTATGTGTCAGCTGGGTAACCGCTTGTTCATCAACTGCATCTGACTCAAACGGTGCTCGGGGATTTGTGTCCCTATGCCACGGAGGGCGAAATGGCCGGTCGTCCATATTGGTCGGGACAACTCAAGGTATCGCTAGTCTCCTTCGGCGTCCAGTTGTACCCGGCCGTGAATTCGAAGAGCGGAGTGACGTTCCATCAAATAGACCGCGCTTCCGGTCAGCGGATACGGCATCAGAACGTCGTCGAAGATAAGGGGCCTGTCGAGAACTCTGAAATCGTAAAGGGCTACGAATACAGCAAGGGCAAATACATTGTTGTCGAGCCCGATGAAATATCAAATCTGCGCATCGAGACAAAGAAGACCATCGACGTTCAGCAGTTCGTGGATGTGAAAGAACTTCCTCCCGCAATTTTTGAGAAGCCGTACTTTGTAGTTCCGGAAGCCAAGGAGTCGGCAGAGGCCTTCGTGGTGGTGCGTAAGGCGATGGAGCAGTCGGGCAAGGCGGCCATCGGCGAGATTACATTTGGGGGGCGCGAGCACCTTGTGGCAATCGCAGTTCCACCAGATGGGTCAGCAGGATTGATGGCATACCTGCTCAGGTACGCAGAAGAGATGCGGAAAAGCGAAGATTACTTTTCTGAAATTCCGAGTCCCGACAAGGTCGACAAAAAGCAGCTCGGGATGGCGACTCAATTGATTGAGGCGTACTCACGTCCCTTCGAATTCGACGCGTTCAAGGATGACTATGAAGCCGCACTACAGGAAATGATCGAAGCAAAACGGAAGAATCTTCCGCTGCCGGAGGAGGAAGAGACACCGAGGCCGACGAAGGTGGTCAACCTGATGGATGCGCTGCGGGAGAGCGTCTCAAAGGCCAAGAAACCGCCGGCTAGCGAACGCCCAACGGGCAAGGGCGGGGCGCGAAAAGGGCCAGTTCTGGTGGGAACAAACAGACGAAAGCACACAGCGGCATAATCGATGGCTCCTCGCAAAAAGACGAAGTCCTCACCCTCTCAAAGCTCCAATCCGCTCAATCGCTACCAATCGATGCGCGACTTTCAGGTGACCCGCGAGCCGCGCGGATCAAATAGAAAAGGAAAATCATCCCTCGAATCCAAAGCATTGCCCTTTGTTGTGCAAAAGCACGCAGCAACCCGGCTGCATTATGACTTCAGGCTGGGCTGGGAGGGTGTGCTTAAAAGCTGGGCTGTCGCAAAAGGCCCAAGCTACAACCCGGCCGATAAGCGACTCGCAATGCAGGTGGAAGATCATCCGTGGGAATATCGCGATTTTGAGGGGATCATTCCGAAAGGACAATACGGTGGCGGCACCGTGATGGTGTGGGACCAGGGAGAGTGGCTACCACACGGCGACGTGGATCAGGGCTTGCGAGACGGACACCTGAAATTCGAGCTCCGCGGGAACAAACTTGTCGGAGACTGGGTACTGGTCCGCATGCATGGACGGAATGACCGGCCAGATAAGCCGAGTTGGCTCCTCATTAAAGAGAAGGACCAATACGCTCGGGACGATTCAGGCGAGGCGATTACCGATGAAGCTCCGGACAGCGCGGTGACCGGCCGCACGATGGAGCAGATTGCAGCTAACCAGGATCGCATTTGGAATTCGAAACAAGCGAGCCGCAACGGCGCAGACAAGCCCAGTCAAACGGGTCAAGTTTCGGGAGAAAGACTGCGCGAGCAGAAAAGCAATAAAGCCGCCCCAGATGTTAGGAAATATCCGGCGGAGCGATTCCCGGGCTTTATTCCACCGCAACTGGCGCAGTCGGCTTCCAGCGCGCCGAGCGGCGATGAATGGATGCACGAACTGAAGCTTGACGGTTACAGGATCCAGATTCACATTCGCGCAGCGGGTTCAAAGAGCAAAAAGAATCGGACTGTACAGTTGCTTACGCGCAAGGGTCTAGACTGGAGTGCGCGCATGCCGGACATAGCGACCGCCGCAGGGCAATTGCCTGCGATGGAAGCAATTCTGGATGGAGAAGCAGTCGTTCTTGATGACCATGGCTTGAGCAACTTCGCCGGTTTGCAGGCTGCGTTTCAGGAAGGTACTCAGAGGAACATCACATATTTCGCTTTCGACGTGTTGCACCTCGACGGGCACAATTTGCGCGCCCTGCAGCTGAGTGAGCGCCGAAAAATTCTGGAACAGTTGCTTCGAGGGTTGGAAAGAACTTCGCTCCGCTTGAGCGAAGGCATCGAAGGAAAAGGCGCAGTTGTGTTCGAACATGCGTGCCAATTGGGAGCGGAAGGAATCGTCTCGAAGCTTGCGACCGCGAAGTATGTGTCTGGCCGCTCAAATACATGGCTGAAGCTGAAATGCTATCTCGAACAAGAGTTCGTGATTGGCGGATTTACGCTTCCTTCAAACGGCACCGTAGGGGTGGGCTCGCTGCTGTTGGGATATTACGATTCGGGTAAGCTGCGTTACGCCGGGAGAACAGGAACCGGATTTACGCAAGCCACTCATCGGTCCTTACGCGCTAAGCTCGATGCCTTGGCGGCGAAGCAGTCCTCCTTCGCCGATGTGCCACGCGAAATGCAGCGAGGCGTGCACTGGGTTAAACCGGAACTCGTTGCCCAGGTGACATTCACCACGTGGACACGCGATAACCTGGTCCGCCAAGCAGCGTTCAAAGGACTGCGCGAGGATAAACCGGCTGTGGAAGTTACACGCGAATCATCCGTAGCTCAGGCTCCTCAGGAGGCAGATGCCGTGGAACAAAAGAAAAAGCCTTCTACTTTGGGGCAACAGAAGACTGAAATGGGAGGCGTCAAGATTACGCATCCTGAAAAAATACTTGATGCGGAAAGTGGCCTGACGAAACGCGCGCTCGCCGAATACTTCGAAGCGGTGGCAGATAACATGTTGCCGCACGTTGCAGACAGACCGCTGAGTGTGGTGCGCTGCCCAGACGGCAACCGCAAGCCTTGCTTTTTTCAAAAACACACCGGGGTAGGCACAGCGCATGAAGTGAAGAGTGTTTCGATTCGAAACCGGAAGAATGGAGAGAAAGAGGAGTTTCTGACCGTAGACTCTGTTGAAGGACTGATCGGATTGGCACAGATGGGAGTACTCGAAGTGCACACGTGGGGGTGTCGAAACGAATCAGTTGACCAGCCAGACAGAATTGTTTTCGATCTAGATCCAGATTCCGCAATTAAGTGGGAGATGCTGGCGTCCACTGCTCTTGAGTTTAGGAAAAGACTTAATAAGGTAGGGCTGAAGAGCTTCTTAAAAGGCACCGGCGGTAAAGGTCTCCATGTGGTTGCACCTATAGTTCCTGAATATGATTGGCGCACAATCAAAGAGTTTGCGCATGAGTTAGTTCTGCAACTGGAGCGCGAGCAGCCGAAACTATATGTGAGCAAGATGTCTCTCGCCGCGCGAAAAGGCCGTATATTCCTTGATTATTTGCGAAACGATCGCGAATCCACTTCAGTCGCGCCGTATTCGCCGCGTGCTCGAAGCGGCGCTCCAGTATCGATGCCACTTAAATGGGACGAATTAAAGCTAGGTGAAATGCCTAAGTTTCATATAAGTGATTTTCAAGAATGGCGTTCACGATTGCGGAAGGATCCATGGAAAGAGTTACTCGAAGTTAGGCAGAAACTTACATCGAAAGCGTTGGGGCAAGCCTAGCCGCTCGCGCATGTTTCCATGAGATTTCAATAAAGCAGTTCGGGGCCGGTCGCCTTCATCCGAATACGCATCATAGGCACAGCGGTCGAAAAGCGAACTTCTGCTCAGTGAATCGCTTAGAACTTGCAGAGCCAATGCGGAACTTATTCACGGAACAAGAGCAACGGAATAAAAACGCACGGCATCACAGCAGACGTCCGAAGTGCGACGAGAACCGCAACGTTTAACTTCCCAAGGAGCAACGACATGACTGTGGATTCAATTGAGAAACTGCTGATCGAGGAGCTGAAAGATCTGCACTCAGCAGAGACTCAAATTACAAAGAAGCTACCGAAGATGATCGAAGCTGCATCTTCAGCGGATCTTAAGAAGGCGTTTGAAAAGCACCTGAAAGAAACTGAAGGCCAGATCGAACGGCTTGATAAGGCGTTCGAAATACTGGGCACAAAAGTAACAAACAAGAACTGCGACGGAATGAAGGGTATTCTCTCGGAAGGCTCAGAAATGCTCCGAGAAACCAAGAGTGGGGAAGTTCGGGATGCTGCATTGATTTCAGCAGCGCAGCGGGTCGAGCATTACGAGATTTCGGCGTACGGGACTGTGCGCTCTTATGCTGAACAGCTCAATCAATCTGAGGTGGCCGACCTTTTGCAGGAAACTCTGGAGGAAGAAAAGGCAACTGATGAGAAGCTGACCCAGCTTTCGAAGAAAATCAACAACGCTGCAAAGCGCGCAGCCTAGATGACGGGAAGTGGCGGCATGGCACGTAGCAACGCCGAGGCCGCCCGACCCCCAGTAAGGATTGTGCCGTCCAGAATAGCCGAATCGAGATGGTAACCAACCCGTGGAATACCAATCCGACCCCACCCATGTACCGTACTCGGGTCGTCGAGCTTTCAAGGGAGATCTAAATGAAACTGATGTCTGAGAAGATCCGGGATCTGGAGTCGCTCTACGTCAGGCATCTACGGATGCTTCTGTCAGCAGCCGAACTGATTGCCATCAAGACCCCATTCATGGCCGAAAACACGAGCGATGCCGAGCTTCGAAAACTGTTTCAGGGTTATGCCTTGAGAAGCAGAGATCAGTCCACTGTGATCAGGGGACTGTTGGAGCGGGCAAGCAGCGATTCAGATCCGATGAAGTGCCGAGTGGTCTACGCATTGTTTGATGAAGCAGAAGACTTTATTCGGGATGCGTCGCATGACGAAGTGCGAAACGCAATTGTGATCGCTGCAGCGCAGCGCATCAAACACTATGAGATAGCGATTTACGGAGCGACAACCGAGTTCGCGCGAGTCCTAGGTCGGGACGAGGATGCGCGCAAGCTGGAGAAGATTACGGAAGATGAACGGGCTGAAGAGCAACAGCTGAGCAATATAGCAGAACGAATAAATCCAAGTGCAAAAAAGGCGGCGTAAATTGCAGATGGGCCGACGGACTCCACTAAAAAATCGTTCAGAATCACTTGCAGGAATATTCACACGGCCACCCGAGTTGATGGCTGACTTACTCTCGTCTGAAGAGTTCTTTGCCGGCGGACCAGCCGCCGGATTGCGCGTGTTGACCGTCTATATGGCCTACGCGGCTAAGCGGCTTACGCCATCACAAAAGCAGAGCCTTAAGCAAGCCAAGGATCTACTGGTTGACCGCGCGAGGCGCGCAGCAACCTTGTTGCGCTAGAAGACTTCACCACGGCTGAGAGAGCATCTCCATGAATGCTTCGGAGTTGCTTGCGACAGCGGAGTTGGAAAGACGGCTGAGTTGCTGGGGGCGCCGATTGGGAAGGCACTGCTAGGCAAGGTGCAGTCCCCGGTCGACAGCCTGTACACAACGGGCGTCATTGGTTTGCTTGGTACAGAGCCATCGCAAGACGCTTTGCGATGACCGCGCCAGCTCGGAAGCAGCAAAGAACTGAAGCCGAGTAGAGCTGAAGTTGCGGTCTTTTAGCTCTTTCCCCGAAGTTTTGCACAGTCGATTGATGTGCTGAATTATCCCACAAATCCTTATGAATGTTCTTTCAGAGGTCGCGTCTAGCCCGACTTTCAGGCGTCAGGACTCTGGCCATTTCTTGCAACTTGTGTGAACATGGATACTCCCCAAGGCAGGAGATTCCATGAAACCATCAGTACCGCTTTGCTATTGCAATGCACTACTGTGCGGGTGCACTGTGCTCTGCTTTGTTCTTGCCCTTGGAACGCCAGGCGCGGCCGCCTCCCAATTGAAAATTCCGCGTACCCAGGCTGAGGTGAAACGTCTCTCGGTCAAACAGGAGATACAACTTGGAGCCGCTTACATGGCGGGTCGTGGAGTTCCTCAGGACTTTGTAAAGGCAGCGTACTGGTACGAACGCGCAGCCAACGCCGGCGATCCGCTTGCTCAAAATCAAATCGGCTATTTCTATCAAAGTGGAATGGGAGTTAGACAAGACCCAGCCCGCGCCGCACTTTGGTATCAACGCTCTGCGGACAGCGGATTTCTGAAAGCGAAGGTCAATCTTGGAGTGGCGTACTTGTGGGGCGTTGGCGTGAAGAAAGATGCTCAACTTGGGTACGAACTCATCCACCAGGCGGCTGTGCAAAATTGTGGAGTGGCGGATGCTTATCTGGGCGAGATACATAGCTTTGGAATGGGCGTGCCGGTAGATCGCGAAGCGGCACGCGGCTGGTATGAACGTGGAGCTCATGCCAACGACAGTCTCGCCGAGTTTCGTCTGGCTGTGCTGCTTTCGACCGAGAATCCATCCGGCCAGAATCTACTTAAGGCTTCAAAGCTGTTTCGGCAGTCGATCAAAGGGGGCTATGTGGCAGCCCAGCACTCGCTTGGCCTGCTGCTGATCAACCATCCTGAACTTCCCGGTCGGCCTGACGAAGCCGTCGATCATCTTCAAAAGGCGTCGCAAGCAGGATTCTGGCAGTCGTCAGCGGTTCTTGGGTCGATTTATCGAGACGGCACGAGAATACCGAGAGACGAGGGGAAGGCCTTCTACTATTTCAAACTGGCGCAGGTTCAGGGTGGAGAAACCGCCCTCCGTACCGTCGCGAAGGATGTTTCGATTCTTTCTCGCGAATTGACCCCAGACCAGGCTGCAACCCTTAGTGCAAAAGCCGAGGAGTGGTCCAACAGTCACCCACTGGCACTTCAATTCGTTTTTAAAGACTCGGGCAGTTCGAATGAATTTCCGGTGTCCGCCATTTCTGTTGCTAACGAGGGCATTCATTCTGGGCGGCTGGACGCTCCGTCTGCAGCAAAAGCTGAGCCTTAGACAAACGACGTTTAATTGCGCTGACAGTGTGGTGTGTCGGCTCGAGCCTGCTTGCGTTTTCCCCGGAAGCTTCCGCGGGTAAAGTGCTTGGCCGTCGAGCGGTATTTCTTGTCACCGTAGGCTGATGCTGCGTTTTCTTATAGACTGAAAGAACCCGGCCCGAATCGCGAGCCCTGACGCCTCGCGCAGCGCTATCCTGCGCAGGGTTGCCGGAGCCGTTGGAGGCGGATGAAGGCTGCGAACAGGACAGTGCACGCGCTCGCCCTGCGATGGCGTTTCATGGTGGCCTTTGCGCTTTTGTGCTCCTTCAATATCGGAGCCGGCAGGTTACGTGCTCAGGACGACCTGACTACCCAGAATGGATCGAGCGGCCTGGGCGGTGGATGGATCACCGGCCCTGCATCCAATCCGCTAAGCTTTCTAAACGGGCCCGCTTATCGTACCTTCGGCAAAACTGCTCCTTACGATTTTCCCGATTTCCATCCCTTGAGCAGTCTCGATCGAAAATTGCCGGGTTGGATCGGGTTTCAAGCTGAGGAGCGTTTTCGCTTTGAGGGCTATCGAAACGGAGCTTTCCAACTCGGCAACGACGATAATTACTCGCTTAACCGTTTTCGGCTTCAGGCAGATCTCCGTCCAATCTCGTGGATGCGCTTTTCCGCGCAGGTGCAGGACTCAAGGCCGATGTATCAAAAGCCGCCCTACGGACCACCGAATGAGAATCGCTGGGATTTGAAGCTGGCCTACGCCGAAACCGGCAACCCAGAAAGACAATGGATCAGCCTGCGCGTCGGACGCCAACTAATCAATTACAACAACACCATCATGGCCAGTTCCGAGTGGCGCAATCAGGGCCGTTCCTACGACGCTGTTGTCACCAATTTGCAGCAGGGGCGATTTCATCTTGGCGTGTTTGCCGCATCGGCCGTTGTCCCACTCGCGTCCGGAATCAGCCATCATCAGCAAGGTAATAATGTGTGCGGCATGTACGGACGGTTCAGTTCGGTTATTCCAAAATCCGATCTGGAGCCGTTCGTGATTTGGCATGTGCAGCCAAACGTTGTCGTTAACCCTGCGATATCGAACACCAAAGGCAAGCAGAATCTTCGAGCGTACGGCACTCGATGGAAAGGGCAGATACACAGTGCCTTTGAATATTCGGTTGAGGGAGTTTTTGAAGACGGATCTCAGGGCAATGAACGCATTCGCGCCTGGGCCACTACGGATGGTATTGCGTATCAGAAGGAAACTTGGCGAGGCCAGCCGCGCTTCTTCGCGCAGTTTGATTATGCTTCAGGCAGCAGCGACCCTTCAGCAGGCGTTCATCACACATTCGACGCTATCTACCCAACGACTCATGATCGATTTGGGATCACCGACATGCTCGGTTGGCAGAATATCCAGGCGTTTCGCACAGGGGCCACCGTCAGTCTGCACCTACGTTGGACAGTAACAGCGCAGTTCCTTGATTTCCAACTCGCGCAGAAGAATGATGCGCTTTACAACAATTCTGGGGCTTCGATCGGCCGCGGCGATTCGAATTTCAGCAAGCACATCGGCGATGAAGGCGACGTCTACTCGTGGTACGAAATCAACCGCCACTTCAATATCGGTTCTGGCTATGGTCGACTGGGAGCCGGGAATTTTCTGCAGCATCTTACTGGCGCTCCGGCCCATTCGACTTTCTACGTTGCTCTCAATTTCAAGGACAACGGACAAACGGGTTCACAACGCTGATCAATTTTTTAACAGCGCCGCAGAAGAGTTGAGAACAGCAGATGCTTCTCCAAGCGACGATTTTCGCAGGCGTTTTTATAGCTATACATGACAGTGGGACGGATTCTGCAGCCACTACTTTGCTGAACTTGAAAAGAATCCCGACGCTTGGGCGCCGATTGTTGCTGCTGCAAAGATGGGAACCGTCACTCTGGTTTATTTATGGTGCTCGCGACACGGAAATGAACGACACAGTTGCGCTCAGAGAATTTTTTCTCCATCGCAGACCCCGCGAGAAGAAATAATCTGCTACAAGTGTCCGAGCGGTGATTCCTAACTTGACACCAATCTCTCTCGCACTTACAGTAATTATCAGTCTTGAAAGATATCGAAATGGACACCTAAGTTTATCTTCTGGGTTCCTGTCCACCTTGGTGTTATACCCGCTAAAAAGAGGTTCTGTTTAGCTTGAGTTCAGCAACCGAGGTGTTTGTATTTCTCGTGCCAAAGTTTTGCTATCTTGCTCCACGATCCGTTCAGGACGGCATCTTGCAGCCGCTTAAATCCGAACGACCGAGGAGTAACTCCATTACCTAGGTAATGAGCGGGCCCTGTCCTTATTCGCATGACAACGTAGCTATGTGCTGTCAGGCAGGATACAATGGGTTCAATATTCCGAAGTATTTGTAGATAGCTGACACGAATAGGTCATTACATATTTGTAATGAAAGCGCCTTGGCATTACCGAACTGAATGCGGAAGCAAGTTACTTGCTAAATAAATGAAGTTAATATCCGCAACCTTCATGTTCGAGGAAAAAGGGCGGGACGCATTATGGAACGCAGAGCAGTACTTTGCCTTCTTTTTTCAGGCATGTTGTGGATCAGCGGCTGCACCGCTGGTAGCTTTGTTTCATCCGCGACTCAATCGCAATCAGCCGCCGTCAGCTCGGTAGCGTTCAGCTGCTCCCCGACGACCCTTGTAGCCGGCCAGACCAGCCAATGCTCGGCCACGGTATCAGGAACCGGTAGCTATAGTCAGGATGTCTCCTGGTCTGCGGCAACCGGCACGATTACGAGTTCCGGGCTCTACACTGCTCCAGCTACGGCGCCGTCGTCGGGACTCGACACTGTTACGGCCGTCTCCAAACAAGACATCAAGAAATCAGCGTCAGGATCGCTCAAAATAGCCAGTCCTAGTGGTTCTATTTCCTCTGTCGTCACGAATGCTACGCCATCCGCCATCATGTTAGGGCAGACGTCAACGTGCACGGCCACCGTTTCAGGGAAGGGAAGCTTCAGCACGGCTGTCACGTGGGCCGCAACCGGCGGAACCATAACTCAGAGCGGCGTCTTTACTCCAGCTAGCATCGGGAACGGAACCTGCACAGCGACATCTGTGCAAGACACTTCTCAATCCAGTTCCGCGTCAATTGGCGTCGCAAGTATGGGGCCGACCGTTACCGGGGTCACGCTTGTCTGCACTCCAACCAGCATTACCACGGCACAAACCGCCACTTGCACGCCAACTGTTACAGGTAGCGGAGCTTTCTCTGATACGGTCAATCTCTCCATCAGCCCGTCCGGTGCCGGAACGCTCAGCAGCAGCACCGGGGTGGCTTCAGGAACGAGCGTTACCTTTACCCCGCCCGGCACGGCAGGGACTGCGACCATTACCGCAACTTCAATGCAGGATTCCAGTAAGATATCATCCACTACAGTCGCTGTGACTTCAACATCCGGCGGCCCGGTTTGCAGTGGCTTGAGTTTGGGCAGTATGGGGAGCCTTAACGGTTTCGTTCCGTTCCCCTCTACAAACGCGTGGAACACCGATATCTCCAGTGCGCCGCTGGATTCGAACAACTCCACGATTGTTGCAGCGTATACAGGGAATCACCTGCACCCCGACTTCTCGTCAGTTGCCGGGGGTAACTATGGCATACCGTATACCGTCGTGGACTCGAGCACGCAGGCTGTAGTTCCCATATCGGTGACCAATTATCCCACTGAGAGCGACGTGGCTTACGCGCCTTATCCAAGTGCCGTACAAATTGAAGGTACGCCGTCAGACTGCACAAGCAACGGCGACCAGCACGTTATTGTGATCGATCGAAATTCCTGCATGATGTACGAGACCTTCGCCACAATTCGTTGTAATGGGTCGTTCTCTGCAGACTCCGAAACCATCTGGGATCTGAAGAATTATGAAAAACGCCCGTACGGCTGGACATCGGCAGATGCTGCAGGCCTGCCCATCTTCCCTGGTTTGGTGCGCTATGACGAGATTGCATCCGGTGCGATTAACCACGCACTGCGGTTCACACTGAACAACACAAAGAACGATGCCAACGGCGGATATTTTGTTTCACCCGCGACCCACGCTGCGGGAACCGTTTATTCCTCTCCATACGTGATCGGTATGCGGATCCGGCTGAAAGCTGGTTTCGACATCTCCGGTTTCTCAGCAACGAACCAGATCATCCTTCGAGCGATGAAGAAATATGGTCTGATCCTTGCGGACAACGGGAGCAACTTCTATTTTCAGGGAACGCCTGACGCTCGCTGGAACGATTCGGATCTTGCCAAACTCGGCACTGTTACTTCAGATAACTTTGAAGTAGTACAAATGACGCCTTCATATCCTGGACTGGATGCTGCCACTGCCCCGACTGGCGCAACACCAATCATCGACAGCTTTACTGCTTCGGCATCTACAGTAAGTGCCGGAACCCCAGTCACCCTCACGTGGAGTGCGTCAAACGACTCCTATGACTTCATCGACAAACTTGGCGGCGTTCGCGGACCAAGCGTGACCGTTACGCCGAGGGCAACAACTACCTATACCCTCAATGCGACTAATCAATACGGGCGGACGACGAAGCAGGTGACGGTAGTTGTTCAATGACGAGGTTAGAAATCGAGTACCTCGCATTGTAAAGTTCGCGTGGAAGTAGGTCTCGAACTTCACTTATGAAAAAGCGCGGCCGGATCTGATTCAGGTCCGGCCGCGCTTTTGCTTTTGGTCGGGGAGATCATCTGAGAATAACGATCGTGCTATTTTCTTGCAGCGATGATTGCACTGATCTCCGCGGCGATTGCTACAAGATGTTGGGAATGCGACGCGGAGCACGGCTCTTCTGGTGAACACGACTTTTCAAAGTCCCGCGCCAACTCCGAGCCTCGAGCCAGGCCGAACGTCCCAAGTGTTCCCGCCAGCTTGTGAGCAGCCGAGTGGGCGGCATATTTTTGTTCGGATGTGATTTCTCCTGAAGCGAAGGCCACCGCTGCAGATTCAAGAATAGCGGCTCGCTGATGCATCTCCGGCAGAAAGCGCATCCATAGTTGATCAAGAGCTGCGGTAAGACCGGGAGTCGATTTCTTTTCGTCGAGTGTCATTGCGAGTTTTCAACTCAGGTCCAGCCCAGCACACCAGCGATCTGATCTGACAAGGTCAGTGGATCGAAGGGCTTGAACAATACGGCCTCGACGCCAAGATCGGCAAAGCGCCTTTGATCTGAACTCTGCACTTTTGCGGTCAGCAGCAGAACGGGAATACTGGCAGTTGCTGGATTCCTGCGCAATTCGCGGAAGGTTGTTGGCCCATCCATGCCGGGCATCATTACGTCCAGCAGAATCGCATCCGGCCGATGTTCCACCGCGCGCGCCAAGCCTTGTGATCCGGAGTTTGCGGTTACTACTTCCCATCCTGCGACGCTCTCAAGGCTCAGAGCCGCCACCTCACGAATGTCATCCTCATCGTCGATGATGAGTACCTTATGCGGCACCGAACGCTCCTCCACTGATCATTGTGCGGCGTCTGTGCAGACTTGTCGATGGGGCAAGGAGAAACTCGTGCATCAAGGTAGCTTGTTGAGCAACGGCTAGACTTGCTGTGCTGCTTCTTCCATCTGGCTCGTATTGCGCAGCATGGTGAGCACAAGGGCTTCAAGCTGCTGCGGCTGAACACGGGCCCTGGAAAGGAAATGCGTCGGCCCAAGCATCAGATGATTTCGATCGGCCTCAAGAATATTTCCTCCTGTATAGATCGCCAGTGGTAGCCGGGCGAGTGACTCGTGTTGGCGAAGCCAGTCCACCACGTTGAAGCCGTCGCCGTTCGGCATTCCTAGATCTAATACCAGCAAATGCGGCCTGAACGTGAAGCAGGAATTGACTGCATCTTCCAATGAATGTGCCATGCGAACCGAAGCGTTTTCGCGCGAAAAAGCTTCTCCGATCGCCCCGGCCAGTTCTTGATCGTGTTCCACAATCAGTATGCGAGCCCTCTCGCCAGGACCGCAAATCACATCTGTCAGAGCACGCAGTTGCACGTCTTCCTTATCGGAATCCTTCGTCACTGCTTGTAAATTCGCCAGCAAACCAGTAGATGCGTCGTCTTCCTGCCGGTCCGCATCCAGGCTCAGCAGCACAATCGGAGTGTGCGCTTCCGGTTCAAGCCGGCGCAGCGTCGGAAGAATTTCCCAGCCGTTCATACCGTCAAGCGAAGTGTCAAGAAGAATCGCTTCAGCACCGTTGTGCGCAGCAGTCACCGTTTGTTCTGGAGTAGCCGATTCGACGATGCGATATCCGTGTCGGGCGAGCATCGAGGATGTTTGCGTACGCACATCGGTGTTGTTGCAGGCCACCAGGATCGTTCCACGCCCTGCTTCTTCCTTCGGAGGTCCTGACAGCACCTCTACAGGTAGAGGATGGTACGGCAGAAAAATGCGAAACGTCGATCCCCGCACCGGATTGCGCTCGGCCCAAATGCGGCCTGAATGTTGGAGCACAATCGTGCGGCAGATGGCGAGCCCCAATCCGCTGCCACCCTTTTGCCGCGAGTCCGACGCGTCCACTTGTTGGAACCGCCCGAAAATAGCCTCAAGCTTGTCGGCGGGAATTCCGCGTCCATTGTCGATGATTGAGAGCGTCACGCCAGTGGCCCCCGGCCGCAACATTACCGAGACGGTGGAATTTGGCGGTGAAAACTTCACTGCGTTTGAAAGGACGTTGGTCAACACCTGCAACAGGCGGTAAGGATCCGCATCAATTTCCACTTGCGTGCTGTCATGCAACAGGCGAACACCTGCTGAGTCCGCCAGAGGTTGCATATCGCCGATCGCCTGCTTCACAATATCGGACAACTGCACCGGCTTGAAGCTCAACGGCTCGCGACCGCTCTGAATGCGTTCCAGATCAAGGATGTCGTTAATAAGCCGCACCAGGCGATCGGAATTGGTCAGAGCAATTCGCAGCAGGTTGGTGGCCTTACCGCTAATGTTGCCTAGCATGCCGGATGAAAGCAAACCGAGCGAGCCTCTGATTGATGTGAGTGGGGTGCGCAGTTCATGACTGACGGTTGATATGAACTCATCCTTTAACTGATCGAGGGCATTGCGCTGACTGATGTCGCGGAAACTGAGAACCGAACCGGAAAAGTGGCCATCGTCGTGAATCGGAGTCAGCGCGTATTCCGCGGGGAACGAACGTCCGTCCTGTCGAAAAAGGCTTTCTTCACCGGAGGAAGCGTTATGCCGCTGTGTAGTTCGCCGCAATGGGCAGTCTTCACCACAGCGGCGATTCTGTGGGGCGCTGCCGTGCATAAGCTCGTGAACCGACATTCCAGTGAGCGATGATGCAGATGTTCCAAGCAGCCGTGCAGCGGCAGGATTGGCAAACGTGACCATGCCCTGACTGTCTACGCCGCAAATGCCGTCTGCCACGGAGTCGAGCAGGATTTGCTGCTGACGATACAGTTCCTCTGCGCGTCCTCTCTCCTGCGAGCGCGCCATCATCTGTCCAAGCGAAGTTGCGGCGGTCTCAACCGCGGCCAAGGCATCGCGATCCTCGCAAAGCTTGTAGCTTGAATAGAACTCCAGCACGGCAAGAATGCTGTTTCCCACGCGCACAGGAACCGCCCATCCAGACACCATTTTCTGACGCACAGCGATATCGACGCGGGGACTGGCTGCAGTCATTGTCAGATCGGGAATCCAAACATTTTGGCCCTGTTGCCAAACCATTCCGGGCAGTTCTGAACCGCGGTTCAGCGTGCGCCCTGCGCTTTCCTGTATCAATCCCTCTGCATCGCTTCCCGGAGCGCCCCATGCAGTAAAGAATTCAAGTCGGTCTTCTTTTGAATTTACTTTCCACTTGATACCCAGATCCCATCCCTGCGTAATGCAAAGCGCCTCCACAATACGTATCGATGCGACTTCAGGCAAAGCATTCTCGCTTACGATCTGGCTGATCGTGAGTTGAAGAGCCAGCCGGTTTTCACGCAGTTTCTGGTGCGTAACATCGCGCAGCATGCAACGAACCGCAAGCGGTCTTCCAGCCTTTCTCCGCTGGCTCAGGCTCAACTCAAATAAGAATATGCGTCCGTCTGCACTATGATGGCGCAGCGCAGCGCGGTCGATAACTTCGCCGTCAATAGCCCGCCTGAAAAGCGTCAGGATCTGAGATCTGACTGCAGAGTCAAACAGATGGTCAAATGATTCGAGCGCCAGTAGCGACTGCTGGTCGAGTCCAAAACAGCGTTTCCATGCCGGATTGGCATACACGAAACGCCCGGTGGGACTTAGTGTTGCCATCATCTCGCTGGAGTTCTCGAAGAGATCGCGATATCGCTCCTGCGATTCGCGCAAATCCTGTTCCTGCCGTAATGTCACAGTTTGATCGACCGCGATGGCAACAAGTCCTGCGATTGCACCTGCTGTATCACGCATCGCCGATATGTGTAGCGTCACTGGAATGATCGCTCCGTCTTTGCGACGCAACTGGGTATCAAAGCAGGGAACCCGGTTGGGCGGAAGAGTTCGAACGAATTCGAGGTATTCGGATATGCGATCTTTCGTGCCCTCCCCGATATTGCGCTTGGCCCCTGTCAGACTCTGCATCTCGGTTATCAGTCGGGCAGCCTCGCCCGGGGCCAGGACTTCGATGATGCCAAACATGTTTTTCAACTCAGCTTCGTCGCAACCGATCATGCGCTCTGCGGCGGGGTTGGCAAAGGTTAGCCGCCCGTCCAGACCGATGGCGACCACTGCGGGGCCGGCGAAATTCAGAATGTCGCTTAGCGCATCAGGTACAGGAGCGGCTAGGACCTCTCGAACCGGGATCCTGGTGCGGGGGATGCGGAGGGCGAGCAGTACTGCCGACCCGCATGCGGCCAAAATCAGCAGGCCGTCGAAGCGAGGGCCTGCCATCACGCGCAACAGCACAGCTCCGCCTGCCATAATCAAGGCCAGAATTGCGAAAGCCAGCCAAATTACGAAAATGCCGCTTGCGGCTGTCCCTACAGGGTCCGGATTTCGGGCCATGACCATCTCGTCCGATCGGTCACCCATGGACTCTCCCAGTGCTCACGTGCCCCCAGAAGCGGAGAGATTCTCCCTAGCACGATTTTCGGGTAGTATATGCCTTTGATTTTAGCGCCTCTAGAGAAATCGCAGAGGAGTTCCTTCCTGCGTAACCGAAATAAATTTCTGCGATCCGCCGCCTTTCTGAGGTGTAGCCTAGAGCACATAAACCCAGCGCAGACCATCGTATACTCGCCGCATGATTTTCCGATCGAAAAACCAAGTCATTTTACACACCGTTCTGATTGCGACCTGTACGCTTGGACTTGCTGTTCAGGCTCCGCTTGCATATGCCTGGGGTAACGACGGCCATCGTATCATCAACCGTCTTGCTGCAACGTCGCTGCCCGCTGACGAACCGGATTTTCTCCGTACTGAACCTGTTTTGAATGAGATTGAATATCTCGGTCCGGAACCCGACCGTTGGCGCTCCGCGGCGGAGCCGGAGCTAAGCTCGGCCCAGGCGCCTGAGCACTTTATTGATCTGGAGCCTGCGGATGCACTTGGCCCCTTGCCGCACAAGCGGTTCGATTTTGAAGCAAAAGTCTACGCGGCGGGCGACCGGCCCGACCGAATCGGCCTGCAGCCATGGGAAACAATAGAGGTGTGGGAGAGGCTCAAAGCGGCAATGCGCCAGTATCGCGCCATGGCCGCTAGCCACCAGGACACGGCGCCGGTGGAGCATGTTATCGAGTTCTACGCCGGCTGGCTTGGCCACTACGTTGGGGATGGTGCCAATCCATTGCACACAACTATCCAGTACAACGGATGGACTGGTCCGAATCCAAACGGATACACCACCGCTCACCAGATTCACTATCAGTTCGAAAGTCCATTCGTGACGGCCAACGTCCACTCGCCCGAAGTGGCAGCCAAGATGAGGCCCCCGAAAGCGATCGAGGGCGACATGTTCGATGCTTATGTGGCGTACCTGCGGAATACGGCCACATGCGTTGAGAAGGTATATCAGTTCGAAAAGGCTGGTGGCTTTGTTGGGGCGGGATCAGCCGATTCTCGTGCCTTTGTGACTGAGCGGTTGGCAGCGGGCGCCAGCATGCTTCGTGACATGATTTACTCGGCATGGCTCGATAGCGCCAAGCCAGTGCCCGACCCGTACGCAGGCAAATAGACGCGCAGTTCTCCCGGTGACCACAAAATTTCCGTCTTTACTCATGCTTCCAGCGGCGCTTATAAATACCCATAGGCGCCGCCACTTCCTGTTCGTCCCCCTTTCCCAACCAGCGGTTGCCCGCAAAGAGGACGTCATGATGCCAGTCAGAAAGGTAATTGCTATTCTGGGCGCGACGGGAGCGCAGGGCGGCGGCATCGCTCGCGCCATTCTCAATGATCCGAACGGCGGCTTCACCGCCCGCGCTCTTACGCGCAATGTGAATAGCCAGAAGGCGCAGGAACTTGCGCGCCTGGGCGCTGAAGTGGTAAGCGTCGACGTGGATGATGAGGCAAGTCTCAAGAAGGGGTTTGCCGGTGCATACGGAGCTTATTGCGTTACTTTTTTCTGGGATCATTTCTCGGTCGATAAGGAGATGGCAGAAGCCAAGGCGATGGCTGACGCCGCACGTTCTGAAGGCCTGCAGCACGTAATCTGGTCGACGCTCGAAGATACGCGGAAATGGGTACCGCTCGACGACGATAGAATGCCGACGCTTCAGGGCAAGTACAAGGTTCCGCACTTTGACGGCAAAGGTGAATCGAACCACTTCTTTACCGATGCGGGCGTTCCTACAACCTTTTTGCTGACCTCGTTCTACTGGGATAATTTCATCTATTTCGGGATGGGACCCACCGCCGGTCCCGACGGCAAACTCGCGATCACGTTTCCGATGGATGACAAAACGCTTCCCGGGATCGCTGCCGAGGATATTGGCAGATGTGCCTACGGAATTTTCAAGGCAGGGAGTAAATTCATCGGGCAAACCGTCGCGATCTCCGGCGAGAATCTTACGGGCGCCCAGATGGCTGCTGCCTTCTCTGAGGTGCTGGGCAAGGAAGTCCACTACAACAGCGTGCCTCCCGAGGTGTATCGCAATTTCGGCTTTCCCGGCGCAGATGATTTGAGCAACATGTTCCAGTTCAAGCGCGACTTTGAAGACTACTTCAGCGGCATTCGCAACCCTGAGTTTGCTCGAACGCTCAATCCGTCGTTGCAAGATTTCAAGTCGTGGCTGACGAGCAACAAGAATGCAATTCCAATCAAATAGTGATGAAACCTGAATAGGCGGCAGGACCTCACGAAAGCTGATCGTGAGGTCGTTGTTCTTGCGTGCTAACAGAATAATGCGGCGTGCAGGTCCGCGGCTTTCACCGCAGTTGCCCGATACTACTGCTTCTTGATCCCTGACTCGAGTTCAGCCATTCTGCGCTCGAGCATGGGGCGCCAGCGCTGTTGTGCTGAAGGCTCCATTTCCGGCAATCGGCCCATGGCGACCCGGTAAGCTGCTTTGGCTCCTTCAAGGTCATTGTGGGCTGCCAGCGCATCGCCCAGCGCGCGATTGGCATCGAACCCTTTGGGCACCAGGGAGACCGCTGTGCGCGCCGCACTCAGCGCAGCTGCAGGATCAGACTTCATTGCACGAGTGGCGCGGCGTATGTAGGCCATGGCTGTAGCGTCAGGTATTGCATAGTCGCCATAGAACACGGCGATGCTGTTCATGATGACAGCATCGGGCTTGCGGCGATTAAACATCTCGTAAGGATTGCGCACCCAGGTGCCGAACTCGTATCCGCCGAGATCGCCATAACTGATCAGTATGGGACCCTTCACAACCTGCGGCACCTCGATTTCCTGGATGTAGTTGGTATCGAAGGTGGGCAGTAGCTTGCAGGGAATGTCGTAATCGCTCGGCATCAGAAACGGCGCTGCGAAATAGACAATTGAACATTCTTTTATGTTGTGCTCGTCGAGCCACTGCTTGGTCCACTTCAGTTGCTGAGCCCAGTCAACAGCTGCATCGGAAAAATACTTGTGGGTATTGGCAGGCCCGCCCCATAGCGCATTGCCAAACGGAATGTAATTGGGAAATGCGCTCAGCGATTCTGCTGCGTGAGCAGCCACCAGAAAAATGACCGCGACGGCCCATTTTTTGCTGCGCTTCATCAGCCATGCACCGGCTGCTCCAAGCAGCAAGAAGATGAATGGGAAGATTGGCAGAATGTGGCGCTCGCCCATGTTGAGCGGGCCAGCCATGGCGATCGCCAGGTAGAACGCGGCAGGAAATGCGAGGAAAAGCATTTCGCGAGTTTGCCGTACCTTGCCGGAAGCAAACACCCAGATGGCAAGCGCAACAGTGGCGAGTGTCCCTACCGTCCACTTTACCGCCAGAACAGTGGGGAAGTAGTACCAGATGCCGTGTGCGTAGACTTTGCCCATGTAATAGGTGGGCCAGGCTTCGCCCACGCCCTGCACATCGACAAGTCCGAAGAGATAACTCTCCGGAAGCAGGTGGTAATGCGCGCAGAACAAGATGAACCACCGCATCGGCGCCGAGAGCGGGCGCACCTCCACATTGAGTGGAGCCATGCTCACACCGCTGGGATGCATGTGGAAACGGAAGCTGTACATGCCCCAGAGGACAAAAAGTGCGATAGCTCCGATGATGCCGAGGCCAATTGCGGTGTTCTTGATAAGGATGGTTGGCAGTTTGCCTGATTTTTTCCATCGAACGGCGATTTCGCCAGCTGCAAGCATGGTCAGCAGAGGAAACAACACGATGGTCGAGTGCTTTGCGGCAAGTGCAAGCCCAAGCACCAGGCCACAAACTGCGGCTCGCTTCCAGGTCATCTGCTTCACGAACCGATAAAACGTATAGACGGTTGCAAAGAATCCGCAGGCTGCGCCAGTGTCCGTGGTGACATAAGGAGCATTCGCCAGAATGGATGGATCAAAGACAAGCAGCGCCAATGCGATCAGCCCTGCCGCGGTTCCAAACATCTCTTGCCCGGCGAAGAAAAGAGTGCCGGCGAGCAGCACCCCGAACGAGAGGGCAGCCATGTGAACGCGAAATAGGAGTGTGTCGGAACTGTATTTGCCGCCGTACTTCGGATCGTTGCGGAAGATCAGCTCCCGTCCCCCGAAGTAGGCCTCATCTTTGAAATAGCGGCCCTGCCGCGGAGCTGTTTTCAGGTCGAGCGGCACCAGCGGAAGCGTGGCTACGAGTTTCACCAGCGGAGGATGCTCCGGGTTGAGGGTGTACTCGCCGTTCATCCAGTTCATGTAGCCCGCGTAGATATGATCGCCCTCATCCCAGCTTGGCGACTGCTGCCTTGTGGACAATCCAACCTCAACTACCATGGTCAAGAGCAGCACCACGACCGCGACCGCAACTCCGTACCGACCTTTCATCGTTCTCTCCGCATCTTTCAGGCCAGCTTGAGCTGGCCCCGCTTGCAGAACAAGAATAAGCGGTCTGGCCGAGGGCAACGTGTGATGTTGCTTGGAGATGCGCTGTTTGAAACGGAGGTGGCTGGTTGGAATCTGTAGCGAAGGAGCTTGAGTTAAGCTAATCGCCGGTTTCTGCGGAGGCGATGGCGGGAAGGCGCCGGAACATCACGGTAAGGGGCAGCCAGAGCAGCACCACTGCGGGGCCGGCCACGAGCAACCAACCAAAGAGCGCCTCACCCGCGAGCCAACCCACATGGGCAGCGGGTCGCAGAACCACGATGTTGCGCAACCAGTCAAAAATGTGCAGATGGGCGAGACCAAGGCCGAAGATCCACTTGCCTAGCCGCATGAAAGGAACGATGAGTAGGAGTTGCAGCGGCATTGCGGCGTAGTTGGCAGCCTGAATGGCGGGCTGGTTCAGCCCTAGAATCAGCGCAAGGGCCGCGCAAAGCACCGTCGGAATCCCAATCACCGGAATGCAGCCGATCGCAAATCCTAGCGCAAGCGTCAGGGCCAACCTACGGGGCGAGATTCCCTGGCGTAGCCATCGGGTCGCGTCGAACTTTGCCGGTTTGTTGAAGATCCGTAACATTGAAATGAGTACTGTTCCTCATTACGATTAAACACGGAATTCGGATTTAATCTCTGTAACTTTTGCGCCATTCCGATGAAACTTCGGTGAATGAACCAAAAACGTCAGCACAGTTCTATATGGGCTAAATCAGGAGCTCAAGAGCACGACTTTGAGTTGCCGTAGCCAGCGACCCAACCGTTTCTGATGCAAAGAGCGTCTTTGACGAAGCCTGGCTCCGGAAGAAGGGCTGTGGAAACCAAAGACACCCTAGCGGCTCAAGCCGATTAGAATTTGCAACTGCTGCGGCCCGGCTGAAGTCGCGCCCCTTCAAAGCAGAAGCAGTCTCTGTAGCCGTAAATGCGTTCGCCTGGCTGAAACCATGCCTGGTACGAAATTCAATCCAAGAGTCGTCTGCCCCAGCTACGGTCAGGGATCGCCGGGTGCTTTCTGAGATACGCATGAAACAGTGCTGCTGGGATAAACTTGGACCCGATGCGAGTGTTTGGAATCGATTGCGGCACCGAAATCACCGGGTTCGGGGTGGTGGAACCTGACGAGGGCGGCCGCGAAGCGCGCCTGGTGTGCAAAGCGCTTGGAGCCATCAGGCTTAAAAAGACGAAAACTACCCCTGAACGTCTAGAACAGGTGTTTCGGGAACTTACAGCCGAACTGGAGCGTTGGCAGCCGGACGCCGTCGCAATCGAGGAGGTTTTCTACTCATTGAACGCCAAAACAGCGTTGAAGCTAGGCCAGGTGCGAGGAGTGGCTTTGCTCGCCGCTGCCTGCAAGGGCCTTCCGGTGGCAGAGTACGCGCCGCTCAAGATCAAATCCAGCGTGGTGGGCTACGGACTGGCCAAGAAAGAACAGGTGCAGTTCATGGTGGCTCGTCTGCTGGGACTTTCCGAACTGCCGCAGCCGGCCGATGCTGCCGATGCACTGGCCATTGCTATCTGTCACATTCATTGCACGCAAACGCTCACCCTGCAGGGCGCTGCAACGGGAGGAGCGCGATGAAATCAATTCTGCTTGCGCTTGCGGCCATAGTGACGATTGCTGCTGTGCCGTGCGCAACCCGCGTCCAAGCCGCGGCTCAAGGTGGCGTGTTTACCGCTGATTTCACCAATCCACAGCTCTCACCCTCGCACTGGGTCTTGACGCTTCGAAGCGATGGGACCGGGCATTTCCACGCAGATGGCGGCGATGATGCCGCGACGAAGATGACGAAGATGCAAGTCGCAGATGAGGACCGCGACATTCGACTGAGCAAAGGCTACACGGCTCAGATCTTTGCTACAGCGCAGCAGCATAACTGGTTCAACGAGAAATGCGAGGGCCGCGCCAAGGTCGCATTTCAGGGATGGAAAAAGCTTAGCTACAGCGGTCCCGAAGGGCAGGGAAGCTGCACCTTCAATTACTCGCAGGACAAGCAGATACAGGCCCTTGGAGAGTCGCTCATGGGGGTGGCCGAAACCTTACACGAGGGTGCGAAGCTTGAGCTGCTGCTGCAGCATGATCGCCTCGGCCTTGATCGGGAGATGGAGTTCATTTCCGATAGCGCCAAGGATGGCCGCCTGCGTGAGCTCGTAACTATTAGAGATATCCTGCAGCGATTGGCGGATGACGATGAATTGCTGGAACGGGTGAGGAAGCGCGCTCGCAACCTGCTTGAGAAGGCGGGTAGCTGATGGTGGCACCGAAGTACATTTGTACTTAGACGGAAGATTTCGCGCGACTTTTACAGGTAAGGGCGTGTCGTATAGAGGGATGGATGGTTTTGGGCTGTTCAGGAAGGCGGGACCATGAAGCAGATCACGAGCCACGGAAGAATGTCGAATCGGATTGCCAAGAATCGCCCGAACATATTGGTGCTGGTGCTTTCACTGGCAGCTTTGACGGCTTTTGCAGGTTCCTGGCTCGCTCGAGCCCAGGAGGATGGAGAGGGCGGGCCGACAGGAGCGGCGCGGCTCAGTAGCGTAGAAGGCCAGGTCCGGCTGACTCAGGATGGGCAAGTGATAGCCGAGTCGGCTCCGGCCAACGCTCCACTTTTTCCAGGAACGCGGATTGAGACTGGCGAGGACGGCAAGGCGGAAGTCCAGTTTGATGATGGCAGCATCGCGCGCATCTCTCCCAATAGCGCTCTTGTGTTGCAGTCTTTGGGCGGCGATCAAGTCCCGAGCACTGACCTGGTGCTCGACAACGGCCTTGCCTATTTTGAATTGCAGGGCAACGTTCAGGACGGGCAGACACGCGTGCTTTTTGGCGACAGCGTTGCCACTGCGAGCGGTTTCACAGTACTCCGCATTCGCATGGATACGCCGCCGGGAGACGTGGCGGTGTTCACCGGCAATGCTCACCTTGAGCGCGGAAACAGCATGTCGGTCGATTTGCGCGGCGGCGAAAGCCTGACGTTGGATCCTTCAGATCCGAATCACTACAATCTTGCGGAGACCATTGAACCCGATTCATGGGACGCCTGGAACTCCGATCGCGATCAGGCTCTGGCTGCTGCTGCATCCGATCAGACGGAGGCTTCCGAAAACTATGTAAACAGCGAGAATCCGAATGCCGCGTGGAACGATCTTGACGCCAACGGAAATTGGTACGACGTACCCGGCCAAGGCTATGTCTGGTCGCCTTTCGTAGCTTCGTCGGTCTCGTGGGACCCGTACAGTTGCGGTCACTGGATGTGGACCCGGCGCTTCGGTTACATCTGGGTCTCATGCGAGAACTGGGGCTATTTGCCGTATTCGTGTGGATCATGGAATTTTTATGGTGGGTTTGGCTGGGGCTGGTCCCCCGGAACGGCGGGATGCACGCCCTGGTGGCGGCGCGGAACATACGCAGGCTGGAATGTTGGTAATGGGCCGTCCTGGTATCATCCGATTCCGCGTCCAATTCTGCGTGACCCACGCGTAAGAAGACCGATTCCTGTTATCGATGTTCACCGCCGTCCGGAAGGCAGATCGGACGATTTGCCGCAGCGCGGCCGAAATAATCCAGTCATGATTGGCGGGCGCGAGGTTGAGCCGCTGCGAAGGCTTCCTGCGCACGACAGCTATGTGCGCTCTACTTCTGGTTTCGTGTATCACCCTAGCAACGGTGATCGTCGGAGCGGAGATGGTGGGCAGCTTGTAAACGGACGCGAAGGAAATGGGCCGGGAACCATCAATCGACGCGCATATGACAACAACCAGAATGGCGGCAGCTATGTGCGCCGCGTAAATCCTGAACCGGGCCGCACCTATATTCCTCCATCGCAAAACAACGGCGCGGATCGGAACAACAACGGAAACCGCAACAACGGCGGAGATCGCAACAATGGCGCGGATCGCAATCGCAATGCCGATCGAAACAACAATACGCCGGCCCCTGTGATTACGCAGCCGGGACGCATCATTATGCCACCGGTCCAAAACCATCCTGAACCCAATCGCCCGTATACGCCTCCTCCGCAACGTCGATCGGAGCCTCCACAGCCGCGGTCGGAACCTCAACAGCCACGATCGGAGCCACCTCAGCAGCGCCCGCAGCCTACCCGACAGTACGCGCCACCTCCGCAACCGCAGCAACCGCGACCTGAACCGAGCCGCCCGAATACACCGCCGCCGAGTCAACGCAATCCAGGTGGAGCTAGCCCGCAGGGCGCCCCACTCGCGCGGCCTTCGACTGGAAACGGCGGTGGATTTCATCCCGCTCCGCAGCCCCCCGGAGGCGGAAATCCGCGGGGTGCTGGCGGTCCCCTCGCTCGTTGATTCCAATGTTCCGCCTTCCGCATAACCCTTGCGGATGTGAACGGCGCTCGCCTCTTTGAGGTGAGCGCCGCTTTATTCAAGCGGAATTAATCAAACTGTCGATTTACAGGTTACAATTTAATTAGTCAGATTTGTTTGCTGTATAGAGTCAGGCTGCAAAGCGAAAGGCTTTTAAGATATCCAACTAAAGGCATTGTTCTAGCAGACCTGTTGCCGATTCCCCTCATGAAACCAGTACGAACGGGCTTAATTATCCGTGCGTAGCTTTTGTTTCTTTCGGGTGTGGCGGAATAATCCTGTCGAAATATTGCAATCATTCTCTAATCACAGTTGCCTATAGAGAGGTGCCCGGAGGATCTATGACCGGACGCGAAGGACGCCGACGTGTGCTTGTTGCGGACGATGAGAGTCTCATTGCCGACACACTCGCCCAGATTTTGAATGCAAGCGGATTTGAAGCTCAAACAGCTTATAGCGGCGAACAGGCTTTGGAGATGGCTACCTTCGTCAATCCCGATGTTCTGATTGCAGATGTAATCATGGGTGGAATGAACGGTGTGGAGACAGCCATATCGATCAGAAAGATGCTTCCGCGATGCAAGGTTATTCTGTGCTCGGGGCAAGTAGCTTCAGAAAGTCTGCTGCATGAAGCTGAAGAACAAGGTTACAATTTCGATCTCTTGTTCAAACCAGTACATCCACGGCAGCTGCTCGACCGCTTGAATTCGATGTGGCGTGCCAACGGAGCAGAATGACGCAGAAAATTCGGCGCCTCATGAATGAGACGCCGAAGACATTTGTGGGCATGGATTCAGGTTTATCTAAAGAGCAACGGTGCGAAGACATAGAGACTTCTGCGCCATGTCTGCCATTCATGCGATGTACCGGGAGAGATATAGACGTAGCTGTTTTTGATTCCAGCCGCGACTAACTGCTCCTGGTGCTTCTTCAGAGCTACAGGATTCTCAAGCGGGGGCTCAGTGCCTGAGGAGAAGAAGAAAACTTTTACTTTCTTGTTGAACTCCGCGGGATCTGCCATTGCTCCGCCATAGATGGTCTTCAGATCGAGCGTTGCAGGCGTGGGAGGAGGCGCTGCCATTGGAATTGGGCTGCCCGGACCGCCTGCACCGAAACCGGCAGCGGTTCCGCCACTGAACAGGCCGATATAAGAGAACTTATCCAGGTTCGACATCGTCACCGAGGCAGTCATGAAGCCGCCCATGGAAAGTCCCGCCATCGCGCGGTGATCCTTATCAGTGAGTGTGCGGAAATTGCTGTCGACCCACGGAATCAAATCATTGACCATCAGTTTGCCGTACAAGCCGCCGCCGGGAGCAAAGCCGATCATGCCGGACCTGCGTGCAGGAGCTGCCCCACCCGCTGGCGCACCAGCCGGAGGACCACCGGGAGGCGGGCCGCCTGCATTCCCCACTGCACTGGTTTCCATGACGACGATCATGGGCTTGACTTTGCCCTCGGCCAGAAGGTTATCGAGGATGATGTTGGTGCGGCCCATCTCAGTCCAGACACGCTCGTCTTCACCACCGCCGTGCTGCAAATAGAACACCGGGTACCGCATCTTGTTGTCTTTGTCGTATCCCGGCGGAGTGTATACGAAGATATGCCGCCACGAGCCTGCTGTTTTGGAATAGTAGTTCTTGATCAGCACATTGCCGTGCGGCACGTCTTTGAGGTCGTAGAAATCGACGCCGGGCTCGGGAACTTCATAACCGTTGCACATGTGGCCGTAGCCAATGAAGGCGTTGGTGCCGGGATCCAGAACAATGGCTCCATCAACCACCATCCAGTAGTTGTGATATCCGGGAGCTTGCGGTGTGCTGGTATAGGTCCAAACGCCGTCTTCGCCCTTCACCATATCGAAGGGTACATTGGCGATAGCGACCTGTACCTTTTGCGCGTTGGGCGCCTTGAAGTGGAAAGTTACGCGTGAATCTGCTTCAATTCGCGGAAATTCGACGCGCGGGAAATTGTAAGGCGAAGGATGCGCCGCAAATGCCGGCGCCGACTCGGAGCGCAATGGAGCTGGCACCAGTTCCTGTCTGGCAGCGCTCCTGGTTTGAGCGAAGGATGTTCCTGCCGCGATTGCTGCTCCGCATAAAGCAAAACACAAAGCTCGTTTCATTGCACTTCTCCAAGGGTGAACTGACGGGAGGTCTCCGGCGATAGTGTCGACGGTCGCCTGAATTGCGAACCAATGGGAACGGAATCTGTTTCCATTGACGCGATGGGGTGATGTGAAGTTTCAGGCGAGCGAATTAGATCAATCTCTCGGGCGCGCGGCGCTCTTATTTAATGGACTGCATCAGGATCGGGTGTATAGTCTAGCGGTCCCCCGTGACTTCCCGGAAGGGAAGACTTCAAGCAAGAGGTGCTGAAATGGCGAGTTTTCTTGTGCAGGTGTCGTATACGCCAGAAGCTTTGAGCGCGTTGATTGCGAAACCACAAAACCGGATGGCAGTGGTCAAAAAAACGGTTGAGAATCTTGGCGGGACGTTTACCGGTTCGTGGATGTCGTTTGGGGACTACGACCTGGTAATTCTGCTCGACATGCCGAATAACGTGAGCGCAGCGGCATTGGCAATGGCTGCTGCGGCAGGTGGATCGGTGAAGTCGATCAAGACGACTCCGCTCCTTTCGATTGAACAGGCTCTTTCGGCATTGAAGAAAGCTGGAAAATCCGGCTACACGCCTGTAGTCAGCCAGTAATCGGAACACCCCTTTTTACGGCGACAACTGACGATGGAAGTCGCTCAGCGACTGCGGATTTTGCAGTTTTGCGCAATGTCAGCACGGTACTTCCGTTAGAAGAGCTACATGAGGCGGCGACGGATCAGATCGAGAGCCTGCTGCGAGGCGAATTCGCGGATACGCTGGCGGTCGCCGCGGAAAGTACGATCCATGACGTCCGTCCGGTTGGGGTCAGAGAGGGCGATATAAACCAGCCCGATAGGCTTGTTTTCCGTGGCTCCGGTGGGTCCCGCGATACCGGTGATACCCAGACCCAGTGTGGCTCCGGTGCGAATACGGATGCCGTTGGCGAGGGCCTCAGCTACTTCGGCCGAGACGGCGCCGTGGCGCGCAATGAGGTCGGCCGAGACGCCGGCGAAGGCAGATTTCAAAGCGTCAGAGTAGACCACCGCTCCGCCGAGGAAGGCTCGTGAACTGCCCGGAACGGATGTGATGCGCTGGGCGATGAGGCCGCCGGTGCAGCTTTCAGCAACGGCTAACGTGGATTGGCGCAGGCCGAGATAATACAGCACGATCTGCTCGAGCGATTCTCCGGAATCGGAGTAAAGCCAGTCTTCAAGCGTTTCTTCGAGGCGACCGGCAAGTTCATCGACACGCTGGCGTGCGAGTTCAGGATCAGATTTGGAGCAGAGCAGGGTCAGCTGGATGTCGCCCGCATGCGCGAGGATAGTGGTTTCAACATCCGGATAGGTGGTGTAAATGGGCGCGAGCATTTTATCGGCCTGCGACTCCGGAATCATGGCAGCGCGAAGAGTTCGCTTGGCGATATGACGTTGAGGAACAGCAGCGCGCAGACGCGGCAGGCATTCCGCGTCGAAAAGCGGCTTGCACTCATTGGGCGGGCCGGGCACAAGCATGAGGAGTTTGCGATAGTTTTCGAAGGTGACGTCGAGCCACTGGCCGGGAGCGCTTCCGTTGGCGTTGGGCAAAACGGTCGCGCCTTCGAGCACGTCCGCCTGCTTGAGATTGTTCTGCGGCATGGTGATGCGCCAGGACGCGGCGCGTGCATGCAGAGCGGCTACCTGTGTAGCGTCTCGACGGAGCGTGAGCGCAAGCGCTTGAGCAACAGCTTCGCGGGTCAGGTCATCTTCGGTGGGACCAAGGCCGCCCATCAGGATCAGGATATCGACACGGGAAAGCGCGATGCGGATGGAGCCGACGAGATCTTTGAGACGGTCGCCGACAATGGTCTTGAAATTAACCGTGACACCGATCTCGTTGAGCTTTTCAGTTAGATAGAGTGAATTCGTGTCTTGTCGCGATGGGGTGAGCATCTCAGAACCGACGGCGATGATTTCAGCCTTCATAAACGCAAACTCCCAGCCTCCGGCTCACAGCCGTCGCGGTCATAGGGGATTTGGTGTATCGGAGCCCGAGTCGCAAGGTGTCGATGCGAATCGAAAACCGGAGAATCTAGTTGAGGCTCATTCCCTCTACACCCAAGTCCACATCATAAACGGCCTCGTTGGTGGCCAGAATTGCTGTACCGAGTGGCGAGAAGGCAATACCAATCAGATTAATTCCGGCGAGCGCGAGGGAGGCTTCGCCCGCGGACGTGATGCGTACCAGTCCGCGGCGGCCTTTGAGGCACGCGGCTACGAAGACATCACCGTCTTTTGAAAGCGCAAGACCCTGCGGGCGGCCGAGTCCGCGGAACCACGGGCGCACATCACCGTTCGGCTCGATGGCCCATATGGCTTCATTGGATGAAAGCGAAGGCGCGGTGACAAAGAGCGTTCCCGTCTTGCTCATTGCCAGGTGATAGGCGGATACGCTGGGTTCCAGCGTGGCGTGGACAAAAATCTGGCGCTGCGAATTGATTTTGAAAATCGTTCCACTTCGATCACCGACGAAAAGGTTGCCTTCGCCGTCGAAAGCGGCGCCGGTCGCAACACCCATGCCTTCGGCATAAACGTTGAACTCGCCAGCGGGATCGACCCGGTAGACGTTGCCCTCAGCGCGCGAGGTGACAAAAAGGTCGTCGTCAGGCGAAATGGCGAGGCCAGTTGCGTTGAGAATGCCGGAGACAAACGGGGTGCCGCGGCCGCCGGGGCTAACGCGCACCACGGATACGGGCATTTCTTTCCCGCGCTGGCCGGAGATGGTGGCGTAGATTATGCCGGAACGGCTGACAGCGGGGCTTGTGACCGGGTGAAGCCCGTCAGAAAGTTGGCGTGCGATGCGCAGCGGTACGGTATTACTGACGCCGCTAGGGTTGCGCACCTCAATCATGCCGGTGGTAGCTTCGTCAGGAACGGAGATGGCGAGGCGGGTGGGCCTGCTCATCAGAATGCGCGCCGGATGTCCATCGACCAGGACAGCAGGGGGGCCGAAGCCATCAGGGCCAAGCTGGGCGCCATGCAATTCGATTTCGCCACGCGGCATTGCGGCGGCAGGCGTGACGTCGTCGATGTGCGGCTCAGGCACAGGCTTGGATCCGGATTGTGCAGAACTTCGGGGCATCCTGTAATCAGAACCAAATCCGCACGAGGGCGGCTATCCCTAAAGCATACAGCCCGGCGGCGACATCATCGAGTACGATGCCCCAACCTTCCGGGAGGTTTTCAAGCCTGCGAATGGGGAAGGGCTTGGTGATATCGAACAAGCGGAAGAGGATGAGCGAAATTAGCATGTGGCGCCATTCGATGGGGCAGCCAAGGAGCGTAATCCACTGTCCGGCGACTTCGTCGATAACGACAAATTGCGGGTCCTTGCGGCCGCTTTCGCGTGCAGCAATGGTTGCGGCGGGAATTCCGGCAACCAGGGAGAGCGCGATGGCCGCCAGCAGGACGAAGAACAGCGTCTGCGATGCGGGATGTACGCCCCAAGCGTATGCGGCCCATAGCAGAACAGCAGCTACGGAGCCCCAGGTGCCAGGACCGGGTTTGCCGTATCCTGCCCCGAAGAATGTGGCCACCGCGAATGCCCATTTCGTAGCGTGCTGATTTTGGATGGCAGTGGCCGGGGAACTTTCAGTCTTCATTGGAGTCACCGCCGCTTCCACCGGTGCGCCCGCGGCCTGCGCCGCCCAGGTCTTCGAGCACTTCAGGATCGAGCACGGGTGAGCTGATCTTGTAGACACCCATGGCCCATTTACCCAAGTCGATTTTGCGGCAATGATCGCTGCAGAAGGGAAAGTCTTCGTCTGTTAATTGCACAAGCATTCCGCAAGTCGGGCATTTGTGAAGTTTGGCGGATTTTTTCTTCGGAGGCATGGTGATAAACCGTCAGAAAATATGTTAACGCTTTTGGCGCTTAGCTTTCAGCTTGGATGCGGTGAGTTGATGGGCTTGCTTCCCCGCATCGAAAAGCTGGATATGGGCACCTCGGAGAAGTGCAGGATGCAGATTGTTAAACCCACTCGGCGACCGACAGGCGGTGATAATTTGGGCGGCCTAAGAGGCGGGGGCGAGGATGCGGGCTACTATGTCGTAATCGTGGGCTTCGGTGATTTCGGCGCGGTAGAAGCGGCCGGCTTGGAGAGTTTCCAGGCTGCCGAAGTCGTTGATGTAGACCTTGCCGTCGATTTCGGGGGCATGGAATTCTGTTCGGCCTTCCCAGAGCAGGGGAGTCTCTTCAGATTCGCCTTCAGCTAGAATCATCACTTCTCGGCCGACCCATTGCTGCTTGGCACGCTTTGAGATGGATTGCTGCAGCTTCATGATGCGGCGCTTACGCGCTTCAATGGCGCGCTTCTGCAGTTTGCCTTCGTGCGCGAATGCGGCGGAGCCTTCTTCATCGGAATAAGAAAAGACGCCGAGCCAGTCGAATTTCGCGTCGGTAATGAACTGCTCCAAAATATCCATGTCGTCAGCGGACTCGCCGGGAAAACCTACGATGAAGCTGGTGCGCAGAGCTATGCCGGGAACCGTGGCACGAACTTTTTCGATCGTCTTGAGGAAAATTTCGGCGCCCGCTCCGCGTTTCATCGTTTTGAGAACGGCGGGCGATGCGTGCTGCAATGGCACGTCGAGATATTTGCAGATATTGTCATGCTTCGCGATGGTTTCGAGCAGTTTGCCGGTGATGCGGTTCGGATAGGCGTAAAGGAAGCGAAGCCAGCGGAGACCTTCAATGCCTGCGAGTTCGCCGAGCAGGGTAGCCAGACCGTCTTTCAGGCCGAGGTCCTCTCCGTAGCAGGTTGTGTCTTGGCCGATGAGCGTGATTTCCTGTACGCCGCGCGCGACGAGTTGCTGTGCTTCAGCGACAACGGATTCAAAGCGGCGCGAGCGAAATTTTCCGCGCAGGTTTGGAATGACGCAGAAGGTGCAGGGATGGTCGCAGCCCTCCGCGATTTTGATGTATGCCGAGGAGCTTGGCGTGGTCAAAAAGCGCGGGGTGGTTTCGTTGTAGAGGTAGGTGGGCAGCATGTGCGCTGCGCCTTGCCAATCGTCGCGACTGAAGCGGCCTTGCTGCTGGCGAAGATCGCCTTCAGGCCTGCCCGGTACCTCGGGGTCTAAAACACGCTCCCTGATTGCGGAGTCTTCGTACAGGCCGAAACCTGTACCCTTCACGTTTGAATCTGTAATGTTCGAATCGAGACTAGCTGTTGATTTGTGTGTGCCGGAGAGGGATTCCTGGCCGGGGCGGGATTGTGCGCTGGAGAGGATGTTGAAAGGCCCGGGCGCGGCGACCGGCGGAGGTGCTATGCCAGCGGCTTCGAGGATGGATTCAAGTTCGCCGGTGCCGACGACGGCGTCAACTTCCGGTATGCTTTTGCGGATCTCATCGCGATAGCGCTCCACCAGGCAGCCCGCTACGATGAGTTTTTTGGCTGAGCCCTCAGTTTTGAAGCGAGCCATCTCGAGGATGGTGTCGACGGATTCCTGCTTGGCGGTGTCGATGAAACTGCAGGTGTTAACGACGAGAACTTCGGCCTCTTCAGGATGAGAGGTGAGCCGCGCTCCGGCGCGGTCGAGAAGGCCCATCATTACCTCGGAATCGACGAGGTTCTTGGGGCAGCCCAGGGAGATAAAGCCCACGGAAGGGGCCGCGGGAGAGGTGGTTTTGGTCACAGTTCCATTGTACCGGGGATTCGATCATGCAGTTTCCCCTTGTATGCAGCTTTTCAATTGATCCAAGGTTCGTTCATGAACAACCGCGGATCTTTCGCCTCCGCTTGGCCCAAGAAACTAGCCAAACTCCGCTCAAGATGACCGCACATGATGATGTGAACTTTTAAGATATGGCACTGGGTTCCTTGCGGTATTCGACCTGTGATGAGTGCTGGCCACGAGTGATAAAATCAATCAGTACCGGGTCCTACGCGACGTAATCCCGCCAATCCCGCCAGGTCCGGAAGGAAGCAACGGTAACGGGCTAGTACGGGCGCAGTAGGTCACCCGGTACTTTTTTGGGCTTTTATTTATTAACCAGTTTTGAGCTGAGGAGAAGGCGGAGCAACAACCGCAGATTCTTCGACTCCGCTTCGTTCCGCTCAGGATGAGAAACGGGCGGAGGGAAAAGGGTTTGGATCGCGGCAACGGGATTCGTGTTATCCCATGCTTGCCGCAACAGAGATATGCGGCAAGCATGGGGTTCTAGCTCCGTTGAATGCGCCGCCAGGAGAATGCCTTGAGCTTGACCGTACGTCCTGTAGTGGGCCGGCGCGCGAAAATCACCGCGCTTGGGACCTATGTTCCTCCCGACATTATTACCAATCAAGATTTGGAAAAGCTGGTGGAAACCAGCGACCAGTGGATTATGGAACGCACCGGGATCAAGACGCGTCATAAGCTGGCCGCGGGTAAGGGCGTGAGCGATATGTGCGCGGAGGCGGTGAAGAAGTGCCTGGCAGCGCGCGGAATGGACGCGAGCGAAGTTGAGCTGATTATCGTGGGTACGGTAACGCCGGACATGATGTTTCCTGCGACGGCTTGCCTGGTGCAGGACAAGATCGGCGCGAAAAAAGCCTGGGGATTCGATGTTTCCGGTGGCTGCTCGGGATTTGTCTTTGCCTTGCAGGCGGGCGTGAAGATGGTCGAAAGCGGCGCGCACAAGAAAGTGATCGTTTGCGGCGCAGACGCGAATACGCGAATGACCGACTATACGGATCGCACGACGTGCGTGCTGTTCGGCGATGGTGGCGGTGCCGTGCTGATTGAGCCTGCAGAAGAGGGTGAAATCGGCTTCATCGACTTTGAAAACGAGATCGATGGGTCTGGCGGAGTAAGCCTGAATCTGAAGGGCGGGGGCAGCCTGAACCCCTCAACCCACGAGACCGTGGAGAAGAAGTGGCACTATATTTATCAAGATGGTCCCGCAGTATACAAATTTGCGGTGCGCAAAATGGCAGAAGCAACGAGCAAGGTTCTGGAGCGTAACGGTGTGACAGGGGCCGATCTGGGCTGCTTCATTCCTCACCAGGCAAACAGGCGAATTATTACATCGACCGCCGATAGGCTGGGCCTCGCACTGGACCGTGTAATCATCAATATTGAGAAGTATGGCAATACCTCGGCGGGGACGATTCCGCTGGCAATGGAGACGGCAGTTGAAGAAGGCAAGCTGAAAAAAGGCGACCTGGTTCTGCTTGCTGCCGTAGGTGCAGGGTTCACTGTGGGTGCGACGCTTTTGCGCTGGGAAATTTGAAATGGGCAGCTAGTTAGCAGTTTGCCCTCGATTCGCGCTTATTAGCGAGTTGGCGGATCGGAAGTTTGGCGGGTCAGCAAGTTTGAAAGGCAGCGAGTCAGTCCGATGCGTTCGGGGACTCGCTGAACTGTTTTGGACGAGAATCAAATGTTTGAACTGTCCTATGTTGACGTTGGGTTGCCGACTAGCGTCTGACTGGATTTGCAGGCAGCAGAGTTTGGCTTATACTGTGACCCTCTAAACGTGATCCCAGTGCCGAGAAACTAATGCGGCATAGCGGGATGGTGGGGAGGTGGCGAGGAGCAGCCAGCCTCGTCGATGCAACGAACTGCGGATGTTGAATGCTCTCTATCCGGAGAGCGGGGAGCGGAGGCAGACCATGGAAGTGGAGTTCACCGCGAGGCAAGCTAGAATCTCAAAGGCGCTGCGTACCTATGCTGAAGAGGGGATGGAGCGGATAGGCCGGATCCTCGGTAAAAGCGCGCACGCCAGCATCACCTTCAGCACGCAGAGACATGAGCACATTGTCGAATTGACATTACAGGGACGAGCGCAAAAGATTGCGGCCACTGGCAAAGCGAATACGCCGGAATCGGCCCTACGGCAGGCGATGGCCCATGCAGAACACCAGGCACTCCGTCTGCGCGACCGGCGCATTGGCAGCAAGCGACTCCCAAAAGAAGAAAAGGTCATGTCGGCGCCGCCCGTATCGAGGCCAAAGTCCAGGGTTGCTCCTTCCGTCAATGGCACTGAAGAAAGGGCTGAGCAGGAGGCGAAAAATGCGCGGGCTTCCATCGCGGTCCATTCTTTTCCAGCCAAACCCGCATTGGTAGAGCCGCACATTCTTAAGAATGGAGAAGCGATTGCGATCAGGCCGTTGACCATTGAAGAAGCTGTGAAGGAAGCAGAGTTTCGCGATCGCGACCTGCTGATTTTTCGCACCGTTGCCGGAGACACATTTGTGCTGCATCGCAGGCGCGATGGACAAATGGAATTGGTGGAGATTCCATAGGGAATTCCCGCGCCGCCTGGCGGATCATTCAACAAAATAGAGCCACTCGTCAATGTGTAACCTCTTGCGCTTCTCTGAAGCGGCTCTTCGTGATCGGGTCTACTTTAGCTCTGGGCTTGGCTGGGGAGGTTTTTGTCCGCAAATGGGTAGAGGGAATGGACTTTTGGTTATGCCCGATGCCCGTTTTTGGGGATAGCTGCAAAAGGTCCTAGCGCCTACGATTTGGAAGTAGGGCTTGGCATCCTCTGGACTTGTAGGCGGGACCTGAATTGGAAAGAACACAACGTGACGCGGCAGAGGTTCTGTCGGAGGCGATGGGATTGAACGTTCCGCAAGACGCGGATGCCACCAAACAGCGCCAGATCCTTGATGCTTTGCCGGTTCTGGTTTTTCTGGAGCGGGCGGGCAAGATCATCTACGCAAATACCGAAGCGCGCTTGATGCTTGGGCTTACCGAAGGCGATTGGGTGCCGCGTGGCGTAGAAGATGTGCTTTGGGGACTATTCCCCGGAACCGCAGAGCCGCAGACGCTTTTGAAGGGCACCGGAACGGGCAGCCCGTTTCACGCGACCATGCCGACCAGGGCCGGCAAACTGGTGCCGGTGGAGGGCACCTACTCCATTCTCAATTCAGAACTGCGTGAAGCGGTCATTGTGGCTCATCCGGGTGGCCGCGAGCGTGCGCCCAAATCGCGCCTGATGGAGGATGTGCTGGCGAGCCTGCCGGAGGCCGTCGCCATTGAACACGGCGGACATATTCTTTACACCAATCCTGAATTCACGCGCATGTTCGGCTATTTGCCCGAAGAGGCCAGTGGCGGAAGCCTGACCGAGTTGATTGTGCCGGAGACTCGCCTGAACGAGCAGGCAGTTCTGGAAAAGACAGTGAACGAGCAGGGACGTGTGCTCGTCGAAACGGTCCGTGCGAACAGCGCGGGAGATCTGGTGGATGTGAGCCTGCATTGTGCGCCGCTGCTGGTGGACAGGGCGCGGGCGGGCTATGTTTACACGTTTCGCGACATCAGCGATCGCTTGCAGACTGAAGGCAAGCTGCAGCACGATGCGATGCACGATGTTCTTACGGGATTGCCGAACCGCGCCCTCTTCATGGATCGGCTGAATCAGGCCTTCACGCGGCGCGTGCGGCGGCCCGATCAGAGCTGCGGAGTACTGTTTCTGGATCTCGACAAGTTCAAAGAGATTAATGACGTGCTCGGCCATGCTGCGGGAGACGTTGTTCTGGTATCTACTGCGCAACGACTGTTGAGCGCGTTGCGTCCGCAGGATTCGCCGGCACGGCTGGGAGGCGATGAGTTTGCGGTGTTGGTAGAAGGCGTAATCATCGCGAGCGATCTGGAGACGGTTGCCAAGCGCGTGCTGGCGGCCATGTCGGCGCCCTTCGATGTATTGGGTCACCAGGTGCATGCGGGAGCAAGTATAGGGGCGGCGCTGGCGGGGCAGGAGCATACGTCCTCCGATATGCTGATTCGCGATGCCGACTTTGCCATGTATCGCGCCAAGCAGTCTGGAGGCGGTCGATACGAGATCTTCGACAAGCATCTGGAAATTACGATCAGCAGTCAGCAGGAGCGTGAGCGGGAATTGCGGTATCGGCTGGAGAAGCGGCTTCTAGAATTCCGGTATCAGCCGATTTTCAGGTTACAGAGCAGAATAGTCCTGGGCTTTGAATGCCTGCTGCGCTGGCGCGGACCGGAAGCGTCCGTAGACCGGTTTGATGATTTGTTGGCAGTGGCAGAAGAGACAGGTCTCTCAATTACGCTGGGCCGCGAGACCATGGAAGCCGTGTGCTGGCAACTGATGAATTGGCGCACAGCTGCGCCGCATGCGGACATTCTGTTGAGCGTCAACCTGACCCAGCGGCAGTTTCATAATTCTGATATGCCATTGCAGCTGCAGCGCACCATTGCAGCCAGCGGCGCTGATCCTTCTCGTTTGCTTTTTGAAGTGCCGGAAAGCGCTGTGAATCAAAATCCGGATGCTGCGGTGCCGATTTTGCAGCGCATGCTGGATTGCGGTGTGCATGTCGCACTGGACGATTTCGGCTCGACGCTGGCTCCGCTTAATCATTTGGTCAGGTTGCCGTTCGATATGGTGAAGCTGGATCCGAAGTTGACCGTTGCGGCTACTGCGACGGGCAGGCAGCAGGCAGTGCTGGAATCGCTGCTAAGGCTTGGGCGAACTTTGGGAGTGCAAGTGGTGGCGCAAGGGATTGAGACCAACGAGCAACTGCGCGGGCTCATGCGGCTGGGCTGCGACCTTGGGCAAGGCAGGCTGCTTTCTCCCAATCTTGATGCTTTGCAGGCTCTGCAATTGGCGGAGATGGGCCAATTACCTGTAGCTCCGGGAGCATAACTCGGGCAGCACAAAAGCGGTTCTTCGGTGTAGCATGGGCGCATGAAGCCACTCAAACCTGCTGCCTCAGGGGCCAGATCGAAAGCAGCGGTCAAAAACAAAAACTCAGCCGATAGGCCGGCTAAGGAACTGGTGATTGTGACCGGCATCTCCGGTGCGGGGAAAGCCTCGGCTCTGAAGGCCTTTGAGGACCTTGGTTATCACTGCGTCGACAATCTGCCACTGGAACTGCTGCTGAGCTTTGCTGATCTGGTAAGCAAGTCGCAAGACGTGAAAAGGGCCGCCATCGTGGTGGACGTGCGGGAAGGCCCCACTGTGGACCGCCTCCCGGAAATCCTTAAGAGCGTGAGGAAGTTGCTGCATACGCGCGTGGTGTTTCTGGACGCGCAGGATGCCGCGCTGGTACGACGCTTTTCCGAGACACGACGGCCGCATCCCCTGGGCAAGTCTGAGACGGTCTGGCGGTCACTTGTGGAAGAGCGCCAGCTACTGGATCCGATTCGTAATGTGGCAGAAACATTGATCGACACTTCGATTTTCAACGTTCATGAGCTGCGCGCCTATATTCAGGATCGCTATGGCCGCGAGGAGAACGTCAATCGTCTTCTGGTGTCTTGCTTGAGTTTCGGATTCAAAAACGGCGTGCCACTGGATGCGGACATGGTGCTGGATGTGCGATTTCTGCCTAATCCACACTTTGTGCCGGAGTTCCGCAAAAAGACCGGACTTGACAAAAGGGTTGCCGACTACGTTCGCGGCTTTCCGCAAACGGGCGAATTCCTGGACAGGATCACTGATCTGATGCTTTACCTGTTGCCACACTATGTGAAGGAAGGCAAGAGCTATCTCACCCTTGCATTTGGCTGCACGGGCGGACAGCACCGCAGCGTAATGATGGCGGAAGACATGGCATTGAGGCTTGCAAAGGCTGGCTACCAGGTTAAGGCGCTTCATCGTGACATCGTGAAGTAGCGGGTTGGCCGTGCTTTCGCGTGTTTGCTGGTTAGCGGGTCTTCGGAAGCGTGGCCGTTGCGCTATTTATTTCCGAGATTGCTCAGCCAGCGTTGCAAGGACTTAGCCATGGTTTCATCCCCGCGAAGTACGACGCGCGTTTTCGGCGCTTTCACCTGTTGATAAATTGAATCAATGGCCTGCTGGGTGGCATCTTCCCTCGTCAACCACAGCGATGGGACGCGCAAGGCGGAGGCGCTTGCGGCGAGATCGTAACGATCACGAACCAGCAGGGGAGCGGGGACAAACTTTGCCCTGGGATCATTGAAGATCGTGTTTGCGGGCGCATAGATGGGAAAGTGCACAACTACAGCCCTTGAATCGGAATGCGCGGCCGCTAATTCGAGTGCGAGGTCGGCGCCGAGACCGCTGCCGACGATTACTACGGAATGCACATCGATGTGGCGAGTTCCGGTGAGGTAATCAAGCGCCCATGTTGCATCTTGCAGCCAACTGGCTTCGCTAGGATGCACGAACCGGCTCTGGCCATAGCCGCGATAATCGAAAGCCAGTACGTTGAGGCCGGACGCGTGAAGAGCAGTGAGAGTGGGAAGCGTATCGCCCAGGTTACCCGATTGATCGTGCAGATAAAGCGCTGTGTAGTGGGCAGAGTTTGAGGGAATCCACCATCCTTGAAGTTGGGCAACACCGCTATTGCCGGTGGCGAAGGAAACCGGATCAAATGCAAGGCCAACGCTTGCCGGTGTGTGCGCGACAGTTGACGCCGGGTGGTAGAGCAACTGCCAACTGCCTTGCCAAAACAGCAGACAGAAAACCGCCCAGGTGCACAGGAATGCTCCGGGCAGCGAAAGGCCTAAGGCCGCCAGCAGCCAGCGACCTGAGACTGTGGGGTACGCAGACGATGATTGTTGTGCGCGTGATTTGTGTCCGAACTGATTTTTGCTTTGCGCCATGACTCTGGGAACGAAGTGCTCTTCTATCATGCTACCGGGTCGAGCTGAAAGGCCAAAACGGCATCCCATGGTGTATATTTGGTGTGGTTTCGTAAACGTTTTCGAAAAATGGAGAACTTATGGCAGCGGATAGGAATGGAGTGGCACGCCCGGCGGAAAACGAGGTCCTCCTGATTACCAGCGGAGATCTTCGGCAAGCGGCAAACAAGGCATGTTGGCCTGCGCAGCGCGATATGGAAGAGAAACTCGCGGCGGCATTTGCACAGAAGGGCTACAAGCTGGTGCGCGCTCACCAATACGATGACGCGGCAAAGCACGGCTTTATTTCTTCGCAGCGGATGGGTATGGATGTTTTCATGAAAATCCACCCTGAGGCCAAACTGGTGTTTGCGACGGCAGCGTGGCAATACAGCCATCATGTCCTGCCTGGATTGCGAAGCCACAAGGGGCCGATTCTGACGGTTGCGAATTGGTCGGGACAATGGCCCGGACTGGTGGGATTGCTGAATCTGAACGGATCGCTCACGAAGGCGGGCAGAGCGTTCTCCTCCATCTGGAGCAAGGAATTTACGGATCCATTTTTCTTGAATGCTCTGGACGAATGGCTGAAGACGGGAAAGATCACGCATGATTTGCAGCATGTGAGCGATCTGGACACGAGCAAACTGCCGGTTGAGTCCGCAAAGCTTGGCGCAGAGTTGGCAGCCGAGTTGCGCCATCGTAAGGCAATCATGGGCATCTTCGATGAAGGCTGCATGGGCATGTACAACGCCATCGTCGATGATGAATTGCTGAACCCGGCAGGCATCTTCAAGGAGCGGCTGAGCCAATCCGCATTGGTGGCGAAGATGCAGACGGTTTCCGATGCGGAAGCAAAAGCTGTGTACGACTGGCTGATAAACAAGGGCGTGAAGTTTGATTTCGGCAAGGATGATGCTACTGAACTCACCATCGACCAGGTGCTGCAGCAGTGCAAGATGTACATTGCGGCAGTTCGCATTGCGAACGAGTTTGGCTGCGACATGATCGGCATTCAGTATCAACAGGGGTTGAAAGACATGGCGCCTGCATCGGATCTGGCTGAAGGTCTGCTCAACAACGTGGAGCGGCCGCCGGTGTTTGCGGAAGGAACAAGCGAGGAGTTATATGCCGGGGACGCGTTGCCGCACTTCAACGAAGTAGATGAGTGCGCAGGAACGGATGCACTGATTACGAATCGCTGTTGGAAGGCGCTGGGTCTGGATCCCTCGACAACGCTTCATGACGTGCGCTGGGGCGAGCAATACAAAGGGAACGGTATTGATGCATTCGTGTGGCTGCTGCAGATTTCTGGTGCCGCGCCGGCAAATCACTTTGTGAATGGATACGCGGGCGCAATCAGCGAGCGCCAACCAGCCATGTATTTTCCTCTGGGCGGCGGCTCATTGAAGGGAATCGGCAAGCCGGGAGAGATTGTGTGGAGCCGAGTGTTTGTAGAGGGCGGCGCGCTGCACGTGGATCTTGGTCGCGGCACAGTGGTGCGCCTGCCGGAGGGCGAAACAGAGCGCCGCTGGAAGGAAACTACCACACAGTGGCCGATCGTGCATGCGGTGCTGCACGGCGTGGGGCAAAATCAACTGATGGCCCGGCACAAAGCAAACCACGTGAATGTGGCGTATGCGCCCTCAGTCGAACTGGCTGACAAGGCGTTGGCTACCAAGGCGGCTATGTTTGCCGAATTGGGCGTCAAGGTGCATGTCTGCGGAATTGCGCAGTAGGGCAGCTAAGCTGAGCAGCGCATCTTGAACAGCTGCCTGCAATCTCATGATTGAGTTTGCTCAACTGTGATGTCCGGTGTCATGGGGATGATTCCCAGCTGCTGGTAGATGGGTTTCACTGTGCGGCGCAGTGCGGGGAGTTGCGTGATGAACCATGCAGCTCCAAGCAGAATCAACGCGCCATTGATGATCATGGTCCACGAGACTCCGAATGCGTGGGCCATGGTTCCAGCCATGAGGCTGCCGAAAGGCGCCATTCCCATAAATGCCATAGTGTAATAGCTCATGACGCGGCCACGCATGTCTTCGCTGGTGAGCGTCTGAATAATGGTGTTGCTGGCCGCCATCACCTGCATCAGCCCTGCACCCGAGATCATCACCATCAGCAATGACAGCCACAAGGATCGCGAGAGCCCAAATCCTATAAGGCCAAACCCGAACAGAAGGGCGGCAATGGGAATAATGCGAATGAGGCCGCGCACAGTTTTGCGCGCTGCGAGCGAAAGTGCGGAAATGAGAGCGCCAAGACCCATTGCTCCCATCAGGAAGCCGAGAGTATGTGCGCCGCCATGAAGCACCTTGGCTGCTTCAATCGGCATCAGCACTACGAGCGGCATTCCCACGAGGCTGACAAGAGCGAAGAGAGAGAGGATGATGCGGATTGGCACAAAGGCTGACACGTATTTCCAACCCTCGTGCAGTTCCAACCACATGGATGCGGTTTCGCGGCGGAGTTGCTGTTGATGAATGCGCATGGCAAGGAGTGATGCGATCACCGCGATATAGCTGACGCCATCGACGAGAAAGCACCACCCCTCGCTGGTGGCCGCGATCAACATGCCGGCAAGCGATGGACCAACGAGGCGAGCGACATTGACCATGGATGAGTTGATGGCGATGGCATTGCTGAGGTCGGCCCGGTCTTCAACCATTTGGACAGTAAAAGCCTGGCGGCCGGGCATGTCGAAAGCGTTGATAATGCCTTGCGAGATGGCGAGGATGAGGATCCAAGGTATGGTGATGTGGCCAGAGAGAGTGAGGGCGGCAAGCGCTAACGACTGGATCATGGAAAGCGCCTGCGTCCAGACCAGAACTTGCCGCCGGTCCAGGCGGTCAACCCATACGCCTGCGAACGGCGCAAAGATAAACGTCGGAATTTGGCCGGCGAAACTTACGGTGCCCAACAGCAGGGCAGATCCGGTAAGCCGGTAGACGAGCCAGCTGGTGGCAATGCGGGTCATCCATGTGCCGATGAGCGAAACGGTTTGGCCGCCGAAATAAAGGCGGAAGTTTCGATGTCGCAATGCTCGCCAGGAATGCGAAACGCCGCCCAAAAAACCACGCCCCGATGAGGCAGGATCCTCACGGCCGGACGTGGCCGGATTGTCGTTGTTGTAGTCCATTGAATGGGTGCCCTACTCAGGTTGTTCTGATGCAGACAACGCAGACGGGCTAAGTCCACTTTAACTGGTCAGACCGGACCTGTTCTTATGGGCAGGTATCCGCCGGCAGCTATTCTTTGATGGCGTGATCCGTTTTTATGTCCACACCTGACCAAGCCTTTTGCTGAGTCCAAGGTGCGGCGGGAGCACTCCAGAATGCGTGGTTTGCGGGCAGCCCGAGAGGCAACCAAGCGGCAGAGCAGAGATACAAACTGCCGGTAGAGATATAGTTTTCCCCGATGGATGGTTGATGGCCATCGAATCCGATGGTGAGCCATCCTTCGCTGTCGAATGTACCTGGGGCGGCGTTCATGCGCGTCATAACGGATGTGAGAGCGCAACGCACCTGGGCAGGTTGAACACCTTCAGGAAGTTGGCCCCGCAGAGACATTTCCGCCAGGTGCTGGAATGCGCCATAACGATAAGCGAGCGAGCGGCCAATTGCAGGGAATGTGCCTTCGGGACTGATGAGTCGTTCTTGAATTGCGGCATAGCGGACGGCGCGGGCTTCAATTGTGGGGCGCAGGGATTCCCAGCGGTTTGAGGAGCGCACGCAATCGAGCACGTTGAGCATCATGGGTTGAATTACGTAGCTGTTGTAGTAATCCCAGTGGAATTCGGGGCCGTCTCCATAAACTCCGTCGCCCTTGTACCACTGCTGGTGTTGGCGAAGCGCGTAGTCGATGCGCATCGTGTCCCATGGCTGGCCGTATTTTGCGAACATGGCTTCGATGGTGGCGGAGAAGAGAAGCCAATTGTTCTGGCCCGGCTGGATTTTGCGCGTCGCGTCAAGCGAGCGGATGAGATTTTCTTTGCTGGCGTTGTCGAGCTTGGCCCACAGTTCATTGGGAGCGCGCACGATGGCGAGCGCCAGAAATGCCGCATCGACGAGCGATTGCTGATTGGTGCCGAAGTTGAGCGCGTCAGGAGATTTTGGATCGCAACCGTACTTGATGGCGAGCCGCGCCCACTCGCGAAAGCGGGCGCGAATTGCTTCTTCAGCGGCATCGTTGCCGGGAGTGCCCTCAAGGAAGGGAGCCAATCCGCAGAGCAGACGGCCGACAGCTTCAAGGTGTGTGGATTCGGCCCGCGAGGCTTCCTGGCCCTTAGCGCATTCGATGGGCATGGTGGCGCGCAGTTGCTGGCGGCTGATTGCCTGTAGCACCGGCTGCGCAACCTGTTCGAGAATGGCGAGCCACTGCTTGCGATCGTCGCTTCCGGTGCGTGGTGTAGGGGTTGGTTGCGCGCCACCTGCGGTTGCGCCTGCTACCAGCGGAGCTGAAGCGAGCAACGCGCTTTTCAGAAATGTTCGCCGGGTTGCGGGGGATTGTGACATGCGGAGTGGTCCTGAGTTGCGGTTCAAGTCAGCCAACATTGTAGCTGCCGGTTATTGCCTTTTGGGTTGCCCTTGGATTAGGAGTTCGGTGAGAGTCGCCGCGGTTTCCGTTAGAGTGGAAATCGGGAATGCAAAGGGACATGGGCGAAACGGGGTCGGCGAGGGACCGGGATCTGGGCGAAATACTGCGAACGGCGTTTGGGTTTGCGGGATTTCGGCGCGGGCAGGAGGAAGTGTGCCGGGCGGCAATTGCGGGACGGGATCTGCTGCTGGTGATGCCGACCGGTGCGGGCAAGAGTCTCTGCTATCAGCTGCCGGCGTTGGCGCGCGGTGGAACTGCGCTGGTGATTTCTCCATTGATAGCGCTGATGGAAGACCAGGCAGCAAAGCTGGACGCGTTGGGCCTTCGTGCGGCGCGAATTCACTCCGGGCTGGATCGGAGTGTGGCACGGCAGGCTTGTGCGGATTATCTCAACGAAACACTCCAATTTTTATTTGTCGCGCCGGAGCGGTTGCGCGTGCCGGGGTTTGTGGAGATGCTGGCCAAACGGCAGTTGGCGCTGATTGCGATTGACGAGGCGCATTGCATTTCGCAATGGGGGCACGACTTCAGGCCAGACTATCGCATGCTCGGCGAGCACCTGCCGTTGTTGCGGGGTGGAGGGGCGACGACCCCGGTGCTGGCGCTGACGGCAACGGCAACGCCGGAAGTTCAGGCCGATATCGTTTCGCAACTGGCGATGCGCAGGCCCGCGAAATTCATTCATGGATTCCGGCGCGACAACCTTGCCATTGAGGTGGTGGAACTGCCGGTTCCGCAACGAGCGGCGACGATCGCGCAGCTACTGACAGATGGAGCCCGCAGGCCAGCGATTGTGTACGCAGTTTCGCGGAAGCAGGCAGAGATGCTTGCGGAAGCCCTCCGCGGGGGTGGCGGAAAATCGCAGAGGATTGCGGCAGGGGCTTATCACGCCGGTCTCGACGGGGAGACGCGCGAACGGGTTCAGAGGGCATTTCAGCTTGGCGAACTGGACGTTGTGGTGGCGACCATCGCGTTCGGTATGGGCATCGACAAGGCAGATATTCGGACTGTGATTCATGCGGGGCTGCCGGCGAGCCTTGAGGGATATTACCAGGAGATCGGGCGTGCTGGACGCGACGGCGCGCCGAGTCGGACCTACCTGATGCACTCGTATGCCGACCAGCGGACGCACGACTTTTTCCTGAATCGCGACTACCCGGCGGTGGCAAATCTGGAACAAGTCTTCAAGATGCTGAGCGATGAATCTCGGCCTGTGGAAGAGCTGCGAGCAAATTCGAAATTACTTGAAGAAGAGTTCGATAAAGCATTGGAAAAACTAGAGATCCATGGCGGGGCTCGCGTGGATTTTGGGGGCTTTGTAAGGCGCGGGCGGAGCGGGCTGGAAAAAACCTACTCGATCCAGGCGCAGCTAAGGGCAGAGCAGATTGCGAGGGTGCTCAGGTTTACTGAGTCGGCCGACTGCCGGATGGCCGCGTTAGTACGGCACTTTGGCGATGAAGAAGATGCAGGCCGCGGATGTGGGAAGTGCGACGTGTGCGATCCGGCGGGTGCGGAGTTGAGGCAGTTCCGGCGTGCGACTCCGGCTGAAAGGGAGTTGGTGCAGCGGATTGTGGAGGAGTTGCGGCCGGTGGACTACCGCGCTGCCGGCACGCTGCAGCGAAGCCTGGAAGCGACACTGAGCCGAGATGAGTTCGAAGCGCTGCTGAATGCAATGCTGCGTGCCGGGCTGGCGCAGATTGAAGACGCAGAATTCGAAAAGGATGGAGAGACCATCACGTTCCGCAAGGTACGGCTTACCGAGGCTGGACTCGAAGTGCGGCGAACGACTCCGTTGTCACTGCTGATCAGCGACGGGATTGTCGGAGTGCCGAGCAGTTCGGGTGGCGCGTCGCCCCGCAACTCGTCGAACAAGCAGAAAGGTGCGAGAGCGAAGAAAACGGTCAAGGTTGGTGTATCTGCCGAGGTGGGGATGTCGGCTGCGGATGAGGCACTGGCTGCCAGGCTGCGGGAATGGAGAACTGCGGAAGCAAAGCGGCTTCAGGTGCCTGCTTTTGTCGTTATGCATGACCGGACCCTGGAAGCCGTGGCAATTGCACGCCCGGCAAACCCCAAACAGCTTCTTGACGTGGATGGCATGGGACCAGCAAAGGTGGAGAAGTTCGGCGCGGCAATTTTAGGATTGTGCGGCAGTTAATTATCTGGACTTCGTAATGCGAAAGGACCTGAAAAGACAAGCAAATACGGGATTTTGCTGATGCAACTCTTTCAGGATTTTCCTGCTCCAAGCAAGGCCAGGAGGGAATTATGACCCAGAATCCTGGAAGCAACGAGAACACCCCGCAGCATCACACCACAAAAATAAAGGAAATGCTGACCGGCGTGATCGAACACGTGCGGAGCGACGTTGATAAGGTCGATGATCCCAAGGCGCAGGCGTTGTTTGAGACGACGGCAGAAGTGCTGATTGGATTGAAGAAGGCTTACGAGGATTACGAGCAGGGCACGGAAACAGCTTGGAAGAAGGCGAGCTAAGTGAGTTGGGTTCCCATCCCTGCCAGACATGTGCGGCAAGGATGGGAAGCGAAACTGCTAAGCAACACGCTCGATGACGACGGATTCCAGCACCACTGGTTTGTTCGGCTTGTCCTGGCTGCTGCGGGGGACAAGCGAGATTTTGTTGACAACGTCTTGACCTTCGACCACTTCGCCAAAGATGGTGTGGTTGCCGGTGAGCCAGGGTGTCGCGGCAACGGTAATGAAGAACTGGCAGCCGTTGGTGCCGGGACCGCTATTGGCCATGGCTAGCTTGCCGGGCTTGTCGAACTTATGCGGTGAGCCCTTGGTTTCATCCTGAAAGCGGTAGCCGGGGCCGCCCATGCCGGTGCCGGTGGGATCGCCACCCTGAATCATGAAGTCGGGAATCACGCGATGGAAGATGGTGCCGTTGAAGAGCTTGTCTGTGGACTTGGCGCGCGTAGTAGGGTGAACCCACTCTTTCGAACCTTCGGCGAGTTCGATGAAGTTCTTGACGGTGATGGGCGCGTCGCTCTCAAAAAGGCGAACAGTCATATCGCCTTCTGTGGTGTGAAAGACGGCGTAGGTTCCTGGTGCGAGTGCCATGTTGGCTCCTTGGTTGGGCGCCGGCCTGAAATTCCATGCGCCCGGTTGGATGGGGATTATTGTTGAGGTGCTGCTTGTTGCGCGGCAGGCGGAGGTGGCGGCACAGGCTGGCCTTCAGGGACAATCGTAACTTTCTTGAGCACGACCGGCGTGATCGGCTTGTCCTCGCCATCGCGCGGAACGCGTGCGATTGCCTTTACGACTTCAATGCTGGGATTATCGCACTGACCGAAGAGCGAATAGTGGCCATTGAGGCTGTCGTATGCTGCTTCCGTAATGAAGAACTGGCTGCCGTTTGTGTTGGGACCTGAGTTGGCCATGGCCAATCGGCCGGGGCGGTCAAAGGCGAGATTCGGATCGGTTTCGTCGTTGAAGGTGTATCCGGGATCGCCCATGCCAGTGCCGGTGGGATCGCCACCCTGAATCATGAACTCGGGAATGACGCGGTGAAAGATAGTGCCGTCGTAGAGCGGTTTATGGTGCTGCACCTTTTTGCTGACCGGGTCAGTCCAATCCTTTGTGCCGGTGGCGAGTCCGATGAAATTGGCCACCGTGTTGGGGGCCTGCTTCTGGAAGAACTGGCATGTGATGCGGCCCATCGATGTATCGAAGACGGCGGTGGGGCCATTTGGCGTGATGTTAACCGGGACGTTGGCAGTGGGCGCGTCCGGCAGTTCTTGTTGGCCGCTGGCAGGGGCAGCCGGTTGCTGCGCGTTCGCAGGCTGCTGCGTGCCCGAAGGTGCACTTGATTGCTGAGCGAGCGCAAAGACCAGCGACATTGCAGCGAAAGCCGGAACGAAAAGTCTTGCCTTATTCTTCATACCGACTCTGAGGGTAAATCATGTGACGCCGGGCTTGCCAGCAGCCTGGCCACAGCCAGCAGCCTGGCCACAGCCAGCAGCCTGGCCACAGCCAGCAGCCTGGCCACAGCCAGCAGCCTGGCCACAGCCAGCAGCCTGGCCA
>Ga0207667_10000254_pt1 | contig 75138 bp, 48 predicted proteins | sample KBSCornC52_FD_184301 | JGI IMG/M metagenome (GOLD analysis project Ga0207667, IMG submission 184301) | Corn rhizosphere microbial communities from Kellogg Biological Station, Michigan, USA - KBS Corn C5-2 (SPAdes) (version 2) | ecosystem: Host-associated > Plants > Roots > Rhizosphere > Soil ... | reverse complement strand
CCCATCCGAAGCGAAGGTGACAAAGCAGGTGTCGGTGTCTTTAATGCAGACGTCGAACAAACCACGAAACTCATGGAAGCCGATCCGGCGGTGAAAGAAGGTGTATTGCAATTCGAGGTATACGCAACCAGGAGTTTTGCAGGAGATAGATTGCCATAATAAAAGAGCCCCACCGAAGCAGGGCTAAAGGATTTTCATCCTGCGGCATTTAGCCTTATTGTGGAAAGATTGAAAAAAGAAAACTCTTTTATTTGATCTCGTTAATTTAAAATATTTCTTTTATTATTTCCTCTTTAGTCTTGGAAAAATGCACAGCAATATCTGAAAGAATGGCTGACAAGGTTCCAATTTTTATAGGGTTATGATTGGGAATTGTAATGTGGTGTTTGCCTTTCATTTGGGATGTAAGTCTAATGTGGCTGCCGCTTTGCCTTGTCGGAATATAGCCTAGGCGTTTCAAGCAGCGGATAAGGTCCTGCCCTGAAATATCTCTGGGAATTTTCACGCTGCGAACAATTCTTCCCTAACAATATGAAGGCGAATAAGGCGCTGTTTTTGATCGTCAAAATGACAACGAACTGCGTCTTTAACCATTTCCCGTAATTCCTCTATGGTGTCGGCCTCGGTGAAAATAGATACGCCCAACCCTTTTGCAAGGAAGCCTCCTTCCGGGCTTTCTTCGACTAAAAATATTAATTCTTCCATCGCAAATGATTTACTAACAAATTATAGCAAAAATATTAATTTTACAAACAAGAGAAGCGCACTCATTGGGTTGAGAGCGCCCAGGCTTCATAGCTGCAGCTAACCACCTGTTTCTCTTATTGTTCGAAGCTTCAATTTTCAGGGCATTATTAAAATGATAATGCCTTTTTCAATCAATTCACAACCATTCTTAATCGTTTCTCCGGCCGATTAAAAATAACTCAACTCAAAGATAAGAGGTTCTAATAAATATATCCTATTCTTAAGAAGTTTATTTTAAATATTACTTTTGCTGTAATAAAGTGTTACCTTAAATGCCTTTAACTCTTAAATATGCCTTTAATCCTCGGACTTGATCTCGGCACCAACAGCATAGGTTGGTCCCTCATAGACGATACTTCTTTTAAAGTCATCGACTGCGGTGTCAGAATTTTTCCCGAAGGAGTTAATCGGGACAATTTGGGAAAAGAACAATCCAAAAATGCTACCCGTAGAGCAAAAAGACAAACTCGTCGCCAACTTTTTCGCCGCAAATATCGAAAGCTATTATTAGCGAAATTCCTAATGGAGAAAGGAATGTTCCCAAAGATTTCCGATCTCAGCCAAAAATTAGTCAAGATAGATCAGCCTGCAGAGTTGAAAAATTTTTTTGGCATAAACCCCTATGCCTGTAGGAGCAAAGCTTTCAATGGCGAAAAACTTTCTGTAATAGAATTGGGTCGCATTTTTTATCACTTTGCCCAACGAAGAGGATACAAGGAATCATTAAAGGACGACTCCGCCGATTCAGGAGCATTATATGAAGGAGTGGCCAAGGATGGTAAAACCGGCATTAATGAAACTTGGGAAAAGATAAGCCACTACGTTACACTTGGGAATTATTTGTTCCACGAAAACCCCCATCAAAAAAGGCTCCGTAACCGCTATACCACACGCAAGATGTACACTGATGAGTTTGAGAAAATATGGGAAAAACAAAAAATCTTTTATCCTGATGTTCTCACTGATGAATTGAAGCAAAAAATCGGAGATTCTACAGAGGGCTTTTTATTTTTCCAACGCCCATTAAAACCCCAAAAACATCTTATCGCCGACTGTACATTTGAATCTGGCAAAAAAAGATCGAGTGACAGCGCTATTGCCTTCGAGTTGAGAAGAACTTATGAGTTCATTAATAGCATCCGGGTCGATGGGCTGCCCTTGATGGAAGGACAACGGGCAACTGTAAAGGAGCTTATGTTCTCAAAGGACAAGCTCATTTTCAGCAAGATTGCCGAGAAACTCAAAATATCTGTTAGTAGGCTTAATTATGAAGAAGATAAAAATATCATCGGAACAAAATCTATTTCCACACTCCGGAAAATCTTTACTCCTAAGACATGGGATGCTAAAACGCTGGAAGAACAGGAAAATATCCTTGGCATAAAAAGATTCGCCGAGGATAAAGTTAAAACAGTAGCCTATCTGAGAAATAAATACGGTCTAACAGACAGGCAGTCGGAGCAATTTGTAAAGTTCAGGCCTAGCAAAGGCTATTCCAGTTTGTCCTATAAAGCAACGATGAATATCCTGCCTTTTTTAGAAAAAGGTTATATCTACAATGAAGCAGTACTCCTGGGTGGCATATATAATGCACTGGGGAAAGATAAGTGGGATGCACTTGGACCTAAAATCAAGGATTATATTGAAACTAATGCCATTGATATCTATCATAATACGGGGGCAGAACATATAGAGATTATCAAAGATTGGCTAGAAAAAGAATACGGTTTGACTAAAAACAGGCTAGCTAAACTTTATCACCATAGCCAGGTTGCCATCCGGGGAGACGGACAGGCAACTGAACTGCCCATGCCGGAAGACACACGAAACCCGGTTGTTCAGCAATCTTTATATGAACTTAGGAATCTGGTAAACGCCATCATTAAAAAATATGGTAAACCTCAGGAAGTAAGGATGGAATTGAGTCGGGAGTTAAAATCTTCTATTGAGGAAAGAGACAAAATGAGGCTTCGTCAATATAAAAATGAAAGAGAAAATGACGAAATAAAAACTGAGTTGAGTAATAACAACCTACCCCATACTAATGCCTATATTATTAAATTAAAGCTATATAGAGAAGTTCTTAAAAGAGCGGGAAAAGCTGCGTGCCCTTATAGCGGTGATCCTATAGCGTTTCATCAGCTTTGGAATGGAGAAGTAGATGTTGAGCATATTCTACCTTACAGTATCTCTCTCGACGACAGCCTCTCCAATAAGACCCTCTGTTTTAGAAAGTATAATATGCTAAAAGGCAATAGGACTCCTTACCAGTTTTTTTATTTTGACCATGGGAAAGAGGAATGGGAAGAAGTGAAGAAAAGAGCCTATAGCTTATTGCCATACCTGAAGTGGTTGCGTTTCATTGACGACAAGCCACATACGTTTGAGGAATTTGAAAATCGGAAATTGAATGATAGCCGATATATCAGCAAAGTTGCAAAAGGGTACATGGAATTTATTTGCCCAATAGTTAATGTAACACAAGGAGAGGTGACAGCCAAGCTAAGGCATTACTGGGGATTGGATAATATCCTTAATCCTTGCATTCGGGTTGAAGGCATTGCTGAAGGAGAATATTATGCTGCCATTGACGAGACCGGTAAAATCATGCAGTTGGAAAGATGGCAGCCTGACGCAAATGCAAATAAAAAGTCGGAAGAAAAACTGGCCAAACTTGGATTGGTCATTAGTGGGAATGTCAAAAAAAATACGTTCTTTCCTTATAAATCCCGTAATGACCACCGCCATCACATGATCGATGCTATAGCCATCGCCTGCACCAAACGCAGCTACTTACAGAATTTATCTACCATGAAAGGCAAAATGCTTCGGGAAGATTATGAAAAAAGGGAATTGAGCTTCCCCGAACCATGGCCATCTTTCCATAAAGATGTTGAAAATGCTGTTATTCAAGCGCTGGTATCCCACAAATCGAAGAATCGTGTTATTACCCGGTCATCCAAGACGATCATAAATGATGAAAAGAAAATAAAGACAGCCGGGCTTTCTATAAGGGGAGCACTGCATGGAGAAAGTGTGTATGGCAAGCGGAAAGATATATATGGCAATGAAGCTTACCACATAAGAAAATCCCTAACGCAAATAACTAAAAGAGCTCAGGTGGATAAAATCGTGGATCCACAGGTGAAAAAGCTGGTGGAACAGGCAATAATTAAGAGATGGCAGGAACAGGATTCAGCCATATTTGAGAAATACAAGAATGAGGGACTACTACAGTTAAAAGGCAATACCTGGGAGATAAATAGAGACAGTAAGACTAAATACGACGTGCCGGATGGCGCCTTTTTCCGTCAGGAAAAGGATGAATCTGGGAAAAAAATTGTTGGAATTCGCCCAAATGTATTTCTTCCCAATCGTAACGGAGAGCCGATACCTATCTGGAAAGTCCGTATCAAAGAAAATTCATCTGGAGCTGTTAAGCTTAAGGAAAAAATCAATCAGTGGGTTGAGCCAGGGAACAATTTCGGAGTAATGATTTATCAGGATCAGGAAGGGAACTATCAGGAAAAAATCATTAGCTTTTGGGAAGCTGTAGAAAGAAAGAAACAAGGGAGTGCTATTTTTCAGCTACCCTCAGGCAGTCAAAGGCTGGTTGCCACCCTTCAGATCAATGATATGTTTATTCTAGGGCTACAAGACGATGAAATAAATTGGAAAGATCAAGGTCAGTTATGTAAATATTTATATAGAGTACAAAAACTATCCAGCTATTATTATACTTTTAGAAAAAGTAATGCCGCAACGTTGGATTTTGCCTCTGAGGAAGTGCGCATTCAAAGCTTTAAAAACTGGCGAGAAAAAAACCCTACAAAAGTTAAGGTCAATATTTTAGGCGAAATAGAGGCCGTCAAATAATTTTTCCTTTTCATATGCGTTAGTTTTATAATAGAAGGGGTTATTCTATTATAACTAATATCCTATGTTAAAGAAGATACTCTCTTTTAGTAACCCATTTCATTTGGGTACCAAGCTCGACCAATTGATCATTACCAACAAAGAGACAGGAGAGCTCATATCCCGGCCTATTGAGGATTTGGGCATTGTAATTCTTGACAATCAGCAGATTACATTTACACAGCATGTTTTGCAACTATTGGCGGAAAATAATGTTTCGGTAGTCATTTGCGACACCAAGCATCACCCCAGCAGCATGTTGATGCACTTGGATACACATCACATACAGGCAGAACGATTCCGGCATCAAATCGGTGCCTCTGAGCCTTTACGAAAACAACTTTGGCAACAGACCATAAAAGCGAAAATCCGCAATCAGGCTAAAGTCCTGGAACTGGCGGGGGAAAAAAATATTACCCTCATCAATCTCGCCAATAAGGTTACAAGTGGGGACACCGGCAATATAGAAGGTCAGGCTGCACGTATTTATTGGAAACAATTATTGGGGAATAACTTTTATCGCTTACGAGAAGGCCCGCCCCCCAACCCTTCCCTTAATTATGGCTATGCCATTGTGAGAGCAGCCATTGCCCGAGCAATAGTCGGTAGCGGTCTTTTACCAACCCTCGGAATTCATCACCATAATAAATATAACAGCTTCGCTCTTGCTGACGATATCATGGAACCATATAGGCCTTTTGTAGATCTATTGGTTTACCGGCAGATTCGAAGCATTCCCGATTATCATAACATTACGAAGGAGAGAAAAGCCGAATTTCTGCAATTGCTTTCTTCCGATTGTTTATTCAGATCGAGCAGGTCCCCAATTATGATAGCTATGGAATATAGCTCATCAAGTCTGGCCAAGTGCTTTGAAGGGTCTATTAAAAAAATTGACTACCCGGAAATACCGACAGAATGATATCCAATAAACGTGTAAACGCCTATCGAAATATGTGGCTTTTCGTATTCTTTGATTTGCCGGTTTTAACTAAAAAAGAACGCAAGGCCGCGTCGCTTTTTCGTAAAAACATTATGAAAGACGGTTTCATCATGATGCAATTTTCCGTTTATTCCAGGCATTGCGCCAGCGACGAAAGTGCCCAAGTCCATATCAAAAGAGTAAAGGAGAAAATCCCTGAAAAGGGGCAGGTTAGCATCCTTAAAATTACCGACAAACAATATGGAGATATCGTCAATTATTGGGGTAAAAAAGAGCAACCCAACCCTGCACTCCCTACCCAAATAGAGATGTTTTGAATAGAAAAAATACCTATTGGGCCTAAATCCAATGCCTCAAAGAGCTATTTTTCTGAGTAGCCAAACCCCTGAAATGCAATGATATTAAAGGTCTTAAATCGCCAATAATATCGTCAATTCCCTTTTTCAATCAAACCACAACCTGAGGCTCTGTCGGCACAAGAAAAAGTATAATATCGTCAATTCCCTTTTTCAATCAAACCACAACCATTTGGAAATAATGGAATATCATGAAGCAATATCGTCAATTCCCTTTTTCAATCAAACCACAACCAGGCGGCCGAACGTATTTTTTCGGCTTGTAATATCGTCAATTCCCTTTTTCAATCAAACCACAACTGCTGCGGTGTTGGCTGTTGATAATGCTGAATATCGTCAATTCCCTTTTTCAATCAAACCACAACCGGTGCCTACGTGTGTGTCCCACCACGCCAAATATCGTCAATTCCCTTTTTCAATCAAACCACAACCCACACACAAACACATTTAATGTTAACCAAATATCGTCAATTCCCTTTTTCAATCAAACCACAACGTGATAAGTCTGGTGCTGTACCGGTGTACCAATATCGTCAATTCCCTTTTTCAATCAAACCACAACTCTAGTAGTCGGACGTGCCATTGGCGTTGTAATATCGTCAATTCCCTTTTTCAATCAAACCACAACATAAGTGACATGTGTATTGTTTTTGAGAGAATATCGTCAATTCCCTTTTTCAATCAAACCACAACGATGAAAGTTCTACCTTCGCCAATCAACACAATATCGTCAATTCCCTTTTTCAATCAAACCACAACACTGACGGTATCCCAATACCGGCTGGCTACAATATCGTCAATTCCCTTTTTCAATCAAACCACAACTAGGAAGTAGCCGTTGGTTTCGTTGCCGACAATATCGTCAATTCCCTTTTTCAATCAAACCACAACAAGAAGTAGCCGTTGGTGTTGTTGCCTACAATATCGTCAATTCCCTTTTTCAATCAAACCACAACTCCAGGAGTCGGACGTGCCATTGGCGTTGTAATATCGTCAATTCCCTTTTTCAATCAAACCACAACAGAACGATGGCGCAAAGAACACAAAAAAAGAATATCGTCAATTCCCTTTTTCAATCAAACCACAACTTTGCCGATGCTTGGACTTGTTAGTACTATAATATCGTCAATTCCCTTTTTCAATCAAACCACAACCAGCGCCCTAATGCAAAACATGGTCACACTAATATCGTCAATTCCCTTTTTCAATCAAACCACAACTTTAGATCCGTGTTGTTTCGCTTTTGTAGTAATATCGTCAATTCCCTTTTTCAATCAAACCACAACATGCCCGTGACAGGATCAGGAACGGCCTTCAATATCGTCAATTCCCTTTTTCAATCAAACCACAACTTCGCCATGGTCACGATTGCATCACGGCCAAATATCGTCAATTCCCTTTTTCAATCAAACCACAACTTTGTCAAGCATGTACGGAACTAATTCCATAATATCGTCAATTCCCTTTTTCAATCAAACCACAACGATCTGTACAGCATGGACTTTGACATCTGCAATATCGTCAATTCCCTTTTTCAATCAAACCACAACTTGTTAACTGCATTTGTGTTCGTAGTTGTAATATCGTCAATTCCCTTTTTCAATCAAACCACAACTCCTCATCCAGGTTGGCTGTAATTGGTATTAATATCGTCAATTCCCTTTTTCAATCAAACCACAACGATCATAATGTATACACGCGTACCGGTTGAATATCGTCAATTCCCTTTTTCAATCAAACCACAACTTGTGGAGTCTGATCCTACTACGCGGGTGTAATATCGTCAATTCCCTTTTTCAATCAAACCACAACGTGTTCATGGCTTTTGGTTCGAGGTTTACGAATATCGTCAATTCCCTTTTTCAATCAAACCACAACTGAATAATGGCCGGCGACTAACCAATGTTAATATCGTCAATTCCCTTTTTCAATCAAACCACAACTGGTGAATGATCCCATACAAAAGGAAGCCTAATATCGTCAATTCCCTTTTTCAATCAAACCACAACTACTATCCGTACCGCCTGCTTTATTATAAAAATATCGTCAATTCCCTTTTTCAATCAAACCACAACCCGGTTCCTACGTGTGTGTCCCACCATGCAATATCGTCAATTCCCTTTTTCAATCAAACCACAACGGGCCTATGCGGGTTCCAAGGGCGGAGCCCAATATCGTCAATTCCCTTTTTCAATCAAACCACAACCGTCGTCCTGCGGATCCAGGCTGTACCCGTAATATTGTCAATTCCCCTTTTTCAATCAAATCCAGGCAAAACCGGACTTATCCTCAAAAACTCGGAATATTATCAATCCCTTTTCACTTTTTAAAGTAATCGATACAGTCTTTCATACCATCCTAGTAAATCCAAAGTTTAATTTTTGATTTACTAGGTTATTAAATTAATAATCTATATTATATTGATAAACAGTGTCTTACTGAAATGTACTTTCCAAACACCAAAATCCATCTAAAACTGTACTTTCCAAAGTACAATTTCTCCTCAACAGCCTCAATTCTTTCACAATCAAATTATTATCGCCATAAAAAGTGCCCGGCCTACCGGCTGGGCACCAAAAGCTTCATGCAAGCGCAAGCCTCACTACTGCACCACCCTCACCGTCCCCGCACCATTATATGAATGGTACTCCCCATTATACATCGCATCCGCTCCTATCGGCCCCATCCGGTACACCCCCGGTGACACCGCCCGCACAGCATAATAATATACCTGCCTGTTATCCCGCATATTGACAAAGAAATTGATCCTGTCGTCCCGCACATCCAATGCCGTAGGCGCATCCTGCTCCTTGATCCAATCCATTCCAGGTATATCCTTCGTCCGGGGATTCTCGATCTCAAATCCCGCAGGCAGCATATCCGTGATCACCACATTGTCGATCCACGAAGAATAACTCTTCTCCAATGTCACCTGCACAATGATAAGATCATTCTGATGGAAAGTATTCCCCGTCAGCGGCCGCCCATTCCTATCGAAGAAGCGCTTCCGCACCTTCAGATAATTATCCTCTTCCTTATAAGCACCCGTCGCGCTGATCCCCTCCACCTCCCAGTAATAATAGACCCTGCCGCTGCCCTTCGTCGCAATCTCGACCTTAGGCGCACCGGCCCCTCCGCCCTTCAAGATCGCGGACCCAAGCTTTATCGGCGCCCCATTCATCGTACCCACTGTCCGGCCATCTACCTTGATGTCCGCCGTAGCAGTAGACCCGGCCTCCCGTCTCGCCACCTTGCCCATACCCAGGAAGCTAAAAGCCAGCTCCTGCGTGCTGAACCAGGTACGCTGTTTCAGCTTATCGGAGATATGCCTTACCATCGTAGGTATCTGCGCATTGTCGGGATCCACATCCACCAGCACATCCAAAGCCAGCGACTCGTCACGGATGTCGGAATAAAAGCTGCCTCCCGTCTGGGCCACCGATTCTTCCCCCGCAAATTGTGTAGGCAGGAATTCCCGAAAGCTCTTTTTATCTCCCGACAAAGCATAGGCAGCCGACAGCAGGTATTTACAGTCCAGGCTCAGCAAGGACGGATTGGCCTTGTAATAGTTCATCACGCTGACATTGGGCTTGCCCGCCAGGGCCAGTACATATAATCCATAGACCACCTCTTTTGGAGCTATCTTCCTGTTCTGGTCCCTGTTATAATAATAGGTAATGGTCTCGCGATTTTTCAGCCGGCTGTTGATATACCCCAGCATGGTCTCGATCAGGTTCTTGTCTACATCGAAGCCCGCCTTCTGCGCCTCCAGGAGAAAATGGGCGGCATAGATGGTGGCCCACCAGTTCTCCGTATCCTCATTGTCCCAAAGGGTGACAGCGCCATTATACAGCTGACGCATTTTGATCTTCCGGATGGCTTCCTGTATGTTGGAGTTAGCGCTTGTCTTCAATTTGTTATCTCCCTTACCCCGCACCAGGTCGGCCAGGTCACCATAATACAGCTGCGGGAAGGCGGCGGATACGGTCTGTTCCGTACAGCCATAAGGATATTCCACCAGCCAGTCCAGGTATTTCGACAATCCGATGACAGGGTTCCTGCTGACCATCAGCTGATAATCCACGCTGGACGGGATAAAGTCTCCGGCACTCCAGTTCAGGGTCTGCGTAGCTCCTCCTGACACCGAACCCGCGTCGGTGATCTTTTGCAGAGCAGCGGATGGCCGTACGCCTATCTCTGTCTCGTCCGTAAAGTTCTCACCCATGCTGGCCACTTCTACAGAAACCTTCCCAACACCGATAGCCGGCGGCGCTACGATCTGAAACGTGGCCCTTCCCTCGCTGTTGGCAGCAACAGAAACGGATTGACGATCCTCACCCGCTACCCGAACGGCGCCGCTGACCTTCACATGTGCATTGGCCGTCGTCGAATGGGAAGTGGTATTGGTGATGGTTACGGGCATGGTTACCGTATCGCCGGGACTCAAAAACCTTGGCAGCGCTGAGCTGAGCACAATGGGATCCGCCACGGTCATGGCCACATCTTTCGAGCCGAACTGTTCATTCTTATAAGCCACGGCCATCAGTCGTACTTCACCGGAGAATTGGGGTATATCGAATTCAAATTCCGCCTCTCCGCTGCCGTCCGCCTTGGCAATACCGCTCCAGTAGCTGACGATCTTAACCCGCTTGGCAGGCATGGGGTTGGTTCGCTTCTTCATATCCCCTTCTGCGTCACCACCCGTGCTGCTGAGACTGGGTTTTACTTCCGGGAAGAGCAGGGGATAAAGATCATAACCATTGACCTCCAGCGCCCGCTTGGCATAAAAATGCTCGTAGGGATCAGGCGTGGCGAAATCCGTGATCTGCAGAACGCCATTATCTACGGCCGACAGGGTCACCATGCTGCCGGGCTCAGCCTTCACTTTTACCTTCTGATGAGTATGACTACGTACTGATTTGGCAGCGACGATGTCGACTGACATCTTGCGGTCTTTACCTTCCACCTTCACGGATTGGTAGCCGTGCGCCACAGTAAGAGGTATCTCCGACAGCTCATGCGGCTTGATGAGGGTCGCAGTGATATATACATTGGGGATATCGTCTGCCGTCAGCGGCAGGTCGAGGGATGCATCCCGCTTGTCAACATTGACATATTGATAGGACACTACTTTATCCGTCTCCATTGTCACCAGCATACGTCCGCTAAAAGGCGTTTTGAAATGGGCCGTTACCGTCTCGCCCGTATAAAACGAGGACTTGTTGAGGTCGATGTCGATATGTCCTTCATTGTTCACGTCGAAGGAGGTGTTATCACCGCCCCAGATGCCATAGCTGAAAAAGCTCTTGCTGACATACGCGTTGGCGCCGGGGATCGATACCTGCAGCTCATAGTCGCCGGGACTTCGTGGCGTAAAGGAATAGCGGGTATTCTCTCCGCTGACAGTGACAAGGCTCGAGGATATGAGCTTATCCTCCTTCTGCGACTCGTATCTAAAATAGCTGCCGCTCTTGGTAAGCACCGTTCTGTATTCGTGTTTGACGACCTGTACACGGGCCTGTACGCCGTTCAGAGCCCGCCCATCCCGGTTTAGTGCGACAATGGGAAAAGCCACAGGCTGGTTCAACGCATAGAAATAATAGCCGTCATCCGCTACTCCAAAAAATACAGGCTGCGTGAAAATATCTACATTTGTCCTGCGACTGACAGGCCGGCCTGTCTCATCAAAGACGGTACTAAAAAAGACGGCCTGTAAAAGTCCCAGGTTCTTGTACATATCGGGCACTTCATATTTCTCCACTGCATTACCCTGCTCATCCGTCTTGCCTTCACGTGTCACTTTATCGAATAAAGTATTCTGATTCGCCAATCCGAACTCATATGTTTCATACCCTTTGGGATTGAACGTACGTTGCCGCACCTGTATCTCCGTCTCATATTTGCGATTGGCGGCGGGAGGCCCAAAGAAATTGACGGCATTTATATTCAGATGGGATATATCGCCCGCCTCCAGGTAAGGCTTGTCCAGCTTAGCCGTCACCTTGATCCTGTCCGGCACGAATTCCTCTATACGGAAAGGCCTGGTAGCCAGCAGCACGTCGTTGGAAGTATATACTTCGAGAGAATAGCTGCCGGTGATGGCTGTCTGGGCAAGATCCACGCTACCCTCCAGCGAGCCCTGCTCATTGAGGGATTTACGGAAGGTCTTTAGCTCTTTACCATTCGGCAGCAGGAACTTCAGCTTTACAGGCAGCTCGCCGGGAGATCGCCATTGTCTGTCCCGTAGGATCACGGAAAAGTTTAATTTTTCACCCGGGCGGTAGATATCCCGTTCGGGATAGATATAGGCGTCCAATCCGGTGGTATTGCTTCTGCGCCCTCCCACCTCGAAACGGGAGGTATTGACCCTTGTCGTATTAAAAGGTAGATAGTTGAAATCATCCGCCGTCTTGGCTATGATCATGGCAGGTTTGAAACCCGCTAAGTCCTTGCGCGTATAGGCGATCTCGGCCACCCCATCCGCATTGGTAGCTCCCATGCCAAGCAGCTGGTTATTGGATCCGTATGCCAGCACATTCACACCCGGTAGGGCAGCCGCCGTCTTGATGGAATTGGCAAAGACCAGCATCTTTTCCCTACCCTCACGGGCGATGAGTCCGATATCAGACATAGAAACATAACGATAATCCCTCACCCAATAATCCGTCAGGCTCCGGATCATGATATGATAGATGCCTTTGAACTCGGGTAGCTTATCGGCAATGTTGAAATTGAATATCCGGTTATTACCGCTCTTCGGCAGACTGCGGGTATCGACCTCCTGCTCATAAAATACGTCTCCCAGGGTCACATCGGAACTATTGTCATTGCTGCCATAGTCTCCCTGTCCCTCATCCCCATCACCACCACGGAAGGGTCTTTTTTCCTGTGGCGTATAGTCGTAACGTTGGGTCATGAGCAGGTTATTCTCATATATCTTGGAGACGATGATCTTTACCTTGGGTACATTGATGATCTTTACCTCTATGTTCTGGGCGCCTTTGGCGGAAAGGTAAACGCCCTTGCCGCTGACAAAGCTGATGGAAGGAGCCAGCTCGCCGAAGGTGATATTGGTATTGTACTCCTCGTGCAGCACACCCCCGATACGTCCCTTAAGCCCCTTTGTAAGGGTGAGGGCATAGCTCTTTGTCTGGTCGAAATTGTCACTACGGATAAGGAAACCGTCATCGGCTGTCTGCACCGTAAACTTCACAGCGGGGTCCAGCTTGACAAAGGATGCCAGGTTGGCGGCCACCACCTGCTGGCTGGTCTGCACTCTTATGGTACCTGTCTCCCCATCATGTTCCGTATGAACATCGTTGATCTGCAGCACGTACGGGGAGGGTATGACAGACTTCGTCTCCAGTTTCTCCTTCAGTCCCGTGGTGCCCCCGTCGGGCGCCAGCCCCTTGTCGATGGATATGGTCGCCTCCTGGTCCTTATCCTCCATCTTCAGGTTCAGCAGGCGAAGGGTGATCTTGTCGGCGGAGGAAAGGGTTTGCAGGTTATACGATATCGGTTGACCGCCGATAGATATCTGCAATTTCTCCTTCAGGGAATTGGGGTTCACCGGGTAATTGAACTGCAGGTCTATTTGAGGAATGGCAGTAGTGCTGTTCTCGTCCTGTAGCACCCACGTGGTATTGGTATTGTCCAGCTTAAGGTCAGGGGTATGAAAGACAAGGTCCTCCCCCTTGCCGATACGTCCAAATTTACTGTATTGGAGGATATCGTTTTTAAGGGTAGCTTTAAACGTAGTGGCCGGCGTCAGCGGCTGGGATGGAGAAAAGACCAGCTCATCGGGATGCTCCCAGCGGAATCTGCCCGGGATCTTAGGCTCGAAGCTGATATATTGAGTAGAATCCCACCGGTCGAGCAGGGAATCTTTTACCAGGTCCTGGTCAAATCGGAAGATAAGGTTGCCCAGGGGTGGCACTTCATCCCTTGCATTGGTAAATTGCAGACTGACGGTGCTGCGGTTACAGGCCGTCATAAGGAAGAATGTGGAAAATACGGTTGCAAAAAGGGCTATGGCTGTCAAGCCGGGTTTGATACGCATAGAAGAGGTTATATATATCAAGATACAAAAGGCCTTCATGTTTTCTCCATCAGGGGAAAACTATGTGATAAAAAGGTAAAGTGCGGGAATTGTCCTTGTCGGAAAAATAGTCCAATTCCCGCATATCGCTAATGTCTGTCCTTCGGACGAACCGCTTCCAGCGGTTCCTATTGTAACGGGAAACCTAAGGGGGAATTGTTGGGGGGTTCATAATCGTTGGAAAAAAATTCCGTTATGAAGATATACCACGGCAACGGGTGTTTGCAAGGGGTGGTGATGTAAGAATTTGTTAAACCCGAATAACCATGTGTGAAAGCTTATGATCTTTATCAGGACAAGATTGAATAATATGTTTCGACCTATCAAAAAATGGTCCATTCGACGCATGCTCATAAGGTCTATCATAACAGTCGTCGCCTGCTTCCTGCTTTTTCTCCTCCTTAACTGGATATTCCCCCTGCCGGACAAGATCGAATATTCCACCATCATTGAAGACAGCCGGGGGGAAGTGGTCAACGCTTTTCTCACGCATGATCAGCAATGGCGGATGAAGACGGAGCTGCAGGAGATCTCTCCCCTCCTGCGCAAGACCATCGTCGAAAAAGAAGACAAATACTTCTATTATCATCCGGGTGTCAACCTGCTTGCCACGAGCCGGGCTCTCTTTATGAATATGCTGCATATGAGACGTACTTCGGGCGCCTCCACTATCACCATGCAGGTAGCCCGTTCGCTGGAACCCAAAAAACGCACTTATTGGAATAAGTTTCGTGAGATGTTCCGGGCCTTACAGCTGGAATGGAAATACAGCAAGGACGAGATCCTGCAGATGTACCTGAACAAAGTACCTTATGGCGGCAACATCGAAGGAGTAAAGTCCGCCGCCATCCTGTATTTTAAAAAGAACCCCGACCACCTGTCGCTGGCGGAGATAACGGCGCTGTCCATCATTCCCAATCGTCCTTCTTCGCTGGTCATCGGAAAAAACAATGATCGCATCGTGGAGGAACGGAACAAGTGGCTGCGCCGTTGGGCAAAGGAAAAGGTCTTTACGGAAAAAGAAATAGCCGATGCGCTGGCAGAGCCGTTGACAGCTACCCGGGGCTCCGTACCCCATCTCATCCCTCACCTGTCCTGGAAACTAAAAAAGCAGGGGCCGGCGGAAGTATACCGCACCACCATCGAGATGAATACCCAGCTGAAGATCGAGAAGCTGGTAAAGGACTACTCCCGCAGCCTGGGCCTGAATAATATCCGTAATGCCGCTGTCATCGTGCTGGACAACAGCACCCACCGGGTGATTAGCTATGTAGGGTCGGCGGACTTCAGGGACACGGCCGATGGCGGGCAGGTGAATGGAGCCGCGGCCGTCAGGCAGCCGGGCAGCACCCTAAAACCTCTTCTGTACGGACTCTGCATCGATGAAGGACTTCTCACGCCAAAAATGATGATCACCGATGTAGCGGTGAATTACGAAGGTTATGCTCCCGAGAATTATGATCGTAAGTTCAACGGCTACGTTACGATGGAATATGCCCTGGAGCATTCCCTGAATATCCCGGCTGTAAAAAGCCTAAAGGCTCTTGGCAAGGACCGGCTGATACAAAAGCTGGGCGCCTGCGATTTTCATCAGATAAAAAAGGATCAGAGCAAGCTGGGGCTTTCCATGATATTAGGAGGTTGCGGCGCCACCCTGGAGGAGATGACAGGACTGTATTCCATCTTTTCCAACGGAGGAAAGTATGTTCCGCCCATCTACACCCTGGACGGCCCTGTCACAGGATCCAGCTCCAATAAAGGTTCCGGACCTGCCAAAAGTTCGTCTCCCCAAAAGTCTTCAACCGTCACCCCCCGCTCCATCGTAAGCCCCGCCGCCGCCTTCATGATCAACGAAACCCTCTCAAAGGTCAACAGGCCGGACTTCCCCCTCAGCTGGTCCAATACCGTCCACCTCCCAAAGATTGCCTGGAAAACAGGCACCTCCTACGGAAGACGCGACGCCTGGAGCATCGGCTACAACAAGAAATTCACGGTAGGCATCTGGGTCGGCAATTTTTCCGGCCTGGGCATCCCGGAACTCAGCGGCGCCAACACAGCCACCCCCCTCCTGTTCCAGGTATTCAACACCATCGATTACGACGATGACCAGCCCTGGTTTGCACAACCAAAGGACTGCGACGTCCGCATGGTTTGTTCCGAGACAGGTTTGCCGCCTACGGATCATTGTACCAACCTGGTAACGGATTATTTTATTCCCCTGATATCCCCTTCCCGTAAATGCGACAATATGCAGGAGGTATTCGTATCGGCTGATGAAAAGATCTCCTACTGCCGGAACTGTCTCCCTGAAAACGGCTATAAGAAAAAGCTCTACAAGATGCTCTCCCCGGAGATGAAGGATTATTACGACGAACACAAAATTGCTTATCAGGCCATTCCCCCCCATAACCCCGACTGCGAAAAAGTGTTCAAAGAGGGCGCGCCCATCGTCATCAGCCCGAACAACGGCAGCGAATACCTGATCTCCCGGAAAGATCCCGAGCCTTTACAGCTGCGCTGCCGGGTCAGCAATGACGTGGGAAAGGTTTACTGGTACATCAATAATAAGTTTTACAAGGCCAGCGAGGCGAAGAACAAGCAGTTCTTTATCCCCGATGAAGGACCGGTGAAGATCTCCTGCACAGATGACAAAGGACGCAACCGGGATATATGGATCAGGGTGCGGTATGTCAATCTATAGGCCCCGCGTTTTGCTTCATACCTATTTGCTGCCAGCCTTTCGGAGTACGATGAAAGAGTAAGGTAAAGGCATAGACGGGAACAGGCCGGTACATTACATTCATATCCATTACCGCATATTGACCGTCATCCGTAAAATAGGGACGGGAGATGCTGTATACTCTTGAGCCGGAAGGCAGCGCAAGGAGCGAGTCGGCTGTCTTTGCCGTGATACAGACAGCGTGCTTCAGCTTGTCCTGCCGCCAGTAATAAGGCGTTTTTGTAACATGCACTTTGTACGCCAGCTCATTCAGCGTCGTCAAAGGCACCGTCTCTTCCAGGTAGTATTTGACCCATTCGTCATAGTCGAATTTCTCAAACCGGCAGGTATCGGCGCCCACCACCAGGTAATGCGCCTCGACACTGTCATCTATTCTTGAAGACACCTCATTCAAAAACTCCTCATTGGAAGGCAGTCCCTGCGCCTGCCCGGCAAAGCCGGCACACAACAAAAGAAGAAAGCAGATGCTTCGCATCTGCCTCCAACGTCGGCCCGGGTCTCCCTCGTATGGAAGAAACGTTAAATTAATTTACCTTATTCACGCTCCCTGCCCCGCTGACGCTCTGACTCACCTCCGCATTCCCTTTGTAATTGACGCTGCCCGCCCCGCTGACATCTGCCTTCAGCTTGACGCTGGCATATACCTCGGCAGAACCTGCCCCCGTGATATCCACTTTAGTATTCTCAGCCAGCAGCTCATAGCAATGCGCATGCCCCGCGCCCGTGAGGTCCAGCTCCACGTCCTTGGTCTGGCCCTTGAGATAGATGGAGCCGCTGCCGGATACTTCCGCTGACAGGCGCGGAGCATCCACCTCCATTTTAATATCGCCTGCCCCGCTGACATGCAGGGAGAGGTTTTCGGAGTTGCTGATCTTGTTCTGGCCAAGGATGTCACACGCTCCTGAAGCGCTGATATTGCTGAAGGTAGGAGAGGTCACATAAACCATCAGATCGCGGGTAGGGTCGAGATTGAATCCGGGCTTGTCCTTGACGTATATTTTGTCCCCCTCCTGAAAAACCTCGATATACGGCAGCAGGTTCTCATCGCACTCTATCGTGACAGCAGATTTATCACCCTGTGTGACCATTACCTTGGCGGCGCCGCTGACCTCCACCTGCTTGAAGCTGCTGACAGTCCTGTCTTCCGTCTTGATATTACCATTCCCATGAACCCTTTTCCCAAAGAAGTGACGGCAGGAGCCAAGCCCTAACAGCAGAGGGGCGGCAAGGAGTAACCAGAAAGGACGAAGGTTCTTACGAAATTGTGCAGTGTTTCTCATATTAAGTGTTTTGATAATTTTTATGGATCGCTTCCATGATCACAAAAATTAGATTTTTTAACGGCATTTTAAAACACTTCTTTGGGTAGCTTACCCCGATCCGGGCGAAGCTCGGATTGGGGGAATTTAGTTACCTTCGCGTCACCATGACGGAAAAAATCCTAATTCTCGACTTTGGCTCTCAATATACACAATTGATTGCCAGGGCTGTGCGTGAAGCGAATGTATACTGTGAGATTATTCCCTACCACAAACCCGTCGTTTTTGAGCCCTCCCTGAAAGGCATTATCCTCTCCGGCTCGCCTTTTTCCGTAAATGATGCCAATGCGCCGCTGGTAGACATTGCCGCGCTGCATAAACAATTGCCGGTGTTGGGAGTTTGCTATGGCGCCCAGCTGACAGCCAGGCAGTTTGGAGGAAGAGTTGCCAACAGCAGCAAGCGGGAATATGGCAGGGCCCTGCTCCATAGGCAGAAGGATGACGTCCTGCTGAAGGATGTATCGGAAAGGTCCCAGGTTTGGATGAGTCATGCAGATACGGTGCTGGATCTACCGAAAGGGTTCGAAGTACTGGCCAACACAGAAGATATTCCCTTTGCGGCCTTCCGGAAAGACAGCAATGGCCATGCTGGTACGGAACAGCCCTTGTACTGTCTGCAATTCCACCCCGAAGTATATCATTCCATCGAAGGGAAGAAGATATTGAAGAATTTCCTCGTAGAGATCTGCGGCTGCAAGCAGGACTGGACACCCGCGCATTTTGTCACCGACACGGTCAACGGGCTGAAGGAACAGATAGGCCAGCGAAAAGTGATCATGGCGCTGAGCGGTGGAGTGGATTCCACTGTCGCCGCCACCCTTATCCACAGAGCCATCGGCGACCACCTGATAGGCATTTTCGTAGACAACGGCGTTCTTCGCAAGAACGAGTTCGAGCAGGTGCTGGCTACTTATAATAAGATTGGCCTCAATGTCAAAGGCATCGATGCCAAACAGCGTTTTTATGGCGAGCTGAAGGGGAAAACAGATCCGGAAGCCAAACGCAAGACTATTGGCAAGCTCTTTATCGATATATTCCAGGAAGAAGCCGTCAAAGTACAGGGTGTCGAGCTGCTGGGCCAGGGCACCATCTATCCGGATGTCATCGAAAGTGTTTCGGTACATGGTCCCTCCGTCACCATCAAGTCCCATCATAACGTTGGTGGCCTTCCAGAAAAAATGCATCTTGGACTGGTCGAGCCGCTACGTTTCCTCTTCAAAGACGAAGTACGAAGAGTTGGCGCAGAGCTGGGTATACCCGATGACATGCTGCAACGTCATCCCTTTCCCGGACCTGGTCTGGCAATACGTATCCTGGGCGAGATCACGGAAGAGAAGGTCCGGTTATTGCAGGAAGCTGATCATGTATATATTCAGGCATTGAAAGATCATCATCTCTATAGCACGGTATGGCAGGCAGGCGCAATCCTGCTGCCAGTGAAGAGCGTCGGTGTCATGGGTGACGAAAGGACCTATGAATATACGGTAGCCCTAAGGGCTGTGACATCGGTGGATGGCATGACGGCAGATTGGGCTCATTTACCCTACACCTTCCTGGCGGATGTCTCCAACGGCATCATCAACAGCGTAAAGGGGATCAACAGGGTAGTATACGATATCAGCAGCAAGCCGCCGGCCACTATCGAGTGGGAATAAGGAGCCGCCAAAGCGGCTCGTCCGAAGGACAATCGTTAAATTCAGATGAAAGCTACCTCCAGATATCTCTTGTTATGCATATTGCTGGCAGCCTGTGCTACTCTTCGCGCACAGGTCGACACGACGCATCGGTCCATCGATACGTCCCTCCAGCCAAAGGATTCCATCAACAGCCGTCATAAGCTGGCGATCTTCCTTCCCCTCTACCTGGATTCCGCCTTTGATGCATCGAATAATTATCGCTATGACAAGAGCTTTCCCAAGTTCATCAATCCCGGACTCGAATTCTATGAAGGAGCACAGCTGGCACTGGACTCGCTCCAAAAAGAAAATGCCCGTCTGGACGTACATGTCTATGACACAAGGTCCAGCACTCAATCCGTCGCCCAGGTATTACAGAGCCCGGAATTCCAGGGGACAGAGCTGATCATCGGACAGGTGGCCTCGTCCGGCGAAATGCAGCAGCTGGCAGCGGCAGGAGCCCAGATGAACATACCTTTTATCAATGTGAACTTTCCCAACGACGGAGGCATTACCAACAATCCGGAGCTTGTCATTCTCAACAGTACGCTACGGACACATTGCGAAGGCATCTATCGATTCATACAACGTAATTACCCCACTAAGCCTATCGTCCTGTTCCGGAAAAAAGGGATACAAGAGGACAGGCTGAAAGCTTATTTCGACGACATCACCCGGACAACCAATTCCGTTCCGCTGAAGATAAAATATGTTACGCTGGAAGATGCTTTCGATGCCACGGCATTGACCCCTTATCTGGATAGCTCTACCCAGACGGTGTGCATAGCAGGCAGCCTCGACGAAAATTTCGCAAGAATGCTTTGCCAGTCGCTGGCTTCCGCCAATCCAACCTATACGACCCTGGTGATAGGAATGCCTACCTGGGACAATATCGACTTCTCAAAACCCGAGTTCAAAGGCGAAGAGATCATCTATTCGACACCGTTCTATATCAATACTACCGACAATCTCGTCCGGAATATACAACAGTATTTCAAGGTCAAATTCTATTCCCGGCCCAGCGATATGGTCTTCCGTGGCTATGAGACGACCTACCGCTTCTCCAAACAATTGCTGCACATAGGCAGTAAGGGCCTCGGCGGCAACATAGGAGATAAGAAGTTCAAGGTCTTCACCGACTTCGACATCCAACCTGTATTCCTCAACAGGCAGAATATGACACTGGATTATTTCGAGAACAAGAAGCTGTACTTTATCAAGAAGCTGGATGGGAATGTGACAGGAGTGTATTGATATGCGGCTCATCGAATTCACAGATCGCGGGCTCTATTGCCCACAGGGCGCTTTCTACATCGACCCCTGGCGGCCGGTGGACAAGGCTGTCATCACCCATGCCCATAGCGATCACGCCCGGCCCGGCAACGGATCTTACCTCTGTCATAAGCTCACCCTTCCATTACTAAAGCTTCGGCTGGGTGATAATAGCTACCAGTCCGTAGAATGGAACGAACCTGTTCTTATCAATGGCGTACGCGTCTCTCTCCATCCGGCAGGACATATCATCGGCTCCTCGCAAATAAGAATAGAATACCAGGGCGCGGTCTGGGTCGTCAGCGGGGATTACAAGACAGAGAACGACGGCATCAGCGGAGCTTTTGAACCCATACCCTGCCATGCCTTTATCACCGAATCTACCTTTGGCCTGCCCATTTATAGCTGGAAGCCCCAACAGGCGATCTTTGCCTCCATCCAAAACTGGGTGCGGAAAAACCAGTCGGAAGGCAAGACCTCCGTCCTGATTGCCTACAGCCTGGGTAAGGCGCAACGCCTCCTCCCCGCTCTCGCCGCTGTCACGGACAATATCTTTCTCCATGGCGCGGTATGGAATGTGCATCAGACGCTGGTGGAGGCAGGGGTTAATCTGCCCGCCGTGCAAAAAGTTCATCTCGACGCGCCAAAAGAAATTTTTAAAAGCAGCGTGGTCATTGCCCCTTCCGGAGCAGAACAGTCTCCCTGGATACGACGGTTCCAACCCTTCGAAGTAGGCATATGCAGCGGATGGATGCAGGTAAGGGGAAATGTACGCCGCAGGAATGCGGACGCCGGCTATGCGTTGAGCGATCATGCTGACTGGAAAGGGTTGCTGTCAGCCATCCGGGCGACAGGGGCGGAAAAGGTATTTGTCACACATGGATTTCAGGCGGCGCTGACGAGATATTTGAACGAGCTGGGTATACAGGCAGCAGAAGTGCGGACAGAATATGGAGAGGACGAAGAAGGCGCACCCGCAACAGCGGTGGACGAGTCAGGCAATGATCCTGAAAAAGGAGGTGAAGAGCAATGAATGGCATGCGTCTCTTTTCTGAACTAGTCGTGCTTTTGGGCACCAGCACCAAGACCAACGATAAGCTGGACGCGCTGATCCAATTCTTCACCGCCGCCGCGGACAAGGACAAGGTCTGGGTCATCGCCCTGTTCAGTGGACGCAAACCCAAAAGAACGATAAATGCTACGCAGCTGGCCGTATGGAGTCTTGAAATGACGAATATCCCGTCCTGGCTCTATGAAGAAAGCTACCATACAGTGGGCGATCTGGCCGAAACCATTGCCCTCCTCCTCCCTGACGCCGAAGATCCGGTCTGGAAAAAGCTCGCACAAGTAGAACAAACAGAACAGGACAGGATGGAAGAAATTGGTCAGCGCAGCTCCGCACAGGGCGATGGCAGCCTGGCTTACTATTTGTCCCGTTTAATTGAAATAGGCAGCGAACAGGACATCGTAAAAAAGGACTTCATTCTCCAATGCTGGGCGCACATGAACAAGGACGAAAGATTCGTCTTCAACAAGCTGATCACGGGCGGATTCCGGATCGGCGTCTCGCAAAAGATGATCGTCAATGCGCTGGCCAGGACGACGGATACGACCGCATCCATCATCGCACACCGCATCAGCGGCAACTGGGACCCCTCCACCGTATCCTTTAACAGCCTGCTCAGCGAATCCAGCGTCGGCAGCGATATCTCCAGACCCTATCCATTTTACCTTGCCTATGCACTGGAAGACGAGCCTTCCACCCTGGGCGACCCTGAAGACTGGCAGGCGGAATGGAAATGGGATGGGATACGGGGCGAACTTATAAAAAGAGACAACCAGCTCTTCGTATGGAGCCGGGGAGAAGAGCTGATGACGGAACGATTGCCCGAGTACCAGGCCTTTCATCAAAACTTACCGGAAGGCGTGGTATTGGATGGAGAGATCATAGGTCTGAAATACAGTCCCGATCTTCCTGAAAAATTCCGGCCCCTCCCTTTTGCAGCCCTCCAGACACGCATCGGCCGGAAAAACGTCACCAAAAAACAGCTCACCGAAGCTCCCGTTGGATTTATTGCGTACGATCTGCTGGAATATGAAGGACAGGACTGGCGGGAGCGCCCCCTGAAAGAAAGAAGAGCGCAGCTGGAGCACATCGTCAGTAAGATCAATCATCCCCTGATGCACCTCTCCCCCATTATCCCCTTCATCACCTGGGAAGAGCTGACCGCCGCCCGTGAGACTTCCCGCGACCGGGGCAGCGAAGGCGTCATGTTAAAGAAAAAGGACTCCACCTACCAGGTAGGACGCAAACGCGGGGACTGGTGGAAATGGAAGATCGATCCGCTGGTCATCGACGCTGTAATGGTATATGCCCAAAAGGGCCATGGACGCCGAAGCAATCTCTATACGGATTATACGTTTGCCGTAAAGGACGGCGACAAGCTGGTGACCTTTACAAAAGCTTATTCGGGGTTGACGGATAAGGAGCTGGCAGAGGTAGATGCATTCGTAAAAAGGAATTCGCTGGAAAAGTTCGGACCGGTAAGAACCGTTCGCCCGGAATTGGTATTTGAAATAGCTTTTGAGGGCATTGCAGCCAGCAGCAGACATAAGTCCGGCGTTGCACTGCGTTTCCCACGTATTGCCCGCTGGAGAAAAGATAAAAAGCCCGATGAGATCAATACACTGGAGGACCTGAAAAAGATACTGGAGCTGCATGGGAAGTGAGCCGTCCTCTCAGCATAATTGAGTAAATTTACGGTATGAACAAGTTGATGACCTTAACCTTCTTGTGCTGTATTTGCCTCGCTTTTACAACTACTCTTCGAGGACCCAGGAAAGACGAGCCCGTATCTATTCCCGCCAGTCCCCAGCGCGTGGGCGACGTCGATAAAGGATATGAATATCTCACGACAGGCGACTATATCAAAAGCGGCATTCCCTATAACTATTTTCTTCTTGGATTTGGAAAAAGTGTCAACAACCGCCTGAAAAGGGACAGCCCCAATAACCTCATCAGTCATGAATACACCGCCGTACGAGCGCCCAATGGCGAGACAGTGGTAGCCCCCAACTGCCTGGAGTGTCACGCGCAGGTATTCGAAGACAAGCTTTATATCGGGCTGGGCAATACGATGATCGACTTTACGGATCGTCAAAAGCTGAACGCGCGGAATGCCACCATGGCAGAGGCGCTTCTAAAACGCGGCGACCCGCGAAAATATGCTGCGGCGGCTCCCTTTCTCAATTCCATGAAGATATTGGGCAACCAGCTATATACCCAGGTTCGGGGGGTCAACTCTGCCGACAGGATTGCCGACCTATTAGTTGCACATCGCGATCCCACGACGCTGCGATGGAGCGACACGCCCGTTATAGATGTGGCCGGCAATGTAGTCCCGACCGACACGCCGCCATGGTGGCTCCTGAAGAAAAAACATGCTATGTTCTACAATGGTTTTGGCCGTGGAGATTTCGGCAGATTCCTCATGGCTTCCAACCTGCTGACAGTAAGCGACAGCTCCGAGGCCCGGGAAGTGGATAGCCATTTCAACGATGTGCTGGCATATATCTATTCGCTGGAGCCGCCCAAATATCCTTATCCCATCAATCAGTCGCTGGCCAGACAGGGTGGCGTCGTCTTTGTCGAGCACTGCTCCAAATGTCATGGACATTACGGTCCGGGCGGTGACTATCCTAACCTGCTCATACCGGAGTCGATCGTAGCAACGGATTCACTTCTTTATAAGAGCAATTACCAAAGCCCCCAGTTCATCGACTGGTTCAACAAGAGCTGGTTCGCCATGGGTGACCACCCGGCCAGGCTGGAGCCCTTTAACGGATACATCGCCCCTCCCCTCGACGGGATATGGATCACGGCGCCCTATCTGCACAATGGATCCGTACCAACCCTCGAAGCCCTGCTGAATAGCAAGCTCAGACCCACTTACTGGTCCCGGGATTTCAATACTCCTCAATACAATTACGAACAGGTGGGTTGGAAATATACCAGCGAGGCCGGCCCCCGGGGCACCGAAGTCTATGATACAAGATTGCCCGGTTATGGCAATTATGGTCATACCTTTGGCGACAGGCTCACCGATAAGGAGAGAAAGGCGGTGATCGAATATTTAAAAACTTTGTAAGCTTATTCCCCTGTTTTTTTGATAAAAAGCTGGTCACCCTGGGGTTTATAGAACCCAAAGTACTCAGGCACTTCCCCGGACAAATACACTTCCTGTGCATAAAAGGAATGCGAGACGGCAAATTCCTGGGGATTGGTGCCCACTACAAAGGTCAGATAACTTTTGAATTGAAGGGGTGACGCCGATTGATCGAAAGAGTAGCGTTTGTATTTATACGTTACCCCACTGAGATCCGTGATCTTTTCAGACCGTGTGTTTTCCAGGAATTTAGTATTGTATACAGGTGTCGGCTGTACCAGCGCCTGGAGGCTCTTTGTTATATAGCTGCCCGGAGGGATCATATCCATGCCTTCGGGCAGATCGAAAGTAGCGTAGAGGCTGCCGGATGTTACCCGCGTGTTCGGGAAAACGCCAACCGAGCGATAGGAATACGCATCAAAGCCACCATTGACCTCCACCCGATTGTTAAAAAGGCAAACAGCCTGTCCATCATGGATAAGGAAAGATTTTTTCCAATTGACAAACAAGGGTTTGTCCATCTTGTTATAAACAGTCATGGCAATGGGGCCACCTTCGCCATGGAAATTATAGGTCAGCCGCATGCTGTCATTCTCATAGAAGAATTCTTTTTTATCATTTTTCGGAACTTCGGGAGAATTCAGCGTCACATACTGGTAGGTAGTGGAACAGGAGCTGAAAGCCAGCAGGATCAGGGCTAAATATAGAAGGCGCATAGGAATGTATTTAAAATGGTTTGAGACTATTATTTAATTCTTGCCAGGTAAAGCACGTCTCCTCCCGGCTTGTATTCTCCAAAATAGCGTGGCCCCCGCGCAGAAAGTACTATTTCACTCACATAAAATCTATGGTTCACCATGAATTCTTTGGCAGAATCGCTGCCCAGCACAAAAGTCAGATAGGTCTTGAATTGTATAGGACTGGAAGTCTCATCAAAAGTATATAATCGGTAAGAGCTTCGATCATATCTCTTTCCCTTTACCTTCAAGACCTTTGGATCGCCCGTCAGCTTATCTTTGTTAATAGCTTCTTCTGTTATGAGCAGGTCGATGTTTCGGGTGATGCTGCTGGTGGGTGGGATAAAATCCATTCCTTCGGGTACACTAAAAGAACCTACCATGGTGCCGGAGGTGCCTATAACTGCCCTGGCGGCATCGAAAGAGCCGGTCATCTGTACATTGGACTGAAAAAGACTGGTAGCATACCCCCCTTTAATAAGGGCTGATTTCTTCCAGTTGATATACATGGGTTTATCCGTCTTGTTGGAGATGGTCACCCCAATGGGGCCGCCATAACCGCTATAATCATATACCAGGCGCAATGTATCGTTCTCCCAGGCAAAACGCTTCGAGGCGTCTTTCGTAACTTCGTGGCTGTCCAGGGTAATATATTGCCACGAGACGGTGCAGGAGCTGATGCATAGCGTCATCAGCAGGGCGGCGGTTAAGGTCAAAGGGCGCATAGGATTTCTGTTTTTTGTTTTAAACTTATATAATGATTGACAACTTTGCCAGCCAAACAATTGCATTAAAGTAAAAATTAACAATAGCCTTAAAACAGGATTAAAGATTGCAAGACACACCAGGATATAAGATTATTTCCAGTTGGTTGTCGGCAGACGGCCGCCGGCCCTTTGCCTTCCAGGAAGAGACATGGGCGCATATCATTATGGGACATTCAGGGCTGGTAAATGCACCTACAGGTTGCGGTAAGACCTTCTCCGTATTCCTGGGAGCATTGATCGACTTTATCAATCGTCATCCGAAAGACTACAAAACAAAGAGCGGTAATGGACTGCAATTATTATGGGTCTCTCCCCTCCGGGCGCTGGCAAAGGACATCGGCCGCGCCATGGAAGAGGTAATTGGTCAATTAGGCATGAGCTGGAAGGTAGGTATACGCAATGGAGACACGGATATGAGCGAGCGGCAGAAACAAAAACGCAGGATGCCGGAAGTGTTGATCATTACTCCGGAGAGCCTGCATTTGCTGCTGGCCCAAAAAGCATACCCGGAGGTTTTCAAGCCGCTGCGGATCATTGCCGTAGACGAATGGCATGAGCTGCTGGGCAGCAAGCGGGGCGTACAGGTAGAACTGGCCATCTCCCGGATCATCGGGCTAAAAGAAGGCCAATGTTCCATCATCGGCATCAGCGCCACGATTGGGAACCTGGAGCAGGCAAAAGACGTGCTTCTGGCGCCTCTAAGATCCACCAACGCCGAATTCTTTACTGTCCGCGCGAATATCCACAAACCCATCGATGTGGAATCCATCCTTCCCGAGGAGATTGAAAAATACCCCTGGGCCGGTCACCTGGGTTTGAAGTTGATACATAGAGTGACGCCCATACTGGAACATAGCCGGACCACGCTGATCTTTATCAACACCCGTGGCATGGCCGAGAGATGGTATCAGTCGCTGCTGGATGTGAACCCGGATCTGGCAGGGGTCATTGCCCTGCATCATGGCTCGGTCGACATGGCTTTACGCAACTGGGTGGAAGAAGCCCTGCATGAAGGCAAGCTAAAAGCCGTTGTGAGCACGGCCAGCCTGGACCTGGGAGTGGATTTCCGACCGGTGGAGACCGTCGTGCAGGTAGGCAGTCCAAAAGGCGTTGCCCGATTCCTTCAACGGGCCGGACGCAGCGGCCACCAGCCGGGCGAAGTGAGCAAGATCTTTTTTCTGCCCACGCATTCCCTGGAGCTGATGGAAGCTGCCGCCCTTAAGTCCGCCATGGAAATGGGGCTCATCGAGAGCAGGGAACCCATGCTGCTATGCTTCGACGTATTGATACAGTACTTGGGCACCTTGGCCATTTCAGAGGGATTCTATCCCGACACTCTCTTCGCCGAGCTGAAGTCCACTTATTGCTATGCAGACATGACGGAGGAGGAATGGAACGAGATATTGCATTTTATCACCGCGGGCGGCGCAGCTCTTCATCAATACGACGAGTTCAAAAAGGTAGAGGTCATGCCGGATGGATTGTTTAAGATCAACAGCCGCAGGATCGCCATGCGCCACCGGCTGCACATCGGCACCATCGTCAGCGACGCCATGCTGAAAGTACGTTTTGTCACGGGAGGTTATGTGGGGGTCATCGAAGAATATTTTATTTCCCGCCTCTCGCCGGGAGATGTATTCACCCTGGCAGGAAGGAACCTGGAATTTGTCATGATCAAGGACATGACGGCGCTGGTACGCAAATCCACCGCCAAAAAAGCCATTGTCCCCAGCTGGAACGGAGGCCGTATGCCTTTGTCGACCAATCTGGGGATGATGTTGCGCAAAAAGCTGGATGAGGCGGCGGGGATGCTGGATGGCGATGTTCCCCGCGACATCGAGCTACAGGTTCTCCAACCATTGTTCGAACTCCAGGCCGCCCTGTCCTATATGCCCAGGGAAAGTGAGCTGCTGATCGAGCAGATCGAGACCAAGGACGGTTTTCATCTCTTCGCCTATCCTTTTGAAGGCAGACTGGTACATGAAGCAATGGCCGCGTTGCTGGCCTATCGGATCAGCCGTGTAACCCCCATCAGCTTTTCCTTTGCCATGAATGATTATGGATTTGAGCTGCTCAGCGATCAACCCATACCCGTGGACGATTCGAATGTTTACGAGCTTTTCAGCCCGGAGGACCTGACGGCGGATATACAACGTAGCGTCAACAGCGCAGAAATGGCGCGACGCAAATTCCGGGACATTGCCGTCATCGGGGGGCTGATCTTCCAGGGCTATCCCGGAGAGCATAAAAAGACAAGACATCTGCAATCCTCCGCCTCGCTGCTCTTCAATGTCTTTACAGAATACGATCCGGATAATTTATTAATCCGCCAGGCTTATAATGAAGTAATGGACCAGCAGATGGAAGAAGTGAGGCTGAGGAATATGCTGGAAAGGATACAGAAGGGACAAATCGTCCTTCGATGGCCTCAAAAGCTGACCCCCTTCTGCTTCCCCTTGAAGGTTGACAGTATGCGGGAAGATCTGTCCTCTGAAAAATTGGAGGACAGAGTTCGGAAAATGCAGGCGCAATTACGTTAACTTTATATTCTCATGAAGAAAATACTCCTATTCCTGCTATTCGTGCTGGTCGTCATCCAATTCATTCGTCCTTCCGAAAATCATTCATCCAGCTTGTCTAAGAACGACATCACTCTTCACTACCCTGTTCCCGACACCGTCCTGGCCATCCTCAAGACCAGCTGCTATGATTGCCATAGCAACAACACCCGCTATCCCTGGTATAACAGGGTTCAGCCTATGGCCTGGTGGCTGAACAGCCATGTCAGGGAAGGTAAAAGAGAATTGAACTTCTCGGAATTTGCATCCTATCCGTTGGTCAAACAGGCGAAAAAACTCAAGAACACTGTCAAGCAGGTAAAGGGCGGAGGGATGCCCCTGGACAGCTATCTATGGATCCATAAGGATGCTAAACTGGAGCAGGGCCAAAAGGATACACTGATCCAATGGGCCAACAGCCTCCAGCAGACGATCCTAAAAGCAGGCCCCAGCCTGACGGACAAGAAATAGTACTTACATTTGCAGTCCGCATATGCAAGCTCCATTTTCATACCGTATCAGAGAACAGCAATTGTGGCTATCGCCTGAACGTTGTATCTTTTGGGAAGAAGAAAAAGCGCTCATCCTCTCCGATCTTCATTTTGGCAAAACAGGACATTTTCGTAAATCCGGTATCGCGGTGCCACCCTCCGTCTATAAAGAGGACCTTCATCGGCTGCTGGCGCAGATACAATATTTTCAACCCCTGCAGCTGCTCATCGTAGGAGATCTTTTTCACAGCCGCGAGAACAACGAGCTGACCCTCTTCCGGCGATGGAGAGATGACCTTTCCGATGTCCACGTTCGCCTGATCAAAGGCAACCATGACATCCTGGAAGAGGATTGGTATAAAGAGGCAGGTATCGAAGTGCATAAAGAACACCTGGAGCTGAAAGCATTCGGTTTTATACACGACATCACCGAATACCAGCACTGCAATTCTTATTGTTTTTCCGGCCACATCCACCCCGGCATATGGATCAGCGGCATGGGCAAGCAGTCCCTGCGACTGCCCTGCTTTTATTTTGGAGAGACCTATGCGGTGCTGCCTGCATTTAGCCGGTTCACAGGTACAGCAGCCATCGATCCGCCACCCGGTTCCAACGTATTCGTCATTCTTCCTCCAGAGCCCGAAGAGAGATTGCATATTCCCAGAGGGCGCGGCCGCATATCATCCGCAGCACCACCCCCTGCCGCACCCCGGCCACGGACAGGCACCATCCTTCAGATCCAATAATGCCCGACAAACAGCTGCATATCGCCTTTGACCCCATCTATGCGCATCCTTTGCCGGAAGGTCATCGGTTCCCCATGCTAAAATATGAACTGATCCCGGAACAGCTCTTGTACGAAGGCGTCATCGGTCCGGACAACCTGTTTGCCCCAGCCCCCTGCCCGGACGAGATTGTGCTGCTCACCCATACACGCGAATACCTGGACAAGCTGCTGCATCAGACGCTATCCGCCAAAGAGCAACGCCTCATCGGATTCCCTCAATCCCCTGCCCTCACGCAACGGGAATTGGTGATCACACAGGGTACCATCGATTGTTGCCGCCATGCCTTCGACAACGGTGTAGCGCTAAACGTCGCCGGAGGGACCCACCATGCTTTTGCAGACAGGGGCGAAGGCTTCTGCCTGTTGAATGATTTTGCCGTGGCTGCCAATTACCTCCTCCATCGAGGGATGGTGGAACGCCTCCTTATCATCGACCTGGACGTACACCAGGGAAATGGCACGGCCAGCATTTTTGCAAAGGAGCCGCGGGTATTCACCTTTAGCATGCACGGGCGTCACAATTACCCTTTTCATAAAGAGACTTCAAATGCAGACCTTCCCCTGGAAGATGGCACGGATGACAACACCTACCTGTCCGCTTTGAAAGAGACCCTACCCGGCTTACTGCAACGGATAAATCCCCAGTTGGTATTTTATCTTTCCGGCGTGGACATCCTGGCCTCCGACCAGTTCGGGAAACTGAAAGTTTCGATGGCCGGCTGTGGAGAAAGGGATAAAATGATTTTCACCGCCCTGAAAGAAAAGAATATTCCCTGCGTGGTGGCCATGGGCGGCGGCTATTCGGCAGATGTGCGTATCATCGTGGAGGCGCATTGCCAGACATTCCGGCTCGCCAAAGAAATGTATGGATTATAAAACCATGACACCCTAATTCATCTTCTTCTTCAGCGAGCTCACCTGATCCTGCAGGTTGCTGACAAGACTGGCCAGCTGGTTGACATCCCATCTTTGCTGGGTGTTGGCCTTGCTGATGATCATCTGTGCTCTCCAGACCTCCAGCACATCATCGGTATTTACATTGTACGGCTGATAGGCCGTATTATCGCTGACCAGGGTGAGCTTGGTCCTGGCCTTATTATTCTTCATTATCCTTTTATATACAATGCCCTCATTCCGTGAGACGACAATATAAGTCTGATTGCTCTTGACCTCCTCCAGGTCGTCTACTTTTTCCCCCACGATGACCGAGCCGCTGGCCGTAGGCAGCATAGAATCACCCACAATCTCAAAAGCACGGTAATTGCCCGGCGCCAGCATGGGCAGGGTGAAAGTATTCAGCTCGTCTAAAAACTCGGGGTCCGCATACCCGGCAAGATAGCCGGCGGCCGCCTTTACAGGCACCAGCTGTATATCATTGGTGGCGGCAGCCATCTTCTGAGCCCTTCTTTTGGAAAGATAATTTCCTTTGGCATCGCTGAGCTCCTTACGCAACAGCTCATCCAGGGTCAGCTTGAACATATCTCCCACGATCTCCAGCACGTCGATACGGGGTTCTGCCCTTTCTTCCTCATAAGCCCCCAAAAGGGACCTTTTGATACCCAATTTGGCAGCGAACTCTTCTTGTGTCCATCCCCGTAGCTTACGGAGATATTTCAGATTTTGGCCTGCGACTGACATAGACTAAGATATTTAGGAATAAAAATACTAATTTCTTTACCAATACCAAAATAATTTACAAAAACCCCTGAAAGGGGTTCGTCCCGGGGACAGACGTTAGGGTCCCTATGATTTCGGGAGAATTTCGGCATCGGCGGTCAAGCACCGCTTTTTCCGTAAATTTGCCGTCCCGGCCCAGGCGAACCACAGGTTCGACGTCCGAAGGACAGACATTAGATCTGTTCGAAAAACGGGGTGCATTTTCAAAAAAACCGTTTTTCGAATTCCCTGCCAATTTGACTCTCCGGCGAGGATAGCATCAAATTTGCCGGACAGTAGGGGGGCTAGCCATTCATAAACAAATCTATACGAAGACATTATGTTAGGTATCATATCCAAAATATTCGGTGGGAACAAGTCGGAAAAGGACATCCGTAACATTCAGCCGCTGGTCACCCAGATCAATCAGCATTTTGCGGCTTACCAGTCCCTCACCAACGACCAGCTGCGAGCCAAGACGGCAGAATTCAGGGAGCGTATTCGGGAACATTTAAGCAATATTGACGGAGAAATAGCAGAATTGAACACCAAAGCGGAAGAGCTGCCTTTCAGCGATATCAATGGCAAGGACGCCATCTACCAACAGGTAGACCAGCTGAAAAAGGACAGGGATGAGCAGATCGAAGAGGTGCTGGAAACCCTCCTTCCGGAAGCTTTTGCCGTGGTAAAAGAGACGGCCCGCCGCTTCACCCAGAATGCGGAGATTGTATCCATAGCCACCGACCTGGATCGTACCCTGAGCGTCAAAAAGGAAAATGTCCGCATCGAAGGCGACAATTCCATTTATAAAAACACCTGGATGGCGGCAGGCACCCCCATCACCTGGAACATGATACATTACGACGTACAGCTCATCGGTGGTACGGTACTGCACCAGGGCAAGATCTCGGAAATGGCGACAGGTGAAGGTAAGACCCTGGTATCTACCCTACCTGCCTATCTGAACGCCCTGGCCGGCGAAGGCGTGCACATTGTGACGGTCAATGACTACCTGGCACGTCGTGACTCGGAATGGAACGGACCGATTTTCGAATGGCTGGGTCTCACCGTGGATTGCATCGACAAACACGAACCCAATAGCGAATCCCGCCGGAAAGCGTACCTGGCCGACATCACGTACGGCACCAACAACGAATTCGGCTTCGACTACCTCCGTGACAACATGGTGCATTCACCGGAAGAAATGGTACAGCGCAAGCACCACTATGCCATGGTGGATGAAGTGGACAGCGTATTGATCGACGATGCGCGTACTCCTCTGATCATCTCCGGTCCCGTACCAAAAGGCGACGACCAGCAATACCATATACTAAAAGGAAGGGTTGAAAAACTGTTCGAGATCCAAAGGAAGGTCACCAACCAGTTCCTCATCGAGGCAAAGAAAAAAATAGCGGAAGGCAATGACGACGCCAAGGATGGCGGTCTGGCCCTGTTCCGCGCCCACCGCGGTCTGCCCAAGTCGGGAGCCCTGATCAAATTTCTCAGCGAGCCGGGTATCAAGGTCAAGCTGCAAAAAACAGAGAACTATTACCTGGCGGATCAGCAGAAAGAAATGCCGAAAGTGGATGCCGAGCTCTACTTCAGCATCGACGAAAAAAATAATTCGGTCGACCTCACCGACAAAGGCATCCAGATGATCACCCGCGAAGGGGAAGATCCGGAATTCTTTATTCTGCCCGATATTGCCGTCAAACTGGCAGACATCGAAAAAAGCGACGTCAGCAACGAAGAAAAGCTCCAGCTTAAAGAAGCGCTCCTGAACGAATATTCTATAAAGGCGGATCGTATCCACACTGTTCAGCAATTGCTAAAAGCATATACCTTATTTGACAGGGATGTGGAATACGTCGTAATGGACGGTCAGGTGAAGATCGTGGACGAACAGACGGGCCGTATCCTGGATGGCAGACGTTACAGCGATGGTCTCCACCAGGCCATCGAAGCAAAGGAGAACGTAAAGATCGAGGCGGCCACCCAGACATACGCCACCGTTACCCTGCAAAACTACTTTCGTATGTATCATAAGCTGGCCGGTATGACCGGTACGGCAGAAACGGAAGCCGCCGAGTTCTGGGATATCTATAAATTGGATGTGGTAACCATTCCCACCAACGTCCCGGCCATCCGTAAGGATCACCAGGACCTCGTCTTCAAGACCAAGCGGGAAAAATACAAGGCGGTCATCGAAGAGATCGAAAAGCTTCGGGCCGCAGGACGCCCCTCCCTGGTAGGTACTACCAACGTGGAAGTGAGCGAGCTGCTGGGCAAAATGCTGCAGGCAAAAAAGATCCCCCACAATGTACTGAACGCAAAACAGCACGCCCGTGAAGCGCAGATCGTTGCCGAAGCAGGTCTGGCAGGCGCCGTGACCATCGCTACGAATATGGCGGGTCGTGGTACGGATATCAAGCTGGGACCCGGCGTAAAAGAAGCAGGAGGCCTGGCCATCATCGGTACGGAACGGCATGAGAGCCGGCGCGTAGACCGTCAGTTGCGTGGTCGTTCCGCACGTCAGGGTGATCCCGGTACTTCACAGTTCTACGTTTCCCTCGAGGACGATCTGATGCGTATGTTCGGCAGCGACCGTATCGCCTCCCTCATGGATAAAATGGGCTATAAGGAAGGAGAGGTCATCCAGCACAGCATGGTGACCAAGAGCATCGAACGGGCCCAGAAAAAAGTGGAAGAGAACAACTTCGGCATTCGTAAGCGCCTGCTGGAATATGACGACGTCATGAACAAGCAGCGTAATGTGGTGTATAAGAAACGTAATCACGCCCTCTTTGGTGACAGACTGGCCCTGGACCTTGACAATGCCTTCTACATCGTGGCAGAAGGATTGGTCAGCTCGTTCAAGGAACAGGACGACTATGAAGGATTCAAGCTGTCCACCATCGTCAACTTCGGCATCGATACGCAGATCGGACAAGACGAGTTCCTGAAAGGAGACGCGGCAGCGTTGGCGGAAAAATTATACCAGGAGGCCACGGAGAACTACGAGCATAAGGTCAAAGAGATCACCAAACAGGCAATACCCGCCTTCCAGAATATACGCGCCACCCAGGGCAGCCAGATACAAAATGTGGTCGTGCCTTTCACTGATGGGAAAAAGCGCACCAACGTTCATGTCAGCCTGGATAAGACCCTGAAAAGCGAAGGACGTGAGCTGGTCAATGCGGTGGAAAGACAGATCACGCTTTCTATCATAGACGAGGCCTGGAAAGAACACCTCCGTGGCATGGACGACCTGAAACAAAGCGTTCAGACGGCCTACCTGGAACAAAAGGATCCGCTGGTGATCTATAAGGTAGAGGCCTTCGAGCTCTTCCGCCTCATGGACAGCGAAGTAAATAAGGACATCGTCAGCTTCCTCTGTCACAGTGGTATCGCCAATACCAGCCGACAGACCACGGAATTCATCCGCGAAGGAAGGGAACCGCAAAGGACGGATATGAGCAAGCTGCGGGTACGCAAAGACGAAATGGCCGGCAGCCCTAATTCCAACAACGGCGGACCCGGCGGTCCGATGATGCATAACGGCGCCCCACAAGAAGGCGGTCCCGATTATTACGAGCCGACAGGCCCGGTAAAACAGGAACCCATCAAGGTCGGACCCAAGATCGGCCGAAACGATCCCTGTCCCTGCGGCAGTGGGAAAAAGTTCAAGAACTGCCACGGCAAAGACGCCTAAAACATTTTATAGAAAATCCCAACCTAACGGTTGGGATTTTTAGTTTTTATTCAACTGTCTATAACACTTCTTAGATTCTGTTTACAATACAGATTGCCTTGTTGAACGCTATCAACATTGCAGCTGCAGCCAATCTCCCACTCGTCCTTTTTTTTCACCGCAAAAGGCATGGTTCATTAATTTCACCGATCTTCAAGAATCGCCACAGGCGGTTCGTCCGAGGACAGACATTTTAAAACCGCCAACATGATTGTGAGAAAAAAAGCATTGATGGCACTGGTATTGAGCCTTCCCTTTACCCTGGCCATAGCCCAACGACCTACGACACCCCCTGCTACCCCCGCCGCAGCCGCACACCCGGCCGCCACCAGGCAGGAACCAAAGCCTTATAAAGAAGTCATCACCGACAAGGCAATCAGCCAAACAGGCCTGTTCACTGTACATCGCATCGAAGACAAATGGTATTTCGAAATACCCGACTCTATCCTGGGCCGCGACATCCTCGTAAGCACCCGCTACAGCAAAACAGCTGCCGGCGGCAATAGCTATGGCGGGGAGCAGGTGAACCTGCAGACCATCCACTGGGAGAAGGGGCCGTCCCATACCCTGTTCCTGCGGGTATTGACCATCGTGAACGTGGCGACGGACTCCACCCAGCCCATTGCCATGGCGGTCAGTAATTCCAACATGAATCCTATTGCCGCAGCCTTTGAAATAAAAGCCTATGGCAAAGGCTCGGACTCCTCCGGCACCACCGTCATCGACGTGACAGATTTCTTCAAGGGCGACAACCAGGCAGTAAGCCTGAATCCGGGCACCAAAAGGAGATATAACCTCAGCGGCATCGCTGCCGATAGAAGCTACATCGAAAGCATTCATACCTACCCCATCAATACGGAGGTAAGGACGGTAAAAACCTTTGCCTCCTCCCCCACGCCGGGTGGCGCGGGTCCTTCCCCTGTCACGACGCTGCCCGCCGCGGAAGTAACGGGAGCGGTCACCCTGGAATTGAACAACTCCTTTATTCTCTTACCAAAAGCACCCATGCGCAAACGGCTTTTCGATGCCCGCGTAGGCTATTTTGCCAGTGAATACACCATGTATGGCGACGACCAGCAGCGGGTAGAGACCTCCACCTTCATCCATCGCTGGCGGCTGGAACCAAAGGACGAAGACATCGAAAAATGGAAAAGAGGGGAATTGGTAGAGCCCAAAAAACAGATCGTATATTATATCGACCCCGCCACCCCCAAAAAATGGCGCCCCTACCTCATCGCAGGGATCAACGACTGGCAGGCAGCCTTTGAAAAAGCCGGTTTCAAGAATGCCATCGTCGGCAAGGAATGGCCCGAGAATGATAAGACGATGAGCCTGGAAGACGCCCGCTTCTCCGTGATCCGCTATTTCGCCTCGGATATAGAAAATGCCTATGGACCGAATGTAGCCGACCCCCGCAGCGGAGAGATACTGGAAAGCCACATCGGCTGGTACCATAATGTAATGAAGCTGGTGCACGACTGGTACTTTATCCAGGCAGCCAGTTCCGACCCGCGTGCCAGGAAGATGAAGTTCGACGATGCGCTGATGGGAGACCTCATCCGCTTCGTCTCCTCCCATGAAGTAGGACATACATTGGGCCTTCGGCACAATATGGGCAGCAGCAGCAAGACACCGGTGGAGCTGTTGCGTAACAAGGCATGGGTGGAAGCCAATGGCCATACAGCCAGCATCATGGACTACGCCCGCTTCAATTACGTGGCACAGCCGGAGGACAATATCAGCCCCCGTGGGCTCTATCCCCGCATCGGCGACTATGACAAATGGGCCATCCTCTGGGGCTATAAAGGCATAGACGGCACAAAGGACGAAGAAGAGGATAAAAAGATCCTGAACAAATGGGTCATCGACAGCCTGAGATCCAATCCCCGTTTGTGGTTTGGCGGCGAAGGCTTCAATTTCGACCCGCGCGCACAGACAGAGGACCTGGGCGACAACAGCATGAAAGCCGGCGAATATGGTATAAAGAACCTGAAACGTATCCTGCCCAATCTTCCCGAATGGACAAAGGAAGAAGCTGATCAATACGACAATCTGGAGGAGATGTATACCCAGCTGGTGGGACAGTTCAACCGCTACATGGGCCATGTGGTCAAGAACGTAGGAGGCATCTATGAGACCTTCAAGAGCATCGAACAGCCGGGTGATGTATACGAGCCCACTCCCAAGGCCATACAAAAGGAGGCCATGGATTTCCTCAGCAAACAATTGTTCACCACCCCCACCTGGCTGCTGAATAAAGACATTCTTAACAAGTTCAGCAATCCCGCCGCCACCGAAGCCGTAGGTAACGTACAGGCCAATGTCCTGAACAGCCTCTTATCAGGAGGAAGACTTTTCCGGATGTCGATATGCTCAGAACGATACGGCGCCGCCAATGTATACGGACCGGATGAGATGCTGGCCGATGCCAAAAAAGCCGTATGGTCGGAGCTGACCACAGGCGCCTCCATCGATATCTTCCGCCGGACATTGCAAAAAACCTATGTAGACGCATTGATCAACCTGGTCAATCCGCCTCCCCCAACGCCTGTACCGGCAAATATACCCAGACAGTTCGCAGCCTTGTTCGTAGGTAATATCAAGAACACGGATGTCCCTTCCATCGCCAGGGCGCAGCTGAACGAGCTCCGGACAGAGATACTGGCCGCCATCCCCCGTACGACGGACAAACTGAGTAAATATCATCTGCAGGACGTTGCCGAAAGGATCAAACAGGCATTGAATCCTAAATAGCAGCTTTTCACTGTCAACATAGGAAGGGAAGCCTGGTCCATGTTAATGGACCGGGCTTTTTTATGGAAATATTTCCTTCCCGCATCCCGCCCGATATATGCTAAAAAACTACCTGCGGGGCCTCCGAAAAGCCCCCCTCTTTTCCGGCATCAACATCCTCGGCCTGGCCCTGGGACTGGCCGTATGCCTCCTGATCACCCTGTTCGTGACGGACGAGCTGCGTTACGACAGCTATAACAAACACGCGGACCGCATCTTCCGTGTGGTCTCGGACATCCGCATCAACGGGAATGGTATCAACAGCATCGTCTCTCCCGGCCCCATGGGACCCGCCCTGGTAAAAGACTATCCACAGATCGAGGCCGCCGTACGTATCCGCCGTATCCAGGGCGGCGTACAGGTGAAAAAGGGCACAGAGTCCTGGATGGAATCCAATGCCGTGCTGGCCGACCCTTCCCTCTTCCAGGTATTCACCCTGCCCCTCCTGGCAGGCAATCCCCAAACAGCTCTGGCAACACCCAATTCCCTCGTCATCTCCGCCAGCCTGTCTAAAAAATATTTTAACAGCACCAATACGCTCGGCCGTATCCTGCTGATTGACGACGACACCACATCCTATATCATCACGGGCGTCATGCAGGACATGCCCGCAACATCCCATTTCCATCTGGACCTCATCAAATCCCTGGCGGGGAAGCAATTTGACAGCCAGGCCTGGATCAATCTGTATTCGGCCACCTATCTGCTAACAGCACCCGGGGTCAATACCGCAACAGTGGACGGCATCCTGGCTGATGCAGCTGCCAAATACATCGACCCGCAGATACAGCAGCAATTGCACGAGGCCCCCGCTGATATGGCAAAAAAAGGTAACCACTTCCGGTATTATTCCATGCCCCTCCGCCGCATCCATCTCCATTCCAATGTCATGGGAGAATTCGAGCCCAACGGGGATATCCGTTATATCTATATTTTCATCACGCTGGCCGTACTCATCCTCCTTGTGGCCTGCGTCAATTTTATGAACCTTGCCACGGCCCGCAGCGCCCGGCGCAGCAAAGAAGTTGGAGTAAGAAAAGTATTGGGCAGCAGCCGCCAAAAACTGATCCTTCAATTCCTGCAGGAGGCCATGCTCACCAGTGGCATAGCCCTCATTCTCGCCATCGGCATAGCCATACTGCTGCTACCCTGGTTCTCCCAGCTGTCCGGAAAACCCTTCTCCATATCCCTTTTATTGAACAAATGGACCATTCCCGCCCTGCTGGCTGTGACGCTGATCGTAGGGCTGCTGGCAGGCAGCTATCCCGCCTTCTTCCTCTCTTCCTTCCAGCCCGTCAAGGTCTTAAAGGGCGACCTGGCCATGGGCTTTAAGAGCAGCCGCCTTCGCAACGGACTGGTAGTATTTCAGTTCGTTACAGCCATGGTTCTCGTCGTCCTCACCCTGGGCATCTACAACCAGCTGCGTTATATCCGCACAAAGCCCCTGGGTTATAATAGGGAACAGGTATTGACCATCCGGCAGACAAAATACCTGGGTGAGAAAGCCCCAACCTTCAAACAGATGGTGCAAACCCTGCCCGGTGTCATCAGCGGCACCATGACAGGCTATCTGCCCAACACGATACAGATCGGGACCAGGGGATTCTTCAGGGACGCATCTGCGCGCGCCAACGAATCGTTCTTGATGGGAGACTGGCGCATCGACGCGGACTATATCCCCACATTGGGCATGCAGATAGCAGCAGGAAGAAATTTCTCTCCCTCGTTGCCGACAGACTCTTCCTGCGTCCTGATCAATGAGACGGCAGCCCGGCTGCTGGGATATACCGACCCGCTTGGCAAGCTTATTTACACCGGTCCCAACCCGGTGACACCCTTTCGCATCCTGGGCGTGGTAAAGGACTTCAATACAGGATCCCTTCACAAGGCCATCGAACCCATCGTATTCAGCCTTTCGACAAATAGCAACGCTTTTGCCTTTCGCGTCCGCACAGAGGACCTCTCCGGACTCATCGCAAACATCAAAAAATATTATCATGACCTGAGCAATGCATCTCCCTTTGTCTACTCCTTCCTGGATGACGATTTTGCAAAACTCTATGCAGCGGACCAACGCATCGGCAACCTCTTCGTTACCCTTACCATCCTTTCTCTTATCATCGCCTTTCTCGGGCTGTTCGGATTGGTCAACTATGCAGCGGAACAACGGGCAAAGGAGGTGGTCATCCGGAGAGTGCTGGGAGCAGATATCCGTCACGTGGTAATACTCTTCTCGAAAGAGCTTGCAGGGATATTGTTGCTGTCGGCTGTGATCGCCTGTCCCCTGGCCTGGTGGGCAATCTACCGGTGGCTGGAGGATTTTGCCTACCGCGCGCCCATCAGCGTCTGGACCTTCGTGATAGCAGCTTCGGGTGTGGCCGCGCTGGGTCTGCTGACGGTGGGACTACAGGCTGTTAGGGCAGCCATCGTCAATCCAGCCAAACGATTGCGAACGGAGTAAGTAACAAGGGACGTCGCGGATGGCCGGAAAAACTAGTCTTCCTTGAACGTGGAATTCGTAAATGCATCCATCATTACCTTCTTATCCTCTTCATTGTTGTAATTGATGGTCACGGAAAAATCCTTTTTCTTGATCAGCTTGGAATACAGCAGCTGCTTCAGAATAACCTTCCCGTCTCTGCCATAAAGCGTAGCATGAAATACATGGAATCGGTGCCCGTGTATCAGCTCCACGCCGGAGGAAGTGTCGGACCGGATGCCTTGCGAGGCATACGCATCGTAGATCATTTTATTGACAGTGACGCAATTGTCGTCAAATGCGCCGGGGCTGTCATTGGGGAATGGCTCCGACGTGGACATCAGCGAATTGAACTTGTCTTTCTGAAAGCTGATAAGATGTTTCAGTCCGCTCATATCGATCTCTGTATGGGAGGATTTCCTTATGGCATCCGCCCCTTTCTTCTCGTTGGCTTGTGTTTGATCACGGCTGACCACCGTCCAGCCCTTTGGAATAACGATGGTCCACCCCATGTCCTGGCTCACATAGGTCTCCCCCTTCACGGCGCCCTCATCGACCTGCTTATTCGGGTCCAGGTGCTTGTCCTTCTGCTTACAGGAAAAAAGCAGGATGGTTGCCAGCAGGAAAGTAGTTATTCTTTTCATAATAAAGCTCCGGCGCGGAATAGACGCCGGAGCTAAAGATAAACAAAATTGACAGTGCTTCCTATGGTGCTGGAGTTAAACCATATTTATACATATAGCGATGATACAGCTGTGTCTGCTTGTTGTCCAGGCTCACTTCCCGTCCTTGTATAAAGCAATGTTCGATAAGGCTGGTCCGCATATCCAGGATATCTCCTCCGCTGATCACGATATTGGCATCCTTTCCTGTCTCCAGCGAGCCGGTCCGATCGTCTATGCCCAGGATCCTGGCGCTGTTCAGCGTGATGGCCTGCAATGCCTGCTCTTTTGTGAGACCGTAGGCGGCAGCCGTACCCGCGTTGAAGCTCAGGTTCCGGTATCTGCTTTCGCCATGGTCGTCGTTGAGGGCAAAGAGAACGCCGGCTTTCTGCAGCTCTGCCGGGGTCTTATAGGGCTGATCCACATCATCGTCCTCAGTAGTAGGCAGGGCATGCTCCTGGTTCAGGATGACGGCAATATGGTTGGCCTTTAACAAGGGCGCTATCAGCCAGCTTTCACTACCGCCGACGATGACTACGTCGAACCCGAACTCCTTGGCAAAATCCACCGCCACCAGCATTTGCTTCACCTGGTCGCCATGGACGAACAGCTTTTGCTGTTTGGAAAACAGCCCCTTCACTGCCTCGAACTTCAGATTGGTCTCTTTGTGTGAAGGCATTTGTAAATAGGCCTTTGCCTCACGGAAAAAGGTCTTTATCTCTTCTACCTTATTCAGGGCCTCTTTTGTAGGGTCCGTAGACGGCTCGGCCCCGGCACGCCTGCCAAACCGGCGCGGACGTACGATAAAGGAAGGCATATTCACATGTATGGCCCCATCCATCTTATACGCTGCATCCTCCCAGTTCCATGCATCCAGCTGCACGACGGAAGAGGAGCCGCTGATGGTGCCGCCCTGCGGCGTGACGCTGGCCAGCAGAATGCCGTTGGCCTTCAGGGTATTGATGATCTTCGAATCCGTATTGTACGCTACGATGCTCCGGACGCTGGGATTGAGATCGCCCAGCTCCTCGTAATCGTTGGAACCGCGTACACCGTTGGCTATCTCTTTCAGCCCCAGATCAGTGACGGGTAGTATCAGGCCGGGATAAACCTGCCCCCCTTTGGCGTCGATGACTTTTATGTCATTGCCGGAAGGGATGGAAATATTCTGTCCCACCTGTATGATCTTTCCATTGTCCACGGCAATAGTGCCGCCTTCGATGACCTGCCCGTTGCCGATGTGAATGGTGCCGCCCGTGATATATAATTTACCCTTGTAATCTTTGGCCGGATATACGTCGTCCTGGGCGCGCACACCAAGCGCCAACAACGAGAAGGCCACAAAAAACAAATAATTTATTCTCATTTTTCTATTATTGGAATTATTTAATTGGCATTTGTCTCTTCGCCGTCTTCATCCCCATCGATGGTCAACAACCCATCGTGGCGGCCATGGTCGCCGCAGTCGAGCTCGACATGGAAGCTGGGTTCAGCAGCACGCATCGGCGTTCCGGATTTCTTTTCAGCCAGCATCTTTTGTATGAGCCGGTTGCGCTCGGCAGCTATCTTCTTACGCAGCATGGCATCGCGATCCATATCGTAATAGATGATCCCATCCACGATGGTCTTGTCAGACTTGGCATAGATGCTGAGAGGATTGTCTGTCCATAACACCAGGTCGGCATCCTTGCCCGTCTTGATGCTGCCTACCCTATCGGCAACATGCAATGCTTTGGCAGGATTCAGGGTCACCATCTTGAACGCTTCCTCCTCTGACAGACCTCCATACTTGACGCTCTTGGCAGCCTCCTGGTTCAGCCGGCGGGCCTGCTCGGCATCGTCGGAATTGATACATACATTGAGACCGACCTTCGTCATAATGGCGGCATTATAGGGGATGGCGTCCTGTACCTCCATTTTATAAGCCCACCAGTCGGAGAAGGTAGAAGCATTGGAGCCATGCTCCTTCATCTTATCGGCAACTTTATAGCCTTCCAGGATATGCGTGAAGGTATTCACACGGAATCCAAACTTTTCAGCCACCCGCATCAGTCCCGTGATCTCGCTCTGTACATAGGAGTGACAGGTAATAAAACGCTTATGCTCCAGTATCTCTACCAATGCGTCCAGCTCCAGGTCGCGGCGGGTCGCACCCGGCGCCGCCTTCCTTGCCTGCTGATAATCCCGTGCCCGGGTGAAGGCGTCCATCAGCACTTGCTCGACACCCATACGTGTGTCGGGGAATCGGTTGTTGTTCTGCGATGTGGTTCTTTTCACGTTCTCACCCAGCGCGAACTTGATAAAGGGATCCCAGTTCCTGAACTTGAGCCCTTCGTCATCCTGTCCCCAACGCAGCTTGATCAGCTGGGTCTGTCCGCCAATGGTATTGGCCGAGCCATGCAGGATATGGGAAGAAGTGACGCCGCCGCTGAGCTGCCGGTAGATATTGATGTCTTCGGGATTGAGATTATCGGCAATACGAACTTCGGAAGTGACGGATTGTGCACCTTCGTTAATGGAGAAGGCGGCGATATGCGAGTGCTCGTCGATGATGCCAGGCGTCAGGTACTTGCCGGTGCCGTCGATGACAATCGCTCCCGCAGAGGAAAGGTTCTTCCCTATCTGGGCGATCTTCCCGCCCTTCACCAGTACGTCCGTATTTTCCAGCCGGCCTTCCTTCTCATTGGTCCAGACAGTAGCATTCTTTATCAGCAGATCACGCTGCGTAGGCAGCGAGTCCCATCCATAGCCATCAAAGGGATAGGTCACCTTTCCTACCCGAAGAGACCTCTTACGGCTGCTGTCGGATTCGGGAGCCGAAGCCTTTGACCAGACGGCCGTCCAGGTAACCCAGTTGCCGGCGCTGTCCGTGCCATTCCCATTCCAGCCGTCGGCATATACGGCGCCACTGAGATGCGTAAGCTGACCAGGCCGCCCCCCACCTGACCTCGGACCACGCGCACCAGCCGCAGCACCAGGTCCAAAACTCAGCGACACGAGCTTACCATCATAAGAAAATTTTCCCGTTAAAGTATCCCGCGCGATCACACTGGCAGCCGTCGCCGATTTTACATCCAGCACGTAACTGGTCGTAACACCCGCAGCCGACGTAATAGTAAGGTTATATTGACCGCGTACATTTTTCCAGCTGTCCTCTTTTACTTCATATTTCTGTCCCTGGATCCAGTTTTCGACAATATTGGTCTTTTCGGCAAAAACAGGACCGGTAGTGATAATAAAGTTGGCCAGTTTGCCCGCTTCAAGGCTGCCTACCTTATTATATACACCCAGGAGCGTAGCAGGTGTCTTGGTGAGGGCTTCCAATGCCTTGGCCTCTGTAAGCCCGTATTCGAAGGCTTTTCGGAGATTGGTCGTGAACTGCTTCACATCCTTAAGATCGGCGGTTGTAAGACAGAAAGGTATCCCTGCCTTTTCAAAGGCCGCCGGATTGCCCGGGGCCAGCTCCCAGTGCTTCATATCCGCCAGAGACACAAAGCGTGCGTCATTAGGGTCTTCCACATCCATGGGCTGTGGAAAGTTCAACGGCAGTATAAAGCTGGCCTTGGTAGCAGCTATGTCATCCATACGCTGGTACTCATTCCCACCTCCCTTGATAATATATTGCACCCCGAATTCATCTCCTACCCTGTCTCCCTCTATATCCGTCCATTTATCACCCCCTTCGAATATCTGGGGCAACGACTGCTCGTCATTGAATGCCTGAAGACTGAGGTTGGTGCCTTCATGCACAGGCTGGTTCTTATACCATTGCGCATCCAGAAAGGTCTGCCGCATCAGGGCGATGCTGCCCATGACACTGCTGGGATAACTTTGGGTGGATGTTCCCTTACTAAAGGAATAATTGGCGGAGGACCTCGCCTTGACAATGACCAGGTTTTCCTTTTCATTTGCCAGCGTAGCCACCACACCGGTGCCACGGGCAATGCCATCCTTGGAAATGACCTGTACCGTACCGAATCCTAAGTCGCGTAGCGGCTTGGCTTTTGCATCATCCACCACAAATAGATGGGATCCGTCCGTCTCGGGATGGATAGCCTGGTTCCAGTTAAAGGGTCCCTTGGTATTGGACGAAAGCTGCGCAGGAGCTCTGTAATCAAAGACACGCGGTTGCCTTTCCCCCGCGGGAATACCGTAATCGCTGAAAATATCGATAAAGGAAGGATAAATATATTTACCGCTGCAGTCGATGACGACGGCATCTTTTGGAATAGAGACACCGGTGCCGGCGCTGACGATGACGCCATCCCGGATAAGAAGCGTGGCGCCCGTTACGGTGGTCTGCCCATCCTTCACGAGCGTGGCATTGGTAAAAGCATAACATTTTTCCCTGGGATCAACGACACCGTTGACAGGGAAGGTCGATTGGGCTGAAGCGATAAGAACAGTAGTAAGCAACGCCGTAAGAAGAAGAAAGGTCTTACCTCGCGGACGATGTCGGTAGTTTCTCATGTTGTTAGTTTTAGTCCCGTTAAAAATGGTCCCTAATTTAGGCAAATGGAGTAATTTTAGCCTTTAAATATTGTATCAACGGTAATTTTAAGGGGGACATTCGGTGATTGACATAGCATCTTATATTGACCATACGATCTTAAAACCGGCCACCACACACATGGAAATTAAAAAGATATGTGAGGAGGCGGTGCAATATGGCTTTGCAGCGGTGTGTATACCCCCTCCATTGGTCACTTTGGCCCGTCAGCAGCTACAGATTGCCGTGGAAGCCAGGATTTTTCCAAAAACTGACGATTGTGTTGAGGTCAGCCCCCTTCAAAAAGTAGCCACGGTAATAGGCTTCCCCTTCGGGTACTCGGCCCTGAAAGCTAAAATAGCAGAAGTAGAGCAGGCCCTTTACGATGGCGCCGACGAGCTCGACATGGTCATCAACCTGACAGCCTTACGGGCCGGTGACTGGGCCTGCATTGAAAAAGAGATACAGACGCTGACAACCCTGGTCCACGACGGGGATAAGGTGATAAAGGTCATTATCGAGAGCGGCATCCTCACGGACCAGGAGATCATCCGTTGCTGTGAGGTCGCAACCAGAGTAGGCGTGGATTTTGTAAAGACATCTACAGGCTATGCCGAAAAAGGCGCCTCTATAGAAGCCGTGCGGCTCATGCGGCAGCACCTTCCCGATAGTATAAAGATCAAGGCTTCGGGCGGTATCCGTACCTATGAATTTGCCCGGCAGCTGATCGAAGCCGGAGCGGACAGGCTGGGCTGCAGCGCCAGCGTCGAGATCGCAAAAGGGCAGTCCGCCACAACAAAAGAATATTAACTTATATGTATAAAAGTCTAATCATCCTATCATTATTTCTTTCTACCCGGGCCCTGGCCCAGGTGGATACCAGCAGTCTGCCCCGTATGGACACAGGCGTTCTGGCCCACAGGGACACAGGCGCTATCGTTGTCCACAAGGATCCGCGCGTAGACCTGTTGATCCGCAAACAAATGGAGATCAACGAGGAAACCACCCGGGACAGCCGCAGGACCATGCCGGGCTTCCGCATCCAGGTAATGAACTCCCCTGACCGCAACAAGGTATTCGCCGCCAAAACAAAGATCTACCAGCAATTCCCTGATGTAAAGCCCTATCTCCTGTACCAGCCCCCCAATTACAAGCTGCGGGTAGGCAATTTCCGGACACAGGAAGAGGCCGAAGAATTTATCAAACAGCTGTCCGCCATATTTCCTTCCGGGTTGTACATCATCCGGGACACTATCGAAGTAACGCCCGAGACATTGAAAGAGGAGGAGAATAATGAAAGATAGGATCCAGCAGCTGGTAAGCCGCTACAGCTCCGACTTCATCAATATCCGGCATCATCTGCATGCCCATCCGGAGCTGAGCTACAAGGAATTCGAGACTTCAAAGTTCGTCCAGGGCCAGCTGAAGCAGCTGGGCATTCCATTCAAAGTAATGGCGGAAACAGGAGTGGTAGGGCTGATAAAAGGAAAAAAACCGGACAAACGCGTGATCGCGTTGCGGGCTGACATGGACGCCCTGCCCATCCGCGAGGAGAACGATGTCCCCTACAAATCCCGCAACGAAGGGGTCATGCATGCCTGCGGCCATGACGTTCATACCACCATTCTTTTGGGCGCTTCCCGGATCCTTCAGGAGCTGAAGGATGAATGGGAGGGCACGATCAAGCTGATCTTCCAGCCAGGTGAGGAAAAAAATCCCGGCGGAGCCAGCCTGATGATCAGGGAGGGCGTATTAAAAGACCCCATTCCGCAAGCCATATTCGGTCTTCATGTACATCCGGGCCTGGAGACGGGGAAGCTTAGCTTCCGGGGAGGTATGGTAATGGCCAGCGCAGACGAGTTGTATATCACCATCAAAGGCAAGGGTGGACACGCAGCGGCGCCCCACCTGACAGTAGATACGATCCTGGTGGCCTCTCACCTCGTAGTGGCCCTGCAGCAGATCATCAGCCGCCGCCGGAATCCCTTGTCACCCTCCGTATTATCCATTACCTCCGTACAGGGAGGACACACCACCAATGTGATCCCCAGCGAAGTCAGGCTCATGGGTACCTTCCGGGCAATGGATGAGGAATGGCGTTTCCGGGCGCATGAGCTGATCCGCCGGCAGGCGACAGAGCTGGTGCACAGCATGGGGGCAGACATCGACCTGCACATCGACGTTGGCTATCCCATGGTTTATAATAATGAAGCCCTGGATCAGGTGGCAAGGGCCACGGCAGGACAATTCATTGGAAAAGACAACGTTTTGGAGACGGAGGTGAGGCTGGGAGCAGAAGATTTCGGGTATTACACCCGCCAGATCCCGGGTTGTTTCTACCGTCTTGGGGTCATGAACGTAGAAAAAGGGATTACTTCGGGCGTCCATACACCGACCTTCAATATTGATGAATCCGCCATCGGCATCGGGGTGGGAATGATGGCCTGGCTGGGCAGCCAGGTGGAGTTCGGCTAACAGCACCCGGGTCCGACGGCCGTGATTAACAGCATTTTCGTATTTTGCACCGATTCCAGACCGGCATCGCGGGCCGCCTGGGACCAATATTCCAATATGCAAAAAAAACAGCTCCGCAAGGAGCAGGCGCTTGAATACCATTCCAAAGGACGACCGGGTAAGATCGAGGTCGTGCCTACCAAAGAGGCGAAGACCCAACGGGATCTCTCCCTGGCCTATTCCCCCGGGGTCGCAGAACCTTGCAAGGAGATCCATAAAAATACTGACGACGTTTATAAATATACTGCCAAAGGCAACCTTGTGGCCGTGATCAGCAATGGAACAGCCGTGCTGGGATTGGGTGACATCGGTCCTGAGGCCTCCAAACCCGTAATGGAAGGAAAGGGCGTATTGTTCAAAATATTCGCCGACATCGATGTATTCGATATCGAGATCAAGGAAAAGGATCCCGAAAAATTTGTGCAGATCGTCAGGGCGCTGGAACCTACTTTCGGCGGCATCAATCTGGAAGATATCAAGGCGCCGGAATGCTTCTACATTGAACAGCAGCTCAGGGATTCCCTCAAGATCCCGGTAATGCACGATGATCAGCATGGTACAGCCATCATTAGCAGCGCGGCCCTGCTGAACGCCCTCGAATTACAGAAAAAGAAGATCGACAAGGTACGCTTTGTCGTCAATGGCGCAGGGGCGGCAGCCATGGCCTGCGTCAAGCTTTATGCTGCCCTGGGAGCTAAGTACGAGAATTTTATCCTGTTCGATAAGGATGGCGTCCTGCACCAGGGACGTACGGACCTGGACGAAGAAAAAAGAAAATTCGCCATCAAGGCAGCAGACTGCACATTGGACAAAGCCATGAAAGACGCTGATGTGTTCGTAGGGCTCAGCGTCGGCAATGTAGTGACAGCAGAAATGGTAAAGTCCATGGCCAGGCGGCCTATCATCTTTGCCCTGGCCAACCCCGACCCCGAGATAGGTTATGAAGTAGCGACAGCGGTCAGGGATGATATCATCATGGCCACCGGAAGGAGCGATTACCCCAACCAGGTGAACAATGTGCTGGGCTTCCCTTTTATCTTCCGGGGCGCCCTGGATGTTCGTGCCACACAAATCAACGAAGCCATGAAACTGGCCGCCGTACAGTCGCTGGCCAATCTGGCAAAGACAGCCGTACCGGACATCGTAAACATGGCCTACAACGAAAAGAACATCGTATTCGGCCCCACCTATATCATCCCCAAACCATTGGACCCCCGGCTCCTGTCTACTGTAGCGCCCGCTGTAGCCCGCGCTGCCATGGACAGCGGCGTAGCCCAGACCTCCATCGATAATTGGGATACCTATGCCATCGAGCTCAATCGCCGGCTTGGTCTGGACAATCAGCTGGTTCGGGTATTGGGCACCAAGGCGCGCAGCGAGCCCAGGCGACTGGTGTTTGCGGAAGCAGACAACCTTAAGATCCTCAAGGTGGCGCAGATCCTCCATGACGAGGGAGTAGCCTATCCCATGCTGCTGGGTGATGAAAAAAAGATACGCCATATGGCTGCCGCTAACCAGATCGATCTGGAAGGCCTGCCCATCATCAACCCTCACAGCGATCAATACGAAGAACAAAGAAAACGTTTCAGCGAGATATTCTTTGCCAAACGCGGGCGCAGAGGCTTTAACAAATACGAGTCCATGAAGGTCATGCGCGACCGGAACTATTTTGGTTGCATGATGGTGGAGACGGGTGAGGCAGATGCCATGATATCAGGATTGACAAAGAACTACCCCGATACGATCCGTCCTGCCCTGCAGGTCATCGGTACGGAAGATGGCGTTCAGAAGATCGCAGGCATGTACCTGCTGCTGACAAAAAAGGGACCCTTGTTTATGGCCGATACGACGGTGAACTTCAACCCCACGGCGGAAGAGCTGGCGGATATTACCTTGTTGACGGCCCGGGCAGTGCAGAACTTCAATCTTACTCCCCGCATCGCCATGCTAAGCTATTCCAACTTTGGCACGAGCGACTCGCCGGAAGCCCGCCTGGTAGCGGAAGCGCGCAGGATCGTAAAAGAGCGCAATCCGTCTCTTATCGTCGATGGGGAGATGCAGGCCAGCGTCGCTCTGAACAATGAGCTGATCAAGGAGAACTATCCTTTCAGCGAGCTGGTGGACCAGGAAGTGAATACGCTGATCTTCCCCAATCTGGCGGCAGGCAACGTAGCGTACAACCTTTTGAAGGAAGTAGGGGGAGCGGACGCCATCGGGCCCATTCTGCTGGGATTGAAAAAACCTGTCCATGTCCTGCAGCTGGGTAGCTCCGTCCGTCAGATCTACAACATGGCCCTGGTAGCTGTCGTGGACGCCCAGATCAAATGCAAGGGTTCCGTCTCTGCGGAAGAGGAGATGAAAAAAGCGCCCTGGTGGAAGAGAGGAAAAAATAAATAATTTATATTTTCATTCATGAGTTTTTTTACAGAGTTTGGCCGATACCTGCTTATGCTGAAAGGAATGTTCTCCAGACCCGAGAATGGCAAGATGTACTGGAAAGAATTCATGCATCAATGTTCGGAGATTGGGATTGGCTCACTGGGCATCGTAGTGATCATTTCCGTCTTCATGGGAGCCGTGTCCACCCTGCAAACAGCCTATCAGCTGGTCAGCCCTTTTATTCCCCTGTCCACTATCGCACAGATAGTCCGGGATACCGTGATCCTGGAATTTTCTCCCACCCTCGTCTGTATCGTGCTGGCCGGCGTTGTCGGTAGCAAGATCGCCAGCGAATTGGGAAATATGCGTGTCAGCGAGCAGATCGATGCATTGGAGATCATGGGTATCAATACCAAGACCTACCTCATCCTTCCCAAGCTGCTGGCTGCCATCGTTGTTATACCCATGCTGGTAGTCATCTCCGCCTGCCTGGGTATCTATGGAGGCCGGCTGGCAGGCACCATGACAGGTATTTTGTCCGGTGCAGCCTTCGACAAAGGCCTGCACCAGTTCTTCAAACCCTATAATGTGTTCTTCGCTTTGGCGAAGGCGTATACTTTCGCCTTTATCATCTCCAGCATCCCCGCCTATTATGGCTATTATGTACAGGGAGGGGCGCTCGAGATCGGAAGGGCAAGCACCAAGTCAGTGGTGGTGAGCTGCGTATTGGTGCTGTTTGCGGATTATTTGCTCGCTGCCTTGTTGTTGTAAGTCCATGCCTCAGGCGCGATAAGGACATGTTCCATAAAATCGTACAATGATAGAAGTAAAAAATATACGGAAAGGATTTGGAGATAAGGTTGTCATCAATGATGTAAGCGCCGTCTTCCAGACAGGCAAATGCAATCTCATCATCGGCACCAGCGGCAGCGGTAAGACCGTGCTGATGAAATGCCTCGTAGGCCTTTTTGAGCCGGACAGCGGTGAGATATCCTATGACGGACAGAATTTCTCCGAAATGTCGGATGAGCAGCGTAAGGAGCTTCGCCGCAGCATCGGCATGCTTTTTCAGGGATCGGCCCTCTTCGACAGCATGACGGTGGAGCAGAACGTCATGTTCCCGCTGGATATGTTTACAAAGGATAGCTATTCCGAAAAGCTCAAGCGTGTCAACGAGGTATTGGAGAGAGTGAATCTGAAGGACGCCAATAAAAAATTTCCTGCCGAAATATCCGGGGGTATGAAAAAGAGGGTGGGCATCGCACGCGCCATCGTGCTCAATCCTAAGTATCTCTTCTGCGATGAGCCCAATTCGGGTCTGGACCCACAGACCTCGCTCCTCATAGACAAGCTTATCAAAGAGATCACGACGGAGTATAATATCACTACGGTTGTGAATACCCATGACATGAACAGCGTAATGGAGATAGGCGATAATATCATCTATATGTACCAGGGACTGAAGGAATGGGAAGGAAGCAATAAACAGATCATCTTTAGTAAGAACCAACGTCTCAATGATTTTATATTTGCTTCAGAATTCCTGCAGGAAGCCAAGGAGATGCGGATACTGGAAATACAGGGAAAGATCGATAAGGACGGGAATATAAAATAGAAATATATGAACAAGTACCTTTTTCTCGCAGTCGTACTGTTTTTAGCCAACGCTGCTTTTGCACAGAATACGTTTACCCTGAAGAGCAGTGACATCGGCGGCCAGGCTACCAACAAACAATTTTTTAATGGATTCGGATGTCATGGGGAGAATATTTCTCCTGAGCTGTCCTGGTCGAATGCTCCAGCCGGCACTCAAAGCTTTGCCGTGACCATCTATGACAAAGATGCCCCCACGGGCAGCGGCTTCTGGCATTGGGTAATCTTTAATATTCCAGCAAATGTGACGGAATTGAAGTCCGACGCAGGGAATCTTTCTAAAAACCTTTCTCCCGCAGGTTCGATACAGAGTATCACCGACTTTGGCCAGCCGGGCTACGGTGGTCCCTGCCCTCCCCCGGGCCCTATTCACGAATACCTGATCACCGTATATGCGCTGAAAACCAAGCTGAACCTGGATAAAAACACGGGCGCTCCCCTGGTTGGCTTCAATATCAACGCCAATACCATCGCCAAGGCATCCATCGTCATGTATGCACAGCAATAACGGACACTGGCCCCGGTCGCCAGTCATTATCACCCGCAACGGCCGCCCATCGTTTGCAGAGCGGACCTACGGTCCGCTGGCCGAAGACCCATCATTAGCGGTGCTCCGGGAATGGGTTATTTTTTAGTCAAGCCATAACCGGAGCATAACATTAATGGGGTTTTTCCAATTTTCCCCCTAAATTTGCCCACCGATTATAACCTATACCACAATGGCAATCTTAGTTGACAAAAACTCCAGGATCATCGTACAGGGCTTTACAGGAACAGAAGGGACCTTTCACGCAACACAAATGATCGATTATGGCACGCAAGTGGTGGGTGGTGTAACACCGGGTAAAGGTGGCAACACCCATATCGATCGCCCTGTGTTCAATACGGTGTCCGATGCTGTCAAAGCTACCCAGGCCAACGTATCCATCATCTTCGTACCCCCGGCATTCGCCGCCGACGCGATCATGGAAGCTACAGAAGCCGGCATCGGGCTGGTGGTTTGTATCACGGAAGGCATTCCTGTACAGGATATGGTAAAAGCTAAGAACTATCTGCAGGGCAAAAAGACCCGTCTTATCGGCCCCAATTGTCCGGGCGTGATCACAGCCGGAGAATGTAAAGTAGGCATCATGCCTGGCTTTGTCTTCAAAAAAGGGAATATCGGCATCGTCAGCAAGTCCGGAACACTGACCTACGAGGCAGCCGACCAGGTAGCCAAGGCGGGCTTGGGTATTTCCACGGCCGTGGGCATCGGCGGCGACCCCATCATCGGGACGCCTACCAAAGAAGCCGTAGAATTGCTGATGAACGATCCCGGGACGGAAGGCATCGTCATGATAGGTGAAATTGGTGGCAGCATGGAGGCCGAAGCCGCACAATGGATCAAGGCCAATTCCCGCAAGCCGGTAGTAGGTTTCATCGCCGGCCAGACAGCTCCTCCCGGAAGAAGGATGGGTCATGCAGGCGCCATCATCGGCGGTGCGGATGATACTGCCGCAGCCAAGATGAAGATCATGGCGGAATGTGGTATACACGTCGTACAAAGCCCCGCCGACATCGGGGCCACGATGGCAAAAGTCATAAAGAAATAAGTTATTGGTCCTATATAAAAGCCCGGCCGGCCACAGGCCGGCTCTTAAATTAGATTTCACAAAGCAAAAAAGGTCCGCTCTCGCGGGCCTTTCTTATTGTTTGATGGCCGAATCTTTTATCTGCGCCCGTGGCTCCTATGATGCATCTTCCGATGATGATGTTTCACCTTATGATGCATTTTATGACGCGGGGCTTTCTTAAACTCTTTCTTCATCTCATGACGGCCCACTACTTCATGACGGGGTTTGTTGTTAAACTCGGAAGCAACAGTTCCCTGCGCCTGAGATACACCGGCAAACAGCAGGCCGGCGGCAATGAGTATTGTAAATTTAGTGTTCATGATCTTTGCTTTTTTAATTGTTTAGGAACAAATCGTTCTTGTATATAAGAACGTAGCAGGGTCCTTCTGTTTATTTTCGATAAGTTATACCTATGTTAAAAGGGGGGAAGTTTATGTAATAGCTTTATTTCCTACATCTTATCTTTAACAAGTAACTTTAAAAAAGTTTTCTCCTATGACCATCAAATGTCCTGCCTGGGTGATTATAATTATCAGTTGCTGCTGCCTGTTACCCTTATCTTCCATAGCCCAACAAAAATCCGACAACTATACAGCCGCGTGGAAAAAAGTAGACTCGCTGGTAATAAAAGGTCTGGCCAAATCTGCTCAGGAACAGGTAAATCTTATCTATACCCGTGCCCGCCGGGAAAAAAATGAACCCCAGATCATCAAGGCATTGATCTATCGCACCGGCTTGCAGGAAAATACACAGGACAATGGTATTGCTGCCTCCATAACGGACCTGGAAAAGGAGATACAGGATGCTGCACAGCCTGCCCGTTCCATCCTCCAGAACATTCTGGCAAATAAGTATTGGACATATCTGCAACAACACCGCTATCAGCTTTATGGCCGTACCGCTACAAAAGACTTTAAAAAAGAGAATATAGACACCTGGGGCCCGGAAGACCTGCATAAAAAAATAGATGAGCTGTTCATGGCCTCCCTTCAAAATGAAAAGCTACTGATAGCTACTCGCCTGGATACCTATGACGCTATCCTTATAAAAGGTAATGTCCGCGCTCTGCGGCCTACCTTGTTCGACTTGCTGGCAAATAACGCTTTGGATTATTTCGAGACGGATGAGCGGGACCTGAACCGCCCTGCATATGCTTTTGAGATTGACGACCAGGCCGCATTTGCAGATGCAGGCGTCTTTGCACAGCACAGATTTAAGACATCCGACTCGCTCTCCCTGCATTACAGGGCCTTGTTATTGCAGCAACGTCTTATTGCGCTGCATCTGGATGATGCAAAGCCGGATGCCTTGCTGGATATCGATCTCCGGCGGCTACGATTCGTGCATGCCTATTCCACCATCGAAAACAAAGATGAGCAATACATGCGGACCTTACAACGCATCACTGCTCACTGGGGACAGCTGCCCGCCGCATCCGAAGCCTGGTTCCTGCAAGCGGAGCAGTACGCCAATGATGCCGCCAGTTACGATCCCATTAAGGACACCGCCGGACATTACGGATATGTAAAAGCAAAAGAGATCTGCGATAAGGTGGTGACGCAAAAGGATAGCAGCGAAGGCAAGGTACATTGTCTGCAGCTCCTGAATCAAATAAAGGAAAAGTCATTGAGCCTGTTGATAGAGAATGTGAATATGCCGGGCGAGCCCATGCGCGTGCTGGTGTCATGGCGTAATGTTCCCCGGCTTTATGGCAGGATCGTACGTGTCGATCGTACCGCGGCAGAAATTATGAGCGACATATACCTGGAAGGCGCCTGGCAAAAGATAGTACGGTTGCCTCTCCAACGGTCCTTTGTACAGCCATTGCCTGCGACGGGCGATTACCAGACCCATCGTACCGAGATAAAGATCGATGCCCTGCCCCCAGGCCAATACGCCCTGATAGCCTGCTCCGACTCTTCTTTCCGGGTGGGTAAGCAGGTAATGACAATGGCCCATTTTTATGTGAGCGCCATAGCATATATCAATAAAGGACCGGATTATTTCGTCCTCCACCGGGAGAAAGGACAACCCCTGCCCCGGGCCACCGTACAGGCATGGAGCCAGAAATACGACTATAAGGCGCGTAAATACATTTACACGCGCGACGAATCGTATCAGACGGATGAGCATGGTCATTTCCGGCTGAAAAAAAGACCCGATACTTACTCCAATGATCTTGCGTTGGAGATCACCGCCGGTGCCGATCATCTTTTCATCGACAGAAGACGTTCTCTGGGCTGGGTGTATTCCTATAAGGAAGCACCCATCACCGACAGCTTGAAATATGAGAGAGACAACCTGCGTACCTTTTTCTTCATGGACAGATCCATCTACCGTCCCGGGCAAACCGTCTACTTCAAAGGAATGATCATCACCCGTGATCTTGCTACACACATTGCCAAAATATTGCCCTCCTTCCGGACAAAAGTGATACTGTACGATGCCAACGGTAGTAAAGTGGATTCCCTGGAAGTGACGACCAATGAATACGGCTCCTATCACGGTAATTTCCGGCTGCCTTCCAATTTGCTGAATGGACAGTTCAGGATTATGGATGATTCTACAAAACAGGGACAGTCTTTTTCTGTGGAGGAATATAAGCGGCCACGGTTCTATGTGTCTTATGATACCCTTCGGGGAGCCTACAGGGTGGGGGACACTATCCGTGTAAAAGGCGCTGCCAAAGCCTATGCAGGAAACGCCATCGACGGCGCCATGGTAAAGTATCGGGTCGTACGGGAAACAAGGTATCCCTGCTATGACTGCCGGCCTTTGTGGGGAGGGCCTCGCCGTACTTCGGCGTCCCAGGAGATCGCTCATGGAACTGCCACGACAAACGCCAACGGAGGATTTACCATTGTCTTCCCTGCTATACCTGACAAGAGCATCGGTAAAGAAGGGGATCCCATATTTACCTACAATATCTCGGCTGATATAACGGATATCAATGGAGAGACCCGTAGCGAATCCACCCAGGTCCAGGCAGGATACAAGACACTGGTACTATCGATAGACATGCCCGCAGGCAAAGAGCTTCCTAGTGACAGCCTCCGCACACTGCTGATCAACGCCGCCAATCTGAATGGAACTCCGGAACCGGTCCAGGTAAATGTGACGATGCAGGCGCTAAAAGCGCCCGACCGGCTGATAAGGGAAAGAGAATGGGAAAGACCCGACCAGTTCGTTATGAACAGGGAAGAATACCTCCGTTATTTTCCCCATGATCAGTACGACGACGAGAACAATATGCAAACATGGGAAAGGACCAGCCAGGTCTATGCACAAACAGATACCACCGGCAAAGTGATGACCATTCCCAAAGAGAAAAGGTTGTTCCCGGGTTGGTATATAGTGGAAGCATCGGCCAAAGACAAATATGGGCAGACAGTAAAGACAGCCGGTTACATCCATTTGTACGACAGTCGTACGGGCGATCCTGGCTATCCGAAGTACAGCTGGGCCTCTCACAATGGGACTACCGCACAGCCGGGAGATAAAATAAAGGTGAATGTCGGCTCTTCCGCGGAGAATGTATTTGTCATTCGAAATGTGGAAAAGACATCCGACACGGACAGCAGTAAGATGGGCTTCCTTTCAGTGGATAAGGGCAGCAGGAGCGTGGAATTCCCCGTCACGGAGGCTGACAGAGGCGGCTTCGGCATTTTCGACGTGTTTGTAAAGGACAATCGTTTCTTCAGCCGCCAGTATGATGTGGATGTCCCCTGGAGGAACAAGGAGCTTAGTATACAGTATGACACCTGGCGCGACAAGGTCCTGCCTGGCAGTGAAGAAAAATGGAAGGTCACGATCAAAGGCCAGCGTACGGACAAGGTGACGGCAGAAGTGCTCGCCGCCATGTACGATGCATCGCTGGATCAGTTTAAACCCCATCGCTGGTCCACCCCCGACCTCTACCCCGATTTTTATCCGAAATATAAATGGCAGGGCGATGCGTGTTTTAGTGCCGCTCGCTCTGAAGAAGCTTATTTCGACCAGACGGTATATATTCCGTTCGAAAAGGAATATGACAGGTTGATCACCATGGACGATGCCAGCTCATATAGGGGAAATAAGGTCATGTTCACGGTTTCGAGGGCAGGAATAGCCGATGACGCAGCGATGGCAGCGCCCAAAGCTTATTCGCTGGCGAACGGTGTCGCCCGCGAACAGAATCTCATACGAGTAAAGGGATCAGACATGTATCTACACGCAGACACAATGAAGAAAGAAGCCGCTAGTGGATATTTTGATTTCACCGCCGCCCCTCCCCCTGCCCCCAACGAGTCTGCCCCCGAATCCGTCCAGATCCGCAAAAACTTTTCCGAAACCGCCTTCTTCTTCCCCGACCTCCACACGGACGACTCGGGTAGCGTCAGCTTCTCCTTCACCGTGCCGGAAGCCCTCACCCGCTGGAAAGCTATGATCCTGGCTCATACAAAAGACCTGGCATTCGGCTACTCCGAAAAATCCATCGTGACGCAAAAACAGCTGATGGTACAGCCCAACCTCCCACGCTTCCTCCGCGAAGGGGATAGAATGGAGATTGGCGTCAAAGTGGTCAACCTCTCCGACTCGGAGATGACGGGACAGATCGAGCTGCAATTGACAGACCCCACCACGGGACAGACGGCCGATGGGATCTTCAGCAATCGGCAGGCAAACCAATACTTCACCGTAGCCGCCGGCCAAAGCTCCGTCGTGGGCTTTCCCATCGACATACCCTATCAATACAACCGACCCCTTACCTATCGCATAATAGCCCGGTCCAAAACCTACAGCGATGGAGAAGAAGCAGCCCTGCCCGTGGTCAGCAACCGCATGCTGGTGACGGAAAGCCTCCCGCTCAACATGCCGGGGGATGGCACAAAAGAATTTCACTTTGAAAAATTGCTGCACAGCGACAGCAGCGAGACCCTGAACCACCATGCTCTGACGGTGGAGTTTACCTCCAATCCGGCCTGGTATGCAGTGCAGGCGCTGCCCTACCTGATGGAATATCCTTATGAATGCGCCGAGCAAACATTCAATAGATTCTATGCAAACGCCCTCGCCGCTACCATCATCCACAGCTCCCCACGTATCCAGGCCATATTCGACAAATGGAGGACGACAGATACAGCCGCCCTGCTGAGCAACCTGGAAAAGAACCAGGAACTGAAGTCAGTGCTCTTGGAGGAGACACCCTGGGTACTGCAGGGCAAAAGCGAGTCGCAGCAGAAACAGCATATTGCTTTGCTGTTCGATATGGCACGTATGAGCAGAGAGCTCGAGTCCTCGCTGACAAAGATCCGGCAGATGCAATCCTCCAATGGCGGATTTGTCTGGTTCAAGGGCGGACCCGACGATCGCTATATCACACAATATATCCTCACCGGCATTGGACGGCTGCAAAAGCTGAATGCCATTCCATCCACCATGATGGGAAAAGTGCAGGACATCGTCAAGGCAGCCCTGCCCTATCTGGATGAAAAGATCAAGAAGAATTACGAAGAGATCCTTCGGCAAAAAAAGCCTCTGCCCTCATCCAAAAAGACCCTTCCCATATTGATCGGCGAACTGCCCGTAGATTACCTCTACATGCGTAGCTTTTTTCCTCAGTATGGCATTTCCGGCGGCGTATTGCCTGCCGTCTCTTATTTCCGTAAGCAGGTGCAACAGCAGTGGCTGCAATACAGTAAATATATGCAGGGAATGATCGCGCTGGCGCTCTTCCGTACCGGGGACGTGCAGACGGCTAAGAACATCATCGCTTCACTGAAAGAAACCGCCATCCGGGACGAGGAAAAAGGCATGTATTGGAAAGGCATGGAAGGCGGCTATTACTGGTGGGAGGCGCCCATCGAAACACAGTCTCTGCTGATAGAGGCATTCCACGAAATAGCCAATGCTCCCAAAGACGAGGCCGCGCTGAAAACATGGCTCCTCCGGCAAAAACAAACCCATAGCTGGTCGACCACCAAGGCAACGGCCGATGCCTGCTACGCGCTGCTAGCAGGTTCCAATTGGCTTACAGTAGAGAGAAGTGTCGATATCCGCCTGGGTAATAAAACCGTCTCGTCCGACGAAACCACCACCGAGGCCGGTACCGGCTATTTCAAGCAGGTCGTGGACGGCGCCCGTGTCCAACCTTTCATGGGCAATATCACGGTGACGATGAAGACCCGGGCCGCCGCCCCGATTGATCAGTCCGCAGCTGTCCCCTCCGCCTTGCCCGCCTGGGGAGCCGTATACTGGCAATATTTCGAGAACCTGGACAAGATCACCGCCGCAGACAATACAAAGGCTCCCCTGCGGCTGGTGAAGAAACTGTTCATCGAAAAAAATACGGATCGTGGTCCCGTCCTGGAACCCGTAGCCGAGAACGGTGTTCTGCATCCCGGCGACAAAGTAAAAGTGCGGATCGAGCTGCGTTCCGACCGTGACCTCGAGTACGTACACATGAAGGACATGCGCGCATCCTGTATGGAACCCGCGAACGTGCTTAGCCAGTACAAATGGCAGGGAGGGCTGGGATATTACGAGAGCACCAAGGATGCCAGCACAGACTTCTTTTTCGCCAGCCTTCCCAAAGGGACCTATGTTTTTGAATATCCTCTTTTCGTGGGACAGAAAGGCAACTTCAGCAATGGAGTGACGAGCATCGAATGTATGTATGCACCTGAGTTCGGATTCCATAGCGAAGGCATCCGGGTGAATGTAGAGGAGGTCACACCATGATAAAGGATGTATTGGTAATAGGTCAGGGCATTTGCGGGACCTTTCTCACCTGGTGGCTGGAACAGAGAGGCCTCTCCTTTGTCGTCATCGATGAGGACAGACCGGCTACCGCCTCCCGCGCAGCAGCGGGGCTTATCAACCCGGTAACAGGACGACGGATGGTAAAGACCTGGATGATCGACGAGCTCCTGTCTTTCGCAGAAGAGGCATACGCCGCCATCAGCGGGGAATTACAGATAAGCTGTCTCAAGCCCGCCAGGCTCATCGATTTCTTCCCCACCGCCCAGATGCGGCTGGCCTTTCTTAAAAGGCTGGAAGAAGACCCGCAATACCTCGGGCTGCCTGCTGACGAGCAGGCCTGGAATGCGCAATTCCGATATGATCTTGGCTATGGCATGATCACTCACTGCTATCTGGCAGACCTGCCCAGCCTCCTGCCCGCGTATCGCCGCCGTCTTTTGCAGCAGGATGCCTTACGTCCCATCGCCTTCAATCCCGCCGCTCTCACCGTGGAGGCAGATCAGGTTCGATACGAAGATATCATCGCCCGCCACATTATCTTTTGCGATGGCATCGAATGCTTTCATAGCCCTTTCTTCTCCCGGCTGCCTTTCGCACCCAATAAAGGAGAAGCATTGATCCTGGATATCCCGGATTGGCCGCAAAGCCTTGCCCCCTCAGACCCCGTCAACATCTTCAAAAAAGGTATGACACTCGCTCCCTGGAAAGATGGACTGTTCTGGGTCGGCTCATCCTATGAATGGTCCTTCATCAATTCCGACCCCACCGAAGCGTTCCGGCAAAAGACCGAAGCCCTGCTCAGGGACTGGCTAAAACCTTCCTTCCGTATCCTCGACCACATCGCCTCCGTCCGCCCCGCTACCCTGGAACGCCGCCCCTTCGTTGGCTTCCATCCCCTGCATCCCACCGTCGGCATCCTCAATGGCATGGGTACAAAAGGCTGCTCGCTGGCTCCGTATTTTGCCCATCAGCTCGTGGAGCATATGGTAAATGGAAAGCCCGTCCGGCCCGATGCGGATGTAAGGAGATTTACAAAAATTTTGAGTAGGTAAAAATTACTGCGCCACCTTCCTTACCGCAGGCTCCATCCGGCGTATAATAGTCGTATTCCCCGTACCCGTAAAATTCAACGGGTCCTGGTTGAGCACACGCGACATAGCCTCATACAGCTCCGGCAGCTCCTGCCTGAATAGCATGGCATTCTCAAAGAACACTTCTACCGCCACCGCCCAGAACTCATGATAATTGGTAGCCGCATAGTCGCCCAATAAATTTTTAGCACCGCCCTGCATGGAAGTAAAAATAGGACGGGCCACCTTGGAGAAATTATGAAACTCTTTTTTAAAATGTTTGTCCTCTTCCGTCCGGGTGACAAAATTGACATACGCAAGAGCATGCCCCATCTCATGTAAACCTACGTTACAATTGGGAGTCAGCCCGGAGATCCCTTTGATAAAATTATCCCAGGAAAGATAAATGCCCGTCTGATCCACATGCCCCATAAAAGGGCGGGAATAGAATCCATAATGATAATCGTCCCTCAATATGAAGATATCATCGAAGTAGCTAAGCTTGAATGTCTCCAATCCAAAAGTAAGCTGAACAGCCGCCGCACTGACCAAAATAGGCATTTCGGCATTTTGCTCCACTTCTATGTAATGGAAGTTCTTGGAATGCTGAAACTGATAGGTTCGGAACAGGAACTTCCGCTGCTCTTCAAGATTCAGCCTGTTATAGTATTTAAGATGACGGGATACTACGGAATGATAAAAGGTCTCTGCCGCAACGAAGCGTTTATATTGATGCCTGGTGTAGAGGCGCTGGAAAAGCAAGGTCACCGGGCGGTTGAGGAGAAGTATTCCCAGTACCAATGCAATAATGACAACGATTTCCATAAGGTTCCATTTTTCTTTGTGACTTTTCAAGAAACGATCGATAGCACAATCGGGCCTTACATCGGTGTTGGATACGGCATCTATGGCTTTCAGAGTGGTGCTGTACGCAATGAGGAAAACCTAGGCGGGTTAATCAAGAGGAAATGAATCATTACGGATTGTTGACAAGATAGAAATAATATTTAATAATCAAAAGCCCTGTGGAGATGTTTTCGTTAATTTTTAACAGTCTTCTGACTATCAGGCGATTGCGAGGGCATCCAGGGATGATCCGTCGCTTAGGAACTCCATGTCGATGATCTTGCGGGGAGTGAGGGGGTCCTGGTTGAGCAGGATACACAGTCCCCGATACAGCTCGGGCAGCTGTTTTTTAAAAGCATGGGACTTTTCAAAAAAGGTCTCGACGCTCACCGCCCAGAACTCGTGGTAATTGGTGGCGGCATAAGGGTCCAGCACCGTTGTCTCGCCGGCCTGCATCTTCTCGAACACGGGACGTGCGACTTCTGAAAAGTCCTTGAACTTATTATGAAAGCTGTCGTCCTTTCCCTCCTCCACGGTGAAATTGACATACGCAAGGGCATGGGCCATCTCATGCAGCCCGACATTCTGCCCATCCGTATAATCCGTGAACTCCCGGATGAAATTGCTCCAGGAAAGATAAATGCCATCCTCGCTGACATGCCCCTCGAAAGGCATATTATATAGCCCAAACCGGTAATTCTCCCTCAGTATATAGATGGTCTTGAAATAGTCCAGGTGATAATTCTCCAGCCCGAAGGTAAGCTGCACCGCAGCGGCGCTGATAAGCAAAGGCATTCTCTCTTCCTGCTCGACATCGATGTATTCGAACTCCTTAGCCTCCATGAAGTTGAGTACCCGGCGGAGGAACCTGTCCCGCACCGTGTCGTCGAGACTTTTATAGTAGGGATTGTATTGCGATAGGATGCTGTCGAACTCCCAGTGCCTGTCATCATAGATACGTGTCACCTTGGCCGCCCTTATCCATCGGATAACCCAGCGACCCAGGCGGGCCAGCACAAAAACAGCTATAACCAGGCCTATTATAAGGGTAATTTCGGTCAACGTACGCATACACCCGAAAAATACAGTTTTTTATTAATCCTGCAACTTCCAGGCCCTGTCTCCACAGCATTGTGCATATTTTTCCCCCTCTAAGGGGTATGGGACAGCGTTTTAAAGTACCTTTGCCCCTCTTCCGGGAGGCTAAATAGGCTCCAAAGGCGAGAGGCAAACCTGGAACGGGCCGGAAGCTCGTTTCTCGGACACAGAACGAGCCGGAGGCTCGTTGTCCAAAGGACGATCATAAGACCGTTCCGGAAAACGGGCTGAATTTCTGGAGGCTCGTTTTCCGGGTATTACTAATTGAAAAAATAGAAGGATGTATAGGACGCATACTTGTGGCGAATTAAGAAAGGATCATATCGGAATCACCGTCACGCTGGCCGGCTGGGTGCAGACGGTGCGTAAATTTGGAAGCATTACATTTATCGACCTCCGCGACCGCTATGGCATCACCCAGATGCTGTTCGGAGAAGAATTGAATAAGGCTTTGACAGAAAACCCTCCGGGACGTGAATACGTCCTGCAGGTAAAAGGTCTGGTATCCGAAAGGACCAATAAAAATCCCAATATACCAACGGGGGACATCGAGATAAAGGTGGGATCGTTCACCATTTTGAATAAGTCTGTCACCCCTCCCTTTACCATCCAGGATGATACGGACGGTGGCGACGACCTGCGGATGAAATTCCGGTACCTGGATCTCCGGCGCAATGCGGTAAAAAGGAACCTCGAGCTTCGGTATGCCGTCAACAGGGCAGCCCGCAACTTTCTGCATGAGCAACAGTTCATGGACATCGAGACTCCTTTTCTTATCAAATCCACCCCCGAAGGAGCCCGGGATTTTGTCGTGCCCTCCCGTATGAACCCGGGACAATTCTACGCCTTGCCGCAATCTCCGCAAACCTTCAAGCAGCTGCTCATGGTCAGCGGCTATGACCGGTACTACCAGGTAGTAAAATGTTTCCGGGATGAGGACTTAAGAGCGGACAGGCAACCGGAATTTACCCAGATAGACTGTGAAATGAGCTTTGTGGAACAAGAAGATATCCTCAATATGTTCGAAGGGATGATCAGGCATATCTTCAAAGCCGTAAAGGACATCGACTATACGGAAAAAGTGGAACGCATGACATGGGAACAGGCCATGTGGGAATATGGCAATGACAAGCCGGACGTAAGATTCGGCATGAAGCTGGCTAATTTAAAGTCCGCCTTCCAGCTGGGTGGCAAGATTACTGCACAAGGTGAACTAATCAACGGAGCCGGATTCGGCGTCTTCGATAATGCTGAGACCGTTCTTGCCATTGCAGTGCCGGGCTGCAGTGAATACACCCGCAAGCAGACGGACGAGCTCACGGAATGGGTCAAACGTCCGCAGATAGGCATGCAGGGGCTGGTATTTATCAAGTATAATACAGATGGTACGCTGAAGAGCAGCGTAGATAAATTCTATAATGAAGAGAAGCTGAAAGCCATCGCGGCAGCGGCAGGAGCCGGACCGGGGAGCCTGGTATTGATCCTGGCAGGCCGGGAGGAAAGGACGCGAAAAGCTACCAGCGAGCTGCGGTTGGAAATGGGCCGGCGGCTGGGGCTTCGGAAAGAAAATGAGTTCAAGCTGCTCTGGGTACTGGACTTTCCCCTGTTCGAATACGCCGAGGAGGACAATCGCTGGGTGGCGAGACATCACCCCTTCACCTCTCCAAAGCCTTCAGACATTAAGATCATGATAGACAATGATCCCGTCATCAGCAATGCAGAAAAATACCTGGAGCATCCCTATTCCAACATCAAGGCCAATGCCTATGATATGGTATTGAACGGGAATGAGATTGGCGGCGGCTCCATCCGTATTTATCAACGTGAATTGCAGGAGAAAATGTTTGCGGCATTGGGCATGAGCCAGGAGGAAGCCCTGCATAAGTTCGGGTTCCTGCTGGGAGCCTTTGAATATGGCGCCCCTCCTCATGGAGGGATTGCCTTCGGGTTCGACAGGCTTTGCGCTATTCTTGGAGGCAGCGAGAGCATCCGTGACTTTATCGCCTTCCCCAAGAACAACAGCGGCAGAGATGTGATGCTGGATGCCCCCAGCACCATCGATGACAAACAATTGGATGAGCTGTGCATTGCGATAAAGGGGGTGGATCATGAATAAGATATTGAAGATAGCCACCGTACTGACCTGGATCAATATGATCGTTTGGATATTTGTCAGCTTGATTGGATTGTTGATTGCATTGGCCGCCGGACTGGCCGGCCTCGTAGTCCTCATTCTTCCCAGCGCGGTCGTATTGCACAGCTATGCATCCTTCCAGCTGCAAAAAAGCATCCGGAACCCGGCCATTCCGCTGAATCGCCAGACGCCAACCGGCATCCGTTTCATTGGTTTTGTTGCACTTTTCGTCGGTATCACGCTGCTTGTTCAGGGTATCAGCACCGTCACTCAGCCGCATACTTATCTGAAACAATGGCAGGAGATACAGGATCAAATGAAAATGAAGAAAAGCGACTTTGTTCCCAGCACTCCAATGGTGATCGTGGCGGGCGTTTTTAGCCTCCTCATCGGCCTCTCCGTCGCCGTCAATGTCAACCTCAATTTCCGGCTGCTGCGATGGTATTATTTTCTTCGGAATAACTCCAACGACCGGGAAAAATGAGAGAGGCCAAAGGCGTCTCCTTGCTGTCTTATGGAGCCATTGCGTGCAATGTAGTGCTCTTTGGCATCCTTTGTTACAATATCAATTTCGCCGGCAAAGATGATCTCATCGCATTTTTTATCGTTGGCTTTGGTCTGGTAATGTCCATATTGTATGCCTTACAGCTGATCCTGATAAAAAGATCCTACTATCGCCATCGCACCATCGGCGTCGGCGCCAAAGTCCTTTTACACATCTGCCGGATCATACAGCTGGTGTATTCGCTGATAGGAGCCTTCCTGGTGGCTGCATCTGTCTATAATTCATTCAGGAGAAGATATCCCGTATATACGGACAGCTACGAGTATAAACGCTGGGCGGTCATGGCGGTGATCCTGGTGACAGTAGTAATGAACCTTACCATCTTTTTCAAAGGCTGGCGTTTGTTGAAATTAGTAAAAAGACCATACCTCGAAGAGGTCATGGCCTCCTTCGATTGAGGCGAACCCCTCTCCAGGCAAGCAATGCCGCCACTCCGAGCAACAGCACAACAATGATCAGCACCCGCTCGATCGGTCCCGAATAGTGATCCATCCCTCTTTTTATGCGGCTCTTGCAATCCTCTATATAAATGTATAATCTCGGATACGTGCTGTTTAGTTTCTTCACCTCCTGGAACTTTCCCAGGGCTGCCCTGTAATGCCCCTGGTCAAAAAACTCCACCCCCTGCGCATACAGCCGGGACGACTTGCTGAGCTGCGGTTTGACACCCGCCGAGTCTAAATACTCATCCAGGATGGCGACGGGTACGGCGAAATTCAGCCCTGCCGCCAGCCCACCCGTATTTTCCAGACTGCCAAAAGTGGTAAGCCCCACCACTTCTCCCTTCTCATTACACACCGGCCCCCCGCTGCTACCATGATTGATATTGGCATCCATTTGAATAAGAGGCCACCCCCCCACCGAGTTCTTGACGGCGCTGACGATGCCCGTTGTCAGCGTGGGCTCGATGGCTGATTCCGCAGCCAGAAAATCATTGTTGGTGACGGGACCGGGATAACCATAAACGAACAGCTGTTCCCCCACCCTGGGCAGACTGCTGTCCGCCAGGGTTAGCACAGGCATTTCATGATCGGTGTCGATCTTGAGGATGGCCACGTCCTTTCCAGGCATAGGCTGACCTTTGCCGACAACGGAGGCCGGCTTCTTCTCCGTTCCGGGTCCCTTATCTTCCCTATCGCTGCGGTATACCACATAAACATTCTTTTTCAGACCATACAGGATCATGGAGAACAGGCGGGAGTAAACAGAGGCATAAGTATTGTATAATAAGCTACGCTGCTGCTCGGTAAAAGTGGTGGCCCAGGAACTTTCCAGGGCTGCAATGCTGGCATCCGTGATCTGCTGAAAGGCAGTCAGTATGAACTGACGGCGTATAAAGGCATTGTCCCGCTCGATGAGATGACAGTTCGTCGCCACGTACCCGTCCCCCGTAAGGAAAAATCCCGTACCGATGGCCGTGATCTGTTCGGATTGCTTGATATAGTCGAAAGTGGTCTGGAAGAATCGGGAAGGATTATTATTCATTTCCCGAAGGACAATGTCCAGCTTTTGCTCTGCGGCAACGCCGCCCGCCTGGTCGAGGCGCTGAATGGAGTCCAGCAGCGCATTGAACTGCTTGTTGTCCATCTTCATGCTGTTGACATAGACATTGGCGGAGTATTCGGTCCGGATCATGACAACTCCGGGTCTGTTGATGGCATAATTCTCTACCCCGGAAATTCTCTGTCCCCAGGCAAAAATGCCCGGGAGAAGGAAAAGGAACAAAAAGGGGTATTTAACAATGTTCATTCATGCCTTTCTTACTGCAAATAAAACAGGAAAAAGGCTAACTTGTTGTACTATTGACGCTTAAATTTTGTTATGGTCTCTCCACAAGCTCCGTTGGCCGAGCGGCTTCGGCCACAAACGCTCGATCAGCTGGTTGGGCAAAAGCATTTGACGGGTAAGGGTAGCGTCTTACGCACCGCGATAGAACATGGAAAACCTCCTTCCATGATCCTCTGGGGTCCGCCAGGGACGGGAAAAACTACCATTGCAGGGATCATCGCCAATTCCCTGCAGGTGCCTTTTTATACCCTGAGCGCTATTTCTTCCGGCGTAAAGGAAGTACGGGAGGTAATAGCAGAAGCCCGTGAAAGGGCCAAAGCCATTCTTTTCATCGACGAGATCCACCGGTTCAACAAAGGACAGCAGGATGCCTTGCTGGGCGCCGTCGAAAAAGGCATCGTCACCCTCATCGGCGCCACTACGGAAAACCCTTCTTTCGAGGTCAACAGCGCCTTGCTCAGCCGCTGCCAGGTATATGTCCTGAAACCGCTGGATGAGCACGACCTTATACACCTGCTCCGACATGCTATTAAGGACGACGTGATCCTGCGCGAACAGCAAATCGAATTAAAAGAGACAGCCGCCCTTATCAATATCTCCGGAGGCGATGCACGTAAATTGCTCAACCTGCTGGAAGTCGTCTGCGATGCAGCAGGCAAAGGGGCGGTGATCACCGACGAGATGGTCATGGAGATCGCGCAACAGCGGATAGCATTATACGATAAGAAGGGCGAACAGCATTATGATATCATCTCAGCCTTTATAAAGAGCATCCGGGGCAGTGACCCTAACGCAGCCGTATACTGGCTTGCCCGTATGATCGAAGGTGGAGAGGACGTAAAATTCATCGCCCGGAGACTCTTGATCCTGGCCAGTGAAGACATCGGGAACGCCAACCCCAACGCGCTGCTCCTGGCCAATGCCTGTTTCGAGGCAGTGAATAAGATCGGCTACCCGGAATCCAATCTTATTCTGTCGCAATGCGCCACTTATCTGGCATCTTCTCCAAAAAGCAATTCAGCTACTACCGCCATCGGCAGCGCCCAGGCGGCAGTACGTGCACAGGGCGATCTGTCCGTACCCCTGCATATCCGTAACGCGCCTACCCGCTTGATGAAAAATCTGGATTATGGCAAAGGATATCAGTACAGCCACAACTATGAAAATAACTTTTCGCCTCAGGAATATCTCCCGGAGGAGTTGAAGGGTACGAAATTCTACGACCCGGGGAACAACCCACGTGAAGAAGAGCTGCGTAAATTCCTGCGTAGCCTGTGGAAAGACAAGTACGGGTACTAAAACAGACTAACATGACAAACTGGGTCCACAAAAAATTCAGTGACCTCACACCGGAGGAGCTGTATGCCATCTTACAATTGAGAAGCGAGGTCTTTGTAGTAGAACAGAGCTGCGTATTCCAGGATATGGATAATAAGGACCAGCCCTCTCATCATTTAATGGGGTGGCAGGGAGACAGACTGGTGGCTTATGCGCGCATCGTCCCACCGGGTATTTCCTATGCGGAATTCTCTATAGGACGTATCGTAAGTTCCCCTTCCGTCCGAAAGCAGGGCATCGGAAGAGTACTCGTAAGCAAGGGTATCGAGCTTGCATATGCGCTTCACGGGGAGGGTGTTATACGCATCGGAGCGCAATATTATTTAAGGGGTTTTTACGAATCTTTCGGCTTCAAAAAAGCAGGTGATATTTATTTAGAAGACGGCATACAACACATTGAGATGCTATTATTTACGCAAGACTAAGCAAAAGCCCTGAAATTCTCATATTGGGAATAAAATAGTTGTGTCAAAATACACAATTATTCAACCTTTTTTCGTTTCTTGTATGCGAACCCCATCTTCAATTTTGAAAAAGGGGGAATCCAAACCATCGGAAAACTAAAATCTAATATTCATGAAACAGAGTTTACACTCCTTGTTCCGGAAGTGTTTGTTCTTGCTGGTAATAACTCTCTCTCTTCATCTTTCGTCATTTTGCCAGGATGATGACTACATGAACACAACTGAAGCCGGCATTACTGTTGGGCCCATGGTCTTTTTAGGTGACCTGGGCGGCCACGTCGGTAAGGGAACTACATTTATCAAGGACTATAATATGAATCAGACCAAGATAGCCATAGGGGCTTATGTGACTGCCTATCCTGCGCAGTGGTTGGGATTCAGGTTCTCCCTCAATTACGGCAAGCTGCAGGGCAGTGACAATGATATCACAGGCAAAGGCGGTGATGAAGAGAGCCGTCTGGCGCGCCACCTCGATTTCCGCACCAAGATCCTTGAAGGAACTGTCATGGCCGAATTTTATCCTACCGTATTCCTGGAAGACGAATCCGACGATGTCACAGGCCGCATTCGTCCTTACGGTGTGCTGGGTCTCGGTCTTTTCCACTTCAACCCACAGGGAAGCACCCGCAACAGTTATGGTGAGCAGATCTGGGTGGACCTGAAACCGCTGCATACAGAAGGTGAAGGTTTTTCCGAATATCCCGACCGTAAGAATTATTCTCTTACGCAGCTCAACATTCCCATGGGCGCCGGTATCAAATATTTTTTCAGCGAAACTGTCAATATCTCATTTGAAATTGTTCACCGTAAGACATTTACAGACTATGTCGACGACGTAAGTACAAGGTATGTCGATCCCACGCTGTTCAGCAAGTACCTGTCACCCGATAAGGCGGCTCTGGCCATAGCCATGTCCAACAAGGCCGCTCAGGGATACAATACGTCGGGCTACAAGATGAATAACAAACGTGGCGATCCCAAACAGAACGATGCTTATTTTACCGCCCAGTTCAAGATCGGATTCCGTATCAAAGGCGGTAGTGAGCAACGCTGGAGGAACTCTACCCACTGTCCGTTGTTGAGGTTCTAAATTCATTCGTGCGTTTGGTAAGTGTGGGGGCCGATGCCCCGCTATGTTCAAGTTGTTGTTGATCCGTACCCTATTTTTTTAAAAATCCCGGCCGTCATGAAAACTAGCCGTACTATGAATCTGTTCGCTGGCCTCCTGGTCATCAATCTTTCCATGGCCGCACTTCTGCCGGCCAATGCCCTTGCCTCGAACAAGCCGGTGCATGCTCCCTCCACAGGCGCTGCTTTCGACACTGGTACTATCCACAGTATTCAGGTCAACAAGTCTTTGGTTAGCAAAAAAAACAGGATCAGGCTTTTCCCTGATGCCAAACAGCAGGTATTGTTCTTTTCCGCCAATGGAGAGGATAAGAAAGTCTATCAACTGTATTTATTCGATATGGACGGCAGGCTGGTAGGACAGGCCAGTATCCGCAATCGCGAGACCACCGTCCTCACCACTTTGTCGGAAGGCAATTATCTGTTCGAGATCTTCACCGATGACGAGAGGATCGAGAACGGTCATTTGATCGTGCGATAGGACCCGTGAGAGCCGCGCTCTAACCCAAAAGCTCTTAATATATTTTATTCAAAATACAACCAATAGGCAAGCAGGGAAATTAGTAAAATCCTAATATCCGAAGGTTAAGTAAAACCTGATCCGTTCCCTATTTTTTAGGTACCCTTTATACAAACAAAGATTTTATTGATCACTCCCTGCTGCCACCTATTGGCCCCGCAAAAAAAGTCAGCTAACGCTGACCTTTTTTATTGATAAGCACCCGTCAGGGCCCTCTATTTCAAAAATATTTCTTCCGCCTCTTTCCAGTTGTTGATCCTGTCATAGCCGGTGACCTCCAGGTTATGAGCCGCCGTGAAAATATAAGGCTTGCCTTTAAATCCTTTTAGGTTCTTTACATGATCGTCGATCATATAATCTCCCTGTATGAGATCCTTGCTGCCGCAGAGGGCCAGCTGACGCCAGCTGAAGAAAGGAAAATGCTCCATCAGCCAGTCATACTTGTCCTTTAAAGAATTAGGGAATTCCATGGCCGCAGACACAATAAAGACCTCATAACGGTCATTCAACGCCCGGAGCACCTCCACCGCATCTTCCATCACGCGCAGATGGCGGAAAAAGCCCGGCGACTTCAATCGCTCCATCACCAGCTCCTGATGCTCATCCGGGAAACCCTTTACCCACGAGCCTAGCAGCATCTTATCCCAGTCCACCTCCCTTCCATAAGTCGTCTTATACCATTCGATCATTTCTCCCATCGGGTCCGCAATGACCTCGTCCATGTCTATGATAATTCTTTCCATAATAATGCGCCTATCCCTTTAATTCTTCTTTTAAAAATTTAGCCGTAAAGCTTTCCTTGTTCTTCACCAGCTCTTCCGGCACACCTTCGAACAATATCCTTCCACCACCATCTCCCCCTTCGGGGCCCAGGTCGATGATATGGTCGGCCACTTTTATTACATCCAGGTTATGCTCTATCACGAGCACGGAATTCCCTCTGTCTACCAGCTTGTTCAGCACATCCAGCAGATGCCGTATATCCTCGAAGTGAAGTCCGGTAGTGGGCTCGTCCAGTATATAGAACGTCTTGCCCGTATCTTTCTTGGATAGCTCCGTCCCCAGCTTGACACGCTGTGCCTCGCCACCGCTGAGCGTAACGGCCGACTGACCTAATGTTATATATCCCAGCCCCACTTCCTGCAGCACCTTGATCTTACGATAGAGATAAGGCACATTCTGAAAGAACTCTACGGCTTCGTCCACGGTCATATCCAGCACATCGCTGATGGATTTGCCTTTGTAACGTATCTCCAGGGTCTCCCGGTTGTAACGCCGCCCATTGCATTTTTCGCAATGGACATATACGTCAGGCAAAAAATTCATCTCGATGACACGCATGCCGCCACCCTCACAGACATCACAGCGGCCGCTCTTTACATTGAAGGAAAACCTGCCGGCATTGTATCCCCTGATCTTCGCCTCGGGGACAGAGGCAAACAGGGTCCGTATGTCGGTAAAGAACCCGCAATACGTGGCGGGATTGCTCCGCGGCGTCCTGCCGATAGGCGATTGGTCGATCTCGATGACCTTATCGATATTTTCCAGCCCTTTGATACTCTTGAATTCCAGGGGCGTCATTTTCGACCCATAGGCATGTTTGCTCAGGATAGGATACAAGGTCTCATTGATCAGCGTCGACTTGCCGCTACCACTAACACCAGTGACCACAATGAGCTTGCCTAAAGGGAATTTGACATCCACATTCTTCAGGTTATTTCCTTTGGCGCCTTTTATTTCCAGGAATTTCCCGTTGCCTTTTCGTCTTTCTTGCCGTACCTCGATCTTCTTATGACCATTGAGATAGGCGGCCGTAAGGGTGTCCAGCTTCAAAAGGGCAGAAGGGCGCCCTTGCGCCACGATCCGTCCTCCGTGCCATCCGGCTTTCGGACCGATGTCAACCACATAGTCGGCGGCCATCATGATATCCTTATCGTGCTCTACGACCAGAACGCTGTTGCCGATGTCCCGAAGATTCTTCAGTGCATCGATGAGACGTTGGTTGTCCCGCTGATGAAGCCCGATGCTGGGCTCGTCCAGAACATAGGTGATACCCTGTAGCTGGGAGCCTATCTGGGTCGCCAGGCGTATCCGTTGGGACTCACCGCCACTGAGCGTCCGGCTGCTGCGATCCAGGGTGAGATAGGTCAGTCCTACGTCCATAAGGAACTGCAGCCGCTCCCTTATCTCTTTCAGTATATCTTTGGCGATGATGTTTTGCTTATTGTTGAGCTTTTTTTCCAGACCCGAGAACCAATCCACCAGCTTGTTCAGGTTCATGTTGCTGAGCTCGGCAATATTCTTCTCGCCCACCCTGAAATAAAGACTTTCCTTACGCAGACGCGCCCCATGACAGGTGTCGCAGGTCTTCAGCTCCATGAACTTCTCCACCCATTCACGCAGGCTGTCGGAAGTGCCGCCGGCAAACCAGCGCTTCAGGGCGTTGACCAGCCCCTCGTATTCCGTCGAATAGACCTGGCTTTCGGAAGAAGCCTCCTCGTTGAAGTCGACATCCATGCTGTCCCCTGTCTCATTCCCATACAGCACGAGATTTAGGGCCTTTTTGGGCATATCCTTGATAGCGACATCCAGGCTGAATTTGTTCTTTTTCGCCAGCTGCTGCACCTGCTGGAACATATATGCTTCCCTTTCACCACCCAACGGGGCTATGCCCCCCTCGTTGATGCTCTTGGAAGGATCAGGGATGAGCGCGTCCATGCTGATCTGGTAGACGGCGCCAAGCCCCTTGCAGGTGGGGCATGCCCCATAAGGGGAGTTGAAGGAAAAGCTGTTGGGTGAAGGTTCCTCATAGCTGATGCCCGAGTCCTCACACATGAGCTGCTTGCTGTATTGCAGCAGCCGGTTGTCATCGTTCAGAAGGATAA